>Ga0307509_10004918_pt1 | contig 18932 bp, 27 predicted proteins | sample 10_EM_MG_FD_202245 | JGI IMG/M metagenome (GOLD analysis project Ga0307509, IMG submission 202245) | Populus trichocarpa ectomycorrhiza microbial communities from riparian zone in the Pacific Northwest, United States - 10_EM | ecosystem: Host-associated > Plants > Roots > Unclassified | place...
GCCAGTCTTATAATCCGATCCACCTCTGTCTCACCACGCCCCTAGACACGCCCTGTCTTCTACCTTCTCCTCCCCAATCCTCGGACTCTACACAAATAATACTTCAGCCCCGCTCCAAGCGCGTGCCGGTCTGCGACAAATCTACAGATTCAATATCCGCTCGCACTGCGCCTTTGTCAACGGAACCGCTGGAATATGTACTGGCCCTACTTTTGCCCACCCGTTCCAACCGTGTACGGTGATCACCAACGACATGCTCTCCAATTACAGTGATTACACCAACACCATCCTCCGCAATTCTGCATTTGCCGATTCTTCATCGCTGGGGAGAAGTTCTCGTGCAGCGAACTGCCTCTTATCACTCGGCGCCATCCTGTCACTCGTATCCCTTGTCATGTCCGTATTGTTCTGTCCACCAATTCTTGGTCTTGGCTCACTTGCCTTCGTTCCACCCAGTGGGCCCTTCAGATTCATTCGTGGGCAGACCTGGGCGCTCCTTATATCCACTCCAGCTGCGGCCCTGGCCCCCGTATTGATGTTTACTGGTGCAGCCATCTGGACAGCTATCATCAAGAAGGCGAAAGACGTCAATTCGTGGACAGTTCAGCCTGATCAACTTCCTCTTGGTATAGTGGTGTCCTCTGGCGCCGGGTTAGTTTGCGCCTGGATATCGTTCTGTTTTCTGGTGGTATGCGGCATTGCCCCCACGATTGAGTCCGTGTCGTCCTTCCGTCTGATTCATACGACTCCCGAGCCCTGATCCGCTCTTGTTTTGATGTAGCTTGACGCATTGGTTGAGAACACTCTTGCCACGAGCCCCGCGGGGGCTGGATCCCAGCTGGGAATTAGGCCGGAGGGGACCTTGGGGCCGTAAAGGTGGATCCCCGTATGCCGCCCAGCCGGAACACACTTGTTGATTTCGTGTGGAATCAATTTACCGCCCGCGACGGGCTCGTCGTATATCCTCTTCGTATACACAACGCACGCGCATGTACTGCGTGGTAGGGGGCTGAAATTATTACAATAAGAGTCCCCAGTTAGTCGACGATATGATCGAGCTGCCTGACACCGTGGAGGCGGAGTTTGGATTGTCTCGAATATGGCCCAGGCGTCCCGGCGTACGTGATAACCACCAGAGGACGAATACAGACCCTACCCGTTGGGATTTTTGGTGGCCTGAATTTCCCCCGGTTTGGGGGCAGCCAGAGGCCGGTGGGCTTCACCGCTGTTCCTCACGCGGCTCGCCATCAGCCGAGCTTTGGGCGCTTCTTTCTTCGGGCGGGCTCATCCTGATCCTCTTCTCCCACCCTCTTCGGTGGCGGGATACGTCCCGTCCGATTTGGTCATCTCCTCCGCATTCTGGTCTGCTCTCTACCACCCTTTGGCCGAAGACACACACCCGTAGTATGTTCCCCATCCAGACCACCAACCCTCCGCCTGGTTCTGTCCGGAACGGAAACGGGATACTCCCCGAAGAGGCCGTCCTCGCCTTCAGCGGGTCGCTGGTTGAGGTCGAAATTCCCAGGAGTTGATCCTGGAAGGTTTGAAGGAGAGGGGTATTCGACTACGCTGCGTTCGCCGAGTTAGTGTCGACAGTTGACGCGTTCTGGTAACAGGTGCGACGCGTACCCGAGCGCAGTTCAAGCGATCGACCAAAGATGAAATTGATATTCGCTTCAGATTTAGGGGTTCACCTGAACACGCAGCAGGATAGTTAGCTCATAGGACCTGAAAAGCTCGATGGCTTTGACTTTGGCGCCAGCCGCACTGCGATCATCCGGCGCCCCGCTGGCTGATACAGCATGGATCGGGAGCCAGCCCCCACATAGTACTGTACTCGGTGTATTGGGGACTGGTATATTTAGGTCCTGCGCCGCCAGATCCAAGAAATCAGATCATCCGCTCCAGTACTGCGTTGCTCAGCCTTGATGCGATCGGTCCTAGTAATCCTGGTAGACTAACACGAACCGACGACCTATGGTAGGGGGGTCAATGATTCTGTTCATGTCAGGCGACCGTGACCGATGTGACCTAGGGCCAGTTTTCGAAGGTTCTCACCAGGTTTCTTGTCACGCCGGACTGCGGAGATTGACGAGATGTCAGGCGACCGTGACCAAAGATTCTCGCCAGGTTTTTTGTCACGCCGGACTGCGGAGATTGACAAGATCATAAACCCCCCTACCTTATATTAACCCAGCTACGCCGACGAGCAAGGTCATTCGCAACCCTGTTATCGGGAACCCACTCAGGTCCACAGTTGACCTCCACCGTCTGTTTATCTCCCAGGCGCTCCAGCCTCTGAACCTCGCTTGGGGACGATCCTCAACAAGACTCATCAAGACAATGGTCGCTCCTCACATTAGCAGGAGGGTCCATGCCATACGTTATATTTGCAGGACCATTTTACCCCCAACGGTTATCGGTTCCGTTGTCTACTATCTGGCTTCGGGGTTTGGCGCATACAAACCTTTCCTGGTTCTTTGTGGCATAATTGTCGGCTGGCCGATCAAGGTTTCCCTTGGGGCCAAGTTCGAAGGTTGGCGCAGAGCGCGCAGAGCTAGGGCGCTCGGCGCCGTTACCGCTCCCCAACGGCACCGGAAGTTGTTCGACAATATAGAAGTTCTGCGGGAAATCCAGGAGGTAAACAAGAATGGATTCATTGGTGAGCTCATGTTTTAGTCGTGGGCTGCGTATCGTTTCATTGAACATAGTACTTTCCATTTGATAGGGGAATGGTTCGCGGCTCAGTATGAGAGAGCTGGATCCGGGACGTATGGCGTCATACTTATGGGGGGGTACTTTGTATCGACCGCGGATCCAGGGAACCTCAAGGCAATACTCTCTACGGAGTTCAACAATTATGAGAAGGGTACGTCGGATCGTATTTTGATGGGACGCACCTTGACCGTGACCTTAATTAGGTTCCTTCGATCGTGAAGCCATGAAGTCGGTGCTTGGAGAGGGTGTTTTCAACACTAATGGTGAGCTCCGTTTTCCCATCCTCGTTGATATGGAATTCTAATTGTGTACAGGGGACGTGTGGAAGTAAGGCAAATACTGGTCCATACCGTTCACCTCTCACTGAAGGTTCTGCAGGATGCATAGGTCTATCGCACGCCCGTTTTTTACTAAGGATCGCATCAAGGATTTCGAAATATTCAACAAGTACGCGATAAAGGCAATCGACAAAATGAAACGACGGTTTAATGAAGGTTACGCGCTCAACTTCGAGGTGCGTAACGTGTCAGATTGCTCCCCGAAAGACCTAACGTAACAACCGCGAAACTAGGATACGATCTTCCGTTTCACTTTCGATGCCGCTTGCGAATTCCTTTTCGATACGACCTTGCAAACCCTGGACTCTGAGTTCCTCTACCCCCGCACCAAACAGCACTCCGGCGATCAAGCGTCAGCCAGGGAAATAACCCGAGAGGAAGCATTCTTCCAGGCAATCATCAGCGCACAGACGATCATGTCTGAGAGATTGTATATGGGGGCTCCGTGGCTTCTACTAGAATTCTTCAAGGACAAGTCAGAACCGTACATGGAAGTTATCAACGGATTTTTGAACCCGGTCGTTGAAGAGGGTTTAGCCAAACATGCCGTGAAAACTGAAACCGGACCAACAGACCGCGAGGAAGACACGTTGCTAGATTCCCTCTTACGAGAGACGACAGGTCGGGTTACTTCAAAGTTGCGCCGTAAACCATCCAACTGAAACAGCACAGACAGGAATGTTCTCCGAGATGGGATCTTAAACACCCTCATCGCTGGAGGCGGCGCGGTGCGTCTTCATCATTCCCTTCCGGACTACGTCACTAACCTATTCCCACAGACCGCCTCCACCCTCACATTTGTAATATTCCTCCTCTCACTCCACCCGGAGGTGCTACAACGTCTCAGGGATGAAGTACTTGAAGTGGTCGGTCCCACGGAACGGCCGACGTACGAACATATCCGGGAAATGAAGTATCTCCGCGCAGTTCTGAACGGTTGGTCCTCCTCTCCGGTGAACGAGGAACCGAGTTTTGACTTTTTCTGAACAGAGACACTTCGTCTCTACCCACCAGTGTACGCCCTCTCTTCACCTTAGGAGTATCCGATGGTCCGTAACCAAAAACCACTCCTAGCCCTTTCAATGCTAGAACTTCTATCAATGAGGCCACCCTACCCGAAGGTGGAAAGGACGGGAAACCCATCTACGTTCCGGCACAAACACCGTAAGGGGATATTGTCCTCGATCTGGTAACGACGACTAACCCAATCCCAGGGTCATTTTCTCATCCTTCCTTATGCATCGTAGGAAAGACCTCTGGGGCCCCGATGGTACGCGTTTACAGAGTTAACCCATCCTCCCCGTGGGTACTAACGATTCGTTCATCAGCTGACGAGTTCGATCCCGATCGGTTCATTGATGACCGAGTAAAGAAGTATCTTGTTCCAAACCCCTTTATCTTCCTACCATTCAACGCAGGTCCGAGGATTTGCATCGGTCAACAAGTATGACTTTTGTCCAGTTCCCTGTCGACTTCACGCACTGATTTCGCACATCCGACACGATTGTTTAGTTTGCCTACAACGAGATGTCTTTCTTCATCATTCTGTTGTTGCAGAACTTCGACAAGATTACCATCGATATGGATGCACAACCGCAGAGAACGACGAGCTTGCTTGAGTGGAAGACGAAGAGACGGGAGGTTGAGAGAGACTTGCTTTCATGCCATCTCGGCCTATCTACGAAGGTTAGCTTTGGCCCGTATGCGTGCTGATTCACGTCTGACACGCTTGTGATAGGACGGTGTGTGGGTGAGGATGAATGAGGCTCCCGCTCCCGAGTGAAACAAGGGCCTGGGCTACATGGTGTAGGAATATATTTATTTTTGACTTGTATGAGGAGCTAGCATGTAGGTGCACGAAACCCATGTGGATCACTCGTAGTCCAACGAGGTGTCGGAAACTGAATGATGGTATCAACGGAATGAGTTCGACAGAGGTAACCGGGTTCGAAACTTGACCGGTCTGACCTGCTTGCGTCATGGGTTGTGCTTATTGTTTGTTACAATTCTCAGACGGCCTTCCCAGTGGGGAGGGTACCGAATGTCGCTGGAATGACGGTGAGAAATGATGATCTCGCGGGCGCTTGGCGCTTATTGGTCCAATCCCCAGACGGTTTCCGTCCAGACCCCAGGGAGCTTAAAAGCAGCGATCCACCCCGGCGCTAGACACGGCGTCGTCGTACGTTGACCTTGATCAGCATGGAGTGGATCAGCAAGGCTGCGACCGTCGTCGTGGCAGTCTCAGCCGCGTACATTCTCCTCAGGAAGTCACGAAGGTTGTCCATTTCCGACATTCGTGGTCCTGACAGCTTCTCATCGTTTTTCTTGGGTCCGTCCGTTTCTCCGTACTCGGTTGGTTTGCCCTGACTGAACGGGTCTCGTAGGTCATCTGAAGTTTTTATGGCACTCCGAGTGCGACGTCGTCGAGAACAAGTTCCTGAGGGAGTACGGGACTGTAGTTCGTGTTAAAGGGCCTTTCTTGGTGCGTCGGGCTCGTTTCTGGTGGCAACGGAACTGACGAGCGTAAAGGAGGATCGACTTTGGATCGCTGACTCCAAGGCGTTACACCACATCTTACAAGCCACAAGTTACCTCTACGTGAAACCTGCGATCCGTCAGGAGACTTCTTCCCTGCTCACCGACAGGGGTCTGTTGTGGGCGGGTGGTACGGCAGCTCCCCACATTCCTCCCGGCGCGAGCTCATCCAGTATCTAGGTGAGACTCACAGGCGGCAGAGAAAGGGCATGATGCCAGCGTTTGGATTAACGGCGTCAAGAGAGTTACTGCCACGTTTCGTGGAGGTACTCGACAAAGTCAGCGCATACCTTTGAAGTATTCGTTCGGTGGTTAAACGTAATTCAAATCAAAACAGCTCGATGGAATGTGGAAAGATCTCATCTCAGATTCTCCTGACGAGACGACGACACTGGACACGATCGAATGGTTTAGTAGAGCCGCTCTTGATGTGTGGGTCTGCCTCACGCGCCGTTCTGAATTGGACGACTGATGCCCTGATAGAATCGGGAAAGGTGAGGATTCACTAAGGTTGTGAGACCCACGTGGAATGCGGAGTTGTTCCTTTTTCCTTAGCTGCTTTCGAGTATGACTTCGGCGCATTGGGACGAGCGGATAACCCTATAACCGAAACCTACCTCAACCTCATGTATGCGTTTCTACCCTCGTGGCACGTCATACCGCCTCGTTGACTTGGTGTGGTCCTACAGTAACACCGCCTTCGGCACGAAACCCCCTCCTGTGAAAATGTTCATCGCAGACGCGGCGCAGTACTTCCCATTCGGTGTCATGACCTGGCTCTTTGAGAAAGACAAGCAGCCGGGAAGCGTCAAGATTCGCGAGAACAAGAAACAGGCTCATGCGCTCGCCCGGGTTTTGATCGACGCGAAGCGCGAGAATATGCGTAACGGGGATCAAGGGAAGGACGTCCTCAGCTTGCTCAGTAAGTGCTAAACGAAGGTACGGGGTCGAATGACTTCTTGATTTGGCGTTGTGGCCAGTCAACGGGAGCGGAGAAGCGGACGGGATGCTGGATGATTTCGAACTTGTTTCACAATTCCGGTTGGTTTGAACGTCCTTACTCACCCTGCGTCGTTGACCTTCCGCTAGAACGCTCATATTGGCTGGTCATGAGACAACTTCCAAGACTGTGAGATCCTCTACCCAGTCTACCATTTACAACTCCCTGACGAGCCCTCAGATGGCTTATATCCTATGGGAGCTCGCCAAAAACCCAGAAAGCCAAACCAAGCTCCGGGCGGAACTGGACGCCAGCGTTTCAGCAAAGGGCAACGCAGACTTTACGGCCGTTGAGCTGGAAAACATGCCCTATCTGAATGCTGTGATAAAGGTGGTAGACATTCTGTGGTAGCCAAACGCTAAAACAAAACCGACTGAATGATCCACCTAGGAAACCTTGCGTGTCCATACCTCCATAACAGACATCATCCGTCAGGCCTCGGAGGACAACGTGCTTCCTCTATCAACCCCGATCATAGGTACCTCAGGGAAAGTCTATCGGGAGCTCCACGTTCCGAAGGGGACGTTAGTTCACGCCTCTACGTCTGGATACAACAAGTGAGACACCGCACACCGGGGCGCGAGGAATGGCCTGACATTCATACCACACAGAAACCCGGATGTTTGGGGAAGCGACGCTCAGGTCTTCTGGCCAGAACGGTGGCTCGAACAGGATATCAACAAAATGGAGACGCCTGTTGGGGTTTACGGAAATATGTGAGAATACCCAATTGCCCCGCCGTTCTGCTTCTGGTCACCAACAGACGCCCAACAGACTCTCATTTTCTGCGGGTTCCCGAAGTTGCATTGGGTGGAGGTTTGCGTAAGTCGCCGTGTTCTCTGAGACGCGGGAACGATCTCAAGTGCTCGTTTTGACGTCGCCCCTGCAGTATCATCGAGCTACAAGCGTTCATAGCACGTCTCGTACGAGAATTCCAATTTTCCGAGGTGGAGGGTAAGCCCATCACCATGTGGCGGCCGGGTTTGGTGGTCCCCACTGTAGAGGGAGAGGAGGATAAAGGGCCACAGTTGCCGATCAAGGTTTCTCCAGTCCGGAGAAATTGACACACGAATGGAGATGGTGAAATATTTGATTGGAATACACATTGTCGCCCTCTTTGATGTGCCACCAGTCACTACGGTCTAGGGGGATCAGTCGAAACAAACCCAACCAATTAATCAGGCCGTTACATAGTTGTGTCAGAAGAAAGCAGGAAGCGGGAAGTGAGAATGAAGGTGGGAACGGGCAATAACCGATAAGGAAGAATAAAAAGTGAAGAAAGGAAAGGATCAATATGGTGAGAGCGTGAAAGGGGAACTAGGGAACGTGAAGTGAAAGCACCAACAACCAAGGGATTGGAATGATGGACAGGTGTGGGGGTATAGCAGGGAATGATCGAGATGGATGATGGTCGAGATATCGATGACGGAAATTGTTGTACGGTAAGTGTAAGCGTGCGAGGTGCAGAGGAGAGCGTGGGTGGACATTATACATGTATGGGCAGTCGTGCAAGGTCGTATGGCTCGTGAAGTGCCACTTCGGCAACTCCAGGATCCTGTCACCGCCAAGATCATTGGAGTTGTTCGTTCTTCTGTTCCTCCGATGGTGGGTCGTACAGCGGTGGAATTTCCCCAACCAGATCACCATGAACCCTGAACCTGTACAGACATGTGTACTCCTGCATTCCCCAGTTGTTTTTGACCACCAACACGACAACTCCAAAGTCCACGCCCAGCGCCCTCACCTCCGAATCCACGGGGAAGGTTTGGATGTTCCTCATCGAATGAACATCATACAGGAATCGGGCGATGGGGATGTACTGCGCGTCCTTCGGGAGGTGTTCCGGGACATCCCACTCCTCGTCCTTCGGGTCCAATGGATTACCAGACTCAACGGCATCGGATCTCCTTCGTTGGCGGTCGGCTAGCCAACCAACAACTTTTGCGAGGTTGTCCTTACCCTCGACGAGACCCCAGACTTCCATCTGGCGGGGGGTGGAACGGAGGTCGAAGGCGACTTCTTTGGCAACGTGATCGATCGTGATATCCGAGATGTAGGTCCTCCTGGCGAGTTTAACACCCAACTGTCCTTCGGATCCCCCGAACGGCCAACAACGACCAGCGTAGTTGTGAGGGTGGAGAGCGTTGATCGGCGACAGACCACTAGCGTATCCGCTGCCAGTGACGAACCCAACCGCTTTCCCGAAGGCACCCTCGGGCGAGATACTGTAGGTGGCAGAAGTTAAGGATGGGATTATCTGAGCTCCCGCAGAATGGAGAGCAAAGTCGGGCCGGGCGAGAGTATCCTTCGACCAATTGGATGTGACGGAATCGACCATTTGGTGGATCAACGCGGTCACATCTTGTCCATCCGTGGATTTGATGGTCACCCCAGATAACGATTTGCCCGTGATCTTGTTCCACCACGCAGGAGCGTTACCAGCGTTGGTCTTCGAAATCGACTTGCCCAATTCCAGCGCCTCCCTAACGTCTCCTTCGACTGTGCCGATCCTCTCGTCGAGGGTCTTCCACTTCGCCTTGAGATCTTCGCGCTGCTTATCCAGGAGTTTCTCCAGCTCCTTCAAACTCTCATCGTCTTTTCCGCCCTTTTGCCCGGGGAGGGTCCCGTCCTGGATCTTTTTCTGTAGATCATCGAGGGATTTCTTGACGGCAGTGATGCCCTTGTTCGTCGTTTGGCGGTTCTGGCTGTCAGCCTCGTTGATCTTGGACACGTCAATTGTCAGCCGTTTGTCGAGTGCGGAAAGTCTTTCCGAGAAGTCGGAAACGCTCTTGGTGAGGTCGGTCTCAATACGCCGTTGAGAGTGCCGCGAGTCCGCGCCGAACTCGTATAACGCACGCTCGAGTGCCTGGAGACGGGTAGAAAGTTCGGAGATATCTGCAGCCGGAGCCTCCGGGGGTGTGTAGTCGGCGGGCATAGTGGGGGCGATCCAGGAGACCGTGATGCCGCCTTGCCGAAGGATGTAGATAGCGAGTGTCAGAACCACAAGGGAAATCAAAGCCCCACTATTCTTCTTCCACAAAGTCTTCGGTCCTTCCAAAACAGTCCCAAACGCTTGTGTCGAAGCCCAGGAGATATACCCTAGTATCGAGAACATAGTAGAGGTGATGCCCATAATCGAGCGAAGGATGATGTTAACGAGTTTCCCGAGGAATCCGCCAATGGAAAAGGAGGAACTGGATGTTTTGGGGTGGGGGACGTCGGGTTCGATGTCCGTTTCAAGTGGTTCCTCGATTTCCGGAATGGAAGCAAGGCCGCTCTCAGCCATTTCCAGTGATGGGTCGGAGTAGGATGGGGGCTCAGGTGGGTGGGAGAGACGGTTCGGAGGGGGTACTGAGTTTCTAACGGATGCTGCTCGCTAGAGATCGACCTTAGCATCGAGAAAAATCTTCGGGGTGATGTGAATACGTACGTGTTCGCTAACCTTAGACTGTTCGTCTGTTTCACTGTCATCCTCCTCTTCTTCAATATACTCGCCCTTGGCGTTTTTCTTCCTCCGCCTCTTCTTGTCATAACCAGCGACAGGTAAAGTTGTCAGCGGACCACCAATGGAGTCGTTCCTCTTCTTCTTCCGTCTCCTCTTACGGTCGCCATCAACGAAGTCCTCGTCCGACTCTTCCAGATCCGAGGCGGTGGGTTTGTACGCTTTGTTGTCACTAGAAATGCGGTTCCGCTTTGAGGCGGGAGCCTTCCTCTGAGGCTGTTGAGGTGTGGGTGGCTCGTTGCGATATTCGCGTTCTTCAGAGGCATAATCGTAACTGGCCATTGATCGCTCTCGTTCAGGAGAACGGGGTTTCATGTGGACGCTGACCATCGACCGAACCGTGTCGGCGACGTGTTCGAAGGGGCTCTTGCCTCGGGTGTATGTCGGGGGAGGAGCTTCGTCTTCGGAGTCGGGAACCAGATTCGTCGACCCCGTCTTGCTTATTGGACGGCGGGGTGGAAGTCGGTTGGTGGGAGGAGGATTGAGACGTCGTGTGGCGGTCGACTGGGTCTCCTTCTCGTACTCTACCGACGTGCTTCGGGGTAGATTCGCCCTGCGAGTGGCCCCGGTGGCCCAGGCATCGTTTGGATTGATTGGTACGGGTGGTGGCATGGGGTTGTCGGTGGTGGCAGCCTGATGGAAAGCGTTCGCGATTTGAACGGAGGTGTCCTTGACGTTCCAAGCCTTGGGGTCGATGCTTTGCGTGGCTGATTGTTGTTTGCGCTTCGCAAAACGGACGAGGGCGGGTTCGTCTGGGTCCTCGAGGTTGTGGTGGGTGACTTTCGGTGGGGAACGCGTCTCAAGAGATGGGGCGCTGAGTGTGATCATCGTCGTCAATGGTGGGGTGGACGCGAAGGAGAGGTGAAGAGCTCACTTGTATGAATATGAGGTTGGGATTACGCGTGCCTGTTGGTTGTGTGCTTGCTTGTTGAAAAACGTGTTTCGGTTGACTCGTCTGTTCTGATCCAGCGGGGTTGCTGTAAAAGACATGCGTGTGTTTTCGCTAACGATCGCGGCGGGTGTTCTCCAGCTCGTCAATGACGACAGAGACGACTGCAAGGTCGCAACGAGGATGGGTGACGGTAATGGAGAGAGAGATGAAGTCGAGACGGAACCAGCTGTGTGTGGGCAATGTGCCTCGGTTATTGTATAGGCGCCCGTCCTTTGTTCCTCCCCTTTGTTCGACCAATCCACTTCTGGTCACCCTAGTACTGTGTTTTTTCCTCTCTGGCCACGGCCTACGCAAAGCGGGCCATTTTGGAAATAATGAGTATTTCTCTCTATTTTGAACGCCATGGGAGGGAAATATCCGCCTCGCTTGCAAGTTTCACCACGTGGTTGCAATGCGGCCACCACGGTATGTGTTCGTGTAGGTTCGTGTACACGAAGGCCCACCCGAGCCTCTCTGTTGTTTGGCACGCGATGTCAACGTTCTCCATGAGACTCTTGCTCGGTCGGGTGTTTGGGGAAGGGCTACCTACGACCCGCTCGGACTGCATGGGATTCCGAAGGATTCTGTACCGGCAGTCGTCTGCCGGCAGTTGAGACCTGTGAAACTTGGCTGGGGAAGGTGACTTGTGAACGTGATCAGGGGCAGGCTAACCTAAACCACAGCTACCTCAGTCAACAGGCCAGCCATGACACCCTGGGGACTCGTTTCCGTCGTAAATTTCATCATCATCATACCTACCGCCCTCATTGGTCGTCTACTCGCACTTCTCAACCTCAGTGCGGTCGTGTTGTAGTGACCGCCACTCCATACACCCGTCGCATGAAAACAGGGGGCTGGCCTCTTTCGACGACTCGACTCCAGAGCTTGATTTGAAACCACCGATTATCCACCCTCATGGTCCTCGCACGTGTCCGCGGCTCGTCGCAGCCAGCGCCCGGGCACACCTATCGCTCCCAGCATTCGCTTGACAGTTTATTTCCCCAAAATCTCCTGTCGACCGTTCGTTTGGCTATATATCGTCTCCATCAAAACGACGAACCCTGCACCCCAGGACGAAATTCGGCTTATTTTATCATCCAATGAAACCTTGTACTCCCCCGACTTCAGCGATCACGAACATCACGAGCCTCAGAACAAGCGGCCCTTCCAGCTTAGTATTCTCATATACATGCAGCTGGGTTAGTGTTGGTTTCCTTCGCCATATGGCGTCGAGCCTCCCACTTGAGGTCATCCTATCGCACGCTCCCTCACTTGGCAAGGAACTCGAAGGTCACAGTGCCGTACCGAGGACACGCCGGATACACGAGGAGACGGGAGGATACTCAAACGCCTCTCTACGAAGACATAGTATCGAAAAATACTTACTCCAAATCATTCCACTCAAATTTGTGCCCAACGGGAACCACAGAAATTGATAACTGTGGTTCCCTCCCCAGAGATGAAGAATCTTCTATCCGGGAGTGGGTGGCTGAGGCTGACCACGATGCAGAGATGAACAACGCCGCCGAACCGGACTGCGTCCGTTCGTTCTCGGTGCCCCGCGGGTAGATTCGAAGAACCTCGTTTGCTTGGATCTCCCCCGGACTCTTCGTTCAGTTCTGAGGCCCTGCCTCTGTATAACATTGAATCCGTTACGTGCAGCGACTCTGACCACACTTTCGTCGATGCGACTGTGTCTACTTGTCAATCGGTATGTGAGTGCTTGGTGTCGTTCTCCAAACACGTTCTGGATCCCTCTAGACCCCAATCACGTCGCTCCTCCTCTGGATCCTGCCACTCCCTGCTCCACGCAGAAGACTTTGAACTTCGGACTTCTGGAACTACGGGTCCCTGCTCTGTTAGAGACGATAACACGCCCTCCCCGAGGTCTTCAAGTCCAGATATTCCCGATCCCAGAGGGTTGGCTCCCCCAGGGTCAAACAGATTCTCCTCATCCAATCTCCTAACCGGGCTCCCAGTCAATCCGCCTCCAAATGCAACTCCCCAAGAGGGCCCTCGATCGGTTACTTCACCCAAGCTGGCCCCCTATTCACGACCCTCAAGAGTCTGGGAGGTTGACGACCCTGTTGCCACTTTGGGTCTTTTTCCGGTCAAACGGAAAGAGGTGGATTGCTCACGCGATCGCCTGTATTGTAGAATGCGGCGTGTCGTCGCCAACATTACGAAGGACGGAAAGCACGACGTTTGGTGGTACCAGAAAGGTTTGTTTCACTAACCGACGAAAATACAAGAAATACATAGCACAAAAATCAATATGTGGTGGCGTCGTGGGAATTTTGCCTGACAGTATTACTGGGAGCAGTCCGGCAAACCTCCTGGGAACCAGTTTGTGAGAACACGGTAAGTTTGTCGGCCGCATCGTAGTTACACGTGGCCACCTATCATGGTGGATGTATTAAACACAACCACCCTGACTGCACGATCCTCCATAACGCCTACGAACTTGAACGGGAACTAGCACGCTCCTAATTCACTCCTCTCCAAATCCTCGCCATTCGGGCGAAACGCTCAAAGTAAGCGATGATTCGCTCGTCTTTGTTATAGCCACGAGGAGCATTCCGGGATATTTTTGGTCTCCGTACGACCCCGGTTTGCTGGGGGTTGAACAACATCCCCATCACCTCCTCCCACCTCCAGCCGCGTTTTAGTATTGGATGTGGGGACTCAACAAACCGATCCACAGCTGTGCCCACAGGGATGAACCACGCGGCTTCGCGCGCGGAGTAATACCCGATAAAGGACCCAACACCCAGCGGGGTCGCGGGATCGGCAAGGTAATCGAACAGCACCCTGCCGAATGACGGAAACATGTAGTATGCGGAGGTTTCCAGGTTCTTCAATCCGTCAAAAGTCGCATCGTCCCTGAAAAAATACTCGGGGACAACGAATGGGACCGCGGGTCCCCTGCACCGGGGTATTAAGAAGAGGGGATGGTTGAACAGTTCCTCCGGGTGGTTCGGAGAGATGGGTCGAGGAGGGTTCGGGTTCTGTTGGGACATAAAGAACCAGAAGTGTACCGGGGACACAAGGCCCGTGGAGCAACCAGAGAGACTGGGTCCTCCGACGACCCTTTCGTCGAATGCCTGAGTTGGTACTGTTGGTCAGCGGGGGGGAGGGGAGCAACAGGGACAAGTCTCACCCAATGGTGGTACGCTAACAATTCCCCTTGCTTTGCCGTTCTCAGGAGATCCGTGTGTACACGAGTGGTCCTGGTAATTTCGTGGTTCCCGTACCGTATCCCCCAGACGGGAGTCGAATAAATCTCGATCACGGCATAGGACAGCCAACTTGCGAAGGAGTCCTTGGTGGCAGCGACCCAACTGCGAATGTTCATTCGGGTACGGATGGCTTGTTTTGGGGCATCGTCAAGATGTTCAAACAGCTATGGGGCCGAATCGTGAGCAGAATCGCCGGGGATTAAACAAGGGCAAAGTTGACTGACCTGGTTGAAATAGAGCTCCAAGAGTTCCTGGGGTACTTCATGAGGATTGGTCAAGTCCAAGGCGGACATTTTCTTCAAGTCGAAGGTACTTGGAGGTAAGCGTGAATCCATCCTCTTTTATAATCTGCGTCAGACCCAGGAATCTGGGAGTGGCAAAGGTCCATGCCGCACGCCGCGAGGGGGAAGTCGGGTCCGGATGCGGTAGACCATGACCAGGGACGGGGCCTTCCCTGACTAAAAGTCCAGTGGTCCCGAATGGAACGGAGTGTGGCTGTCAAAGGACGTCCCTAACTCGACTGCATTATCACGGCCGAAGAGCGATTCGATTTGAAACTCAGTATTTATTCGACCGTGCCAGAAATGCTGCCGCGCTTCAGCCGTAAGACCGAGGTGTGTCAAAGGCCTGCGGCTGGACGCTGGGCATTCACCATTGTGGTAAGAAAGGAGCGGGAATGCGCACGGCCAAGGGGTGCCCTCACTGGGCCAGATACGAACCGAGATTCTGTCAGATGGGAGTGGCTGAGAGACCATGTCAGCCCCAACTTCGATCGGGCGTCACCATGCGCGGACCCCTTCCATCCTCGGGAATACCCGACCTGAGTTCATCCGCACCTTCGGACCCCAGGGCGTGGTGCAGGCCGGCCTTACCCACTAAATGGTGAGCCACTGACCGCCACGGTTCTACACGTTACCGTCGGGGCCACACCACAGGCCATGGCCCATGACTGCTCCCGCGCCAGCGTTGCCGTCGCTGTGCCAGAGGCGGGTGTCATGGCTGTACCTCGTCTGCTACCCCTGGCCCGCAATAGCTAGCACAAAGGAGAGTAGACCGCGTGGCCAGGACTCAAGGCTTCTCAAGTCTCCGACCACAATGCCCTCAGCACCGAATATACCGCGCGTCTCTGAGACCTGACGTTTCCCGACCAATGCCACACCTGAGTGCGACTTAAACGCTCCTCGATTACGTCCTTTCCCTCCTCTCTAATCGGCCTGCCACACGTCCTACATTTTACCCATGGCCAGATAAGGACCTCCGGTCGTTATCGCATCGAACACTCATTCCGGACCGTCCCAGTTGACACGCGACCCGACGGACCCAAGCCCCAAGTTCGCCACGCCCCATCCCGACCCAGTCCCCACCACCGACTACCCATTATCCGGAGGATTATACCTCACACCGAATGTAACTCGATACTGGGTGGATGCGTACGTTGCTTTGGTAGTAATCGTGTCGAGGGTAGGTTTCACGAGCCTCCCCCTTTGAGGTCTCCATGTACAACCTCAGAAAAGCGGAGATACCTCGTGTGACCTGATACTGATTCGGGTCGGTGGACAGCCGCCGGCAGGTTGTGATGGTAGCGACCACACCAGACGAGTACGGCCCGAGACCCCTGGTGCGAGTCCAACGTTCAAGTACTGGATGTATCACAAAAAAGACCTATAATCTCGAATGAATACCCCCCAAAAATCCACTTATTTTGAGTTCTAGCGTGTAGGGGGAGATGTTTTTTATGGTTGTTCTCTTGGCGGGAAAGTTAGACCCCCGTGGTGCCGTCGAACCCAACAGTTTCGAAATCCGGATATCGGGGCCGAGGAAGAGGTAACGTGGCAGGCGTCGTTTGGACGACAAACGTCGAGAGGCGCCCCAATGACTTCGGGATTCCACGGGATGACTTTGACAGCTTCGAAGTCATTGGAAAGCCACTTGTGGATGACATCCGACTTGACGTGAGTGATGAAACGCCCAGGCGTTGATGCAAACTGCTAGAATGAGTATTGGAGTCCATAGATTCCCACTCGTCCTGATATTGATATGGTACTTACCCAGTATTGCACAACACCCGACCACAACTGGCGCCTGGTGTGGACTTGTACAACCAATTCCTCGCATTGTGCCAGTGCGAGAAGACTCGGATCATCGAAATCGAATACGACGATCCCGCCCTTCCGATTGGTAGCAAAAACGGCCACCCCCCACAATGAGATCACACTCTTCGTGCTGGCCAGATGAGTACAACGGTCTGACTCATGGAGAATTTGATTAGGAATGGCGCAGGGCGAGCGGTGAATGGCCGTGGTCGTTACCATCAAACCCAAGCCGCTGTAAAAAAAACCATCAGATCTGTACGGTTGTTGGGAACTCCGGGCGATTCGGCGCCGTCGCAGGAACTCGCAAACATGTCAATTTGACCTGTGAGAACGGTGGCCTCGCAACGAGGTACGATCCCCAGGATTGGACCATCAGAACCAGAAAAAGGTCGTTTCCAACCTGTGGTGTTGATCCCTGCGAGCGCCCGCGGGGGAAGATCGAGTGGAGGTAAGGGCACGCAGGCTTCCCTCACGATCTATCTCGGTTATTAATCCAGTCAGGCACAGAAGGTATAAATCATTTACCCGCTCAGCGCTCAGCACACAGCAGTAGTCTTTCTCACATGCAGCGTGACAATATCTTTAGCGCTCCTTCCATCGCACACATTTTTACTCAAGGCACCCTCCCGGCTGGCTGAAACCGAAAAAACACCCACTGCCATTTGGATGTCGATAGGTCGTTTTGAAGAAATACACATTATTAGTGTGCGAGCCATTCGACGGGGCGGTGGGTATTTATTTAAACAAGCTTAGACCCAGGTCCCGCAAGATGGCCAGGGGTGTGACCGCTTGTATAATGGCTGCCGGTGTCACCAGGCCCGCGTTTCCGTACAACGGATACCTTCCGGCCGACGAGGGACTATATCAACTTTGCGCCCGTCGCCGCACTTGTTCTCATCCCAACATTGTTCCCGTGGAGCGCACATACTTCCATCAACCCGAAATTGAGTGTCGATGGAACCGAATGCGACGGGGACCAGTGTGGGGGTCCTGGTGGGGGTGAGTGTGATGATTCAATGAAATGTGGCGAGCGGGCGTTAGAGTTGAAGTTGATGTCGAAAGTGTCGAAGTCGAACCCATTGACCGGGCTGCCGTCACATCACCTCATCATCCGCCCCCTTCGAGCATCCCCTATTCATCCCAAGTTTCGAATCGTGGATATTCGGAACCCGACCGTACTCACGATCCGAAATTTGAGATGAAGGCACCCGAGGGTTCCCGACTCGCCGAGCGCCTTCGTGGGGGATTTATTGATGACTGTTGATACACCTGTCGAGCAACGTTCTCAGAGTTCAGTCCGAAACAAACCAGACCAAACCGCGCTGGAACATTGTGTTGACGCGGAACCAAACCCAGAACGTAACCGATTTCCCTCTTGCCGGAGCGCTGAGTGGTCCTATTGGCGGTTGCTCGCGGGAAAGGCGCCGATCGCCGAATGGGCCGGGTAAGTATCTCGATCGCCGCCAATCCATTTTGCATGTCGACCGTGGGCGCTAACATACTGGTGCTTCGGTACCCACCGAAGCCATTCCATTCCCCCGTCCCCCCCCCCGCGTGAAACTGGTCGCACCACGGCCGTCACAACCCTACGCAATCGAGTCGATCTAGTTCATTCAATCCTGAGGGGTTCAAGAGAGGTACCTCGAATGGTCCAACTGGTGCACGGCACTCGGTCTGCAGCCAGAGACCACCTGATGGCCCTTTCACGTTCTCACGCGGTATAGATGCCACCAATCAGTTTACCTGTAAGGGGGGAACGGAACGGTCACCATGGCTGCTGAGCTGCACGGCTTTGTGATCACATCTGCCTGGACGCTGCCCAACCTTCCCTTTAGATAATACTTGTCACACCATGCCTACTGATGCTGGATTTTTCCAGGTCATCTGTTGAGCCAGTAAAACAAGTGTACGAGGTTCGTGGGTCGCGCCAGCTGGTGCCAGAAATTTATGGGAAACGGAGAAGCGTACGACGCGTCCAATCTGCGGCCCTATTCCCGGCCGATACAAAATGGGTGGGAAGGGCGACCATCAGGAACACCAGGTATTTATCCACCGCAGAGCGGTGCAAGTATGTAGCCAGGTTTTGCGCTGCTGATGGCCAAGTCTCTCTGGCTCCCCCAAATATTTGTTAAGACATAAATATGGTATATGAACAACCACTCAATGAGGAACGTTGCTCGTTGCGAGGATGTCGTAGCCACGAGGGGCACGCAGGGCGCGTCCTTACCAAAGGATCCACACCCGCTACCGGACCTAGAACTGATTCTTTCCTGTGATTCTACGGTGGTCAAGAACCAAGAAAGCAAGAATGAGGATTTCGACGTCGGCAAGGTAGGGTGACCTCGTCGGCAAGCTTCTCTCTGACACTTTCCCGTATCGTGGGTAACGTAGGAGAGTATGGGAGTTTAGATAGAGGGCTACTGTCCATGGGGACTGGAAACCAGAACTCGACCTCACCCGGAGATGCCACGCATTTCAACCGGCACATTTCCGCGGGCTCGTCAACGCCGGCCTGTCACGTACCACACAACTTTTGGCGGGGACCACGAGTGGGGAGTGCGTTGGATCGCGCGGTG
>Ga0307509_10004919_pt1 | contig 18924 bp, 15 predicted proteins | sample 10_EM_MG_FD_202245 | JGI IMG/M metagenome (GOLD analysis project Ga0307509, IMG submission 202245) | Populus trichocarpa ectomycorrhiza microbial communities from riparian zone in the Pacific Northwest, United States - 10_EM | ecosystem: Host-associated > Plants > Roots > Unclassified | place...
AGTGTAATTTTAACATTTTTTATACATTTTCTATAAAATCAATTGTCTACCATATAACAAAGTAATACTTTCCCACCTCTTTATAAAATAACTATTTCTCTTTTGTGGTTGGCAGAATATAATTTATTGAAAATGTTCACAATCATGTTGGCTATCTAGCAATAGATTCCCAAGTTATTCCATGTTGTATTGGTTGAGATATTCATATATTTATTGATGAGACACTGAATGTAAAAAGTGTCCCATTACTAGTGAGTGTCCCATTACTAGGTCAAATACGTTAAGTATCCATATCAGTGTAGCGAAGTTCTAAACTACCCTTCCAGCGCGTAAGTAACGGGGGGACAGGCTCTTTTTTCTCTTCTTTTTCAGCCAGTAGACGGTCCAGCAATTCCCTTTTACTGCGAGTCTGATTACTTGCCCCCATGCCCGCTTACTTTCCTATTAGGACACATACCCAGCATCAGACAGGGGCGGACCTGGGAACATCACTCTCCGAATCGCCCTGTGAACACCCACCTTGCACACCGGTTTATTGGCTCTATGTTTATCGGGGAGGGAGGAACCTCAAAATAGACTCAGTTGCAAAAAAATCGCCGGCTATCACTCTTCGCGGAAGATTGGTTATTTTGTACCATTCGTGCCTAGTTTCTAGCTTGGATAGTTTTCTTTGTTGCTTATTATGAATCGAGGGGAAGAATTAGGATACCTGGTTCGTAGAATATCTAGGGGGATTCGCACCTATTGGCGGCAATGTTCGGACAGGGGAGCAGGGGATGAATTGGAATCAGAGAAAAAAGAGGGGGACTGGTAGTCTATAGTCCTCACGGCATATCTGGTAGGCGTTCCACAATGAAGGAAGCTCTGGTACTTCCTCATTCCCTCCTCACTGTTCATCCCCCTCCTGATCGGCGCCTCATAACAACACAGGCCCCCGAACCTGCATCCAGTGGTGAATGGGTGACCACTGGAGAGGTTGCTGTTGAGGTTGAGCTAACGCCCAAAATTAAAAATCTTGATCAATGACATCAGGGGCGTGAATTTGGTAAACCAACTTCGCTAAGCGTAATCTTCTGCAAAGCCAGAATCTTCTATGTCATCATGCTAGCTATCCTGTTTCGTCTCTCTGCTTCTCCCCTTCCCACTCTCCAGACCTTCCGAATATTGTGCCTCTTGGAATAAAAAAAAAAGGAAAAAAACCGACACGATTTTACCTCACAGCCAACCCAACCCTCTCACTCTAACCGCAATTCCGGCTGCCTACCAAAACCATGATACTTAAATCACTTAGTGCCCGTATCTACCCCTCATTTAAGACAATCTAGTTCGTTTAATATTAATTCAAACGATAGGCTTTCTTCATTATGACATCACTATTCAGCGGATCTCGAGGCCTAAGCGTGTTCCAACTATCCTCGCTTTGGCAGCCCATACCTCACGATTTCCCCATTATCCGAGACAACCGCAACATAAGTTACACACCATGGAAGCTGTTGTTGCCTGTGAGCTGCTGGAGGAATTGAATCCTGCGCTTGAACAAATGTCCGCCATCCGCCACATCAAGGCTGCTTCAGAGCACATCACCAAACAGTCATTTGGGTCAGCCAAGACACCCCGAAAAGCTTACGTTAATCCCCTAGGCCAAAGCATCCTCTCAGAGCTCGATTCCCTAAGAGTGGAACTCCAAAAACAAGGGGAAATCTTACAATCAATGGAACCTCTTCGTGAAACGGCTGTTGCGATTCGACGTCGTTTCTACCACAATTCTTCCAATATCACCGAGCGAGGTATGGGCAGGCATGGGGTCGAGCCAATTACTGGCAATGCAGCAGCCCGCGAGGGTAATGTTGTCACTGACACCATAATGATATCACGTGGCGAGCTTCCCTACCCCAATACGTTCCATAGACTTTATGGAATTGAGCACACAATCGCATCAGCATATTTTGGTATATACCCTTTTGCCATCTTGACACTAATCTATACTAACAAGTTTAGATTCCCCTACCTTAATCAAAATCTTGAACAAGCGGGCAACCATGCTCGCAAACCCGACCCGTTACCGCTGGGCCTGGCGTGAGAAGGACCAGAAAGACTTTGAAACCATCCTAGAATTCTATACTAATGCCAACAGCGTTGAACGTGTTGAGTTTGAGTCCCGCGATGTGGCCAGACTCCCGGCCACCGAAGCCCGCCGTTGTCTCCTCCTTCGCCCTCGTCTTCAACTGTTTGGACGTCCTGCCCGAAAGCCCATGTGAATATGCTGCCGGTTGGATCTTGAGACACGCTTATATGTTCTGTCGTGAATTTCTAGGTGCTTATTTTGTTACTTTTACTTTTTTTTTTATCTTTTCTCTGCAACTCTCCCCTCTCTTCACATTCTTTTTTTTATTATTATTTTAGATGTATAATAGCATGAGTGTGATCCAGTTTCAATACCACAGATGTTTGCCCATTTCACTCCAAAATCTGCCTTGTGCATGGATGATTCTTACATTTCTACTGCGCAACTGACCTAGGTGTCCAAGACTTTTGTATGGTTGCAACATAGATATGAAAGTCACTCTTTCCGGATCTTTGATTTCCGCCCGGGTGCATTTCTCGAAAGGCTTCCCCCCAAGCGCATGATATCCAAAGCGTTTTCTCTATTTCCTCAAGTAGTGATGCGTTAGTTTCACTATGGCTCACTCAACTTAGTCCAAAACTAGAAGACAGCTTGTAGAGGTGTTATTACCGGGATCGTAATTTGAATATTAAAGCCATCTTCTCATTATTTTAGAGTTTGGTAACGGATACTGGTCGGAATGTCGCGTCCCACTCTAATTCGCCCTTCTTTGGGCTCACGTTCTGGACTGCGCGGGTCGGGTATCGACCATAGCGGCCGGCATAGTTCAAATGATAGATCAAGTGATAATTTGAATATCCGCTGATAGGAGCATTAAATCCTTTAATTTATTGTACAAAATGGGGGGGGGGCAGGCAGGGTACGCTGGATTGTCCAGTGTTTCCCGCACTGTCGTTACAGGTAAGGATGGCACCCGACAAATTTGAGGAGGCAACTGGTTAGAGGGCGGCGCGATGGTAGGGTTTTGTTCGGTTCGAAAGAGTTGTCAAGAATTAAGAATGGTAAATGCTCTTCAGTATTCCATGCCCCAGCGGGGCCTTAGGCAGAGTTATGTGAAGCAATTAGTTACATTCGAGTTCAGGTTCGAAGGATAGCCAATGACTTCACTATACCGTATTATGAGGCCGGCGTGTGGCCAGTGCATCGGAAAAGAAGAGAGAGAATGTCAGTCAGTCAGGCGGCTACAAATACCACTTTCCGGGCGCCTCGGATGATAGGATAGGGCTCTGCTGAGCAATGAGGCTGTGCAACTAACCCCTCTTTTTATCGACACCATACTTGAGCGAAGGAGTCCCAACAGCCAGCAAACATCAACAACCACCCTGCCCTCCCCCGAGTATCTCTACAGGATTCCGTGTAGCTAAATACCGAAAATGTCTCGTATTACCACCAATAACTATCACTCGTTCAATCAGTCTACTACCACCAACAATATTTCCGATGATGAGTCCAAAATACACGCATGGTTGTCTCCCTTAGACCCCCGGGTGCGACACCAAGACATTAGGTCCCAACGGATGGATAGTGTGGGAGGCGGGCTACTGGAAACCGGAGAATTCAAGCGCTGGTATGGTGGTGGAGGAAGTGGGTTTGATCATGCAACCTTATTCTGTGACGGTAATCCGGGAGTGGGAAAGAGCTACATCACGTAAGACAGTTTGTATTTAAGGAGAAACCAGATGGTGGTATTGCTGACAAGTTACGATCTTAGTTCGCTAATCGTAGGCAAGTTATACGACGAGGCCATAGAGCAAGATACCGCCGTCACCTGCTTTTACTTCGACTATGCTGTACGGAAGGAGCAGTCACCGATCAATATGCTAGGCTCCCTATTAAAACAGCTAGCTGGCAGATTTAATCCGATCCTAGGCGTAATAATGCAGGAGTTTCAGAATCAAAAAACGGTCATTGGGGGCTGAGGACTACAGATTTCAGGGATTTTGAAGATGTTCCGGACCGTTGCGACTCGAATGCGCACATTTATATGTATTGACGCTATTGATGAGTGTGCGCCAGAGCATCGAGTGGTGGTTCTTGATTCGCTAGGACAGATTCCACAGGGGTCACCGAATACTCGCGTGTTTATGACCGGAAGACCCCATGTTCGGTCTGAGATTGAAGAGAGACTTGGTGGACCCGAGATTTTCATATCGGTAGAGCCTAAGAGAGAAGATGTGCTTAGCTATCTACTGGAGAGACTTAGGAAAGACACAACCCCGAGGATAATGAACAGCAAATTGGAGGTGGACATTATGAAAGTTATTCTTGAGATGAGCTCGGAAACGTATGTAGGAGAGGGGCAATGGCCAAGCTACCCGAAAACAGGTTCTGACCGATTCTTTAAATATAGATTCCTCCTGGTTTCCCTCCATATCGATGGGGTCCTGCGAGAAGTCACCATCTCTCGAAGGGCAGCCAGGCTGATGTCGATGAATAAAGGGCAAGGGTTAGGGGGTGCATATGATGCAACGTTAGAACGGATAAGGTCTCAGGGCTGTGAAAAGGTAGAACTTGCATTGGCCACCCTTATGTGGGTCTGTCATTCGGAGCGTCCCTTACGGCCGGATGAGCTCTGTCACGCCTTAGGAGTGGAGATCGGATCAACGGATTTCGATCCAGGCCAGATTCCTTTAATAGATACGTTGCTATGTTGCTGCCAAGGGCTGATTATGGTGGATAAGGAAGCATCAACTGTGCGATTGATTCACCATACTCTCCAAGAGTATCTTTCCACTCTTCCAGACTTATTTACCAAGGTCCACTCAACAATTGCGGAAACCTGCTTAACCTATTTAAATTCACAGCGGGTCAAGAAGCTCCCGCCCCACCCCCTCCCGAATGACCAAAGCATGCCCTTTCTCAAATATTCTTCTAGATATTGGGGAACTCATGCCAAGAGAGAATTATCGGATCACATCATGTCGCTCTCGTTGGAACTCTTGAGTAGTTACGAAACTCACATATCCGCTATATCGCTTTTAAGGCAATCCCCAGTCGGCCGTGATTTTGATGATTGCTCAGGTAGCGTTGATGGGGCCTCGCTCTTCTCTGGACTCCTGTGCATCTTTCTTCGGGATCGTTGCACTAGCGACTACGTTAATGGATAACAAAGTTTGTGAGACCAATCAACTGGATTGCACGGGCGCGACGCCAATCTTATGGGCGGCAGAGAATGGACATGAGGAGGTAGTGGTGTTCTTATTGGATCAAGAAATTGTTAGCCCGGACGAGCCTGACAAGGAAGGAAGAACACCACTGTGGCATGCTGCCCGCGGCGGACATGAGAGAGTAGTGAGACTGCTACTGGAGCACGGGGGTATTAACGCTGATAGTCAGGACAGAGCAGGCGGAACACCGCTACAACATGCTGCTGGATGCAGACATGGGGGGGTGGTGCGGTTACTAATGGAACGCGAAGACGTCAACCCTAACCACTTAGATAACTATGGTCTAACACTACTAGCGTTGGCTTCTGCGGTAGCAAGAGAAGATGTGATAAAGATACTACTAGAGCGGAAAGATGTTGACCCCAACTACCCGGGCAGCGAGTATCGAACACCACTGCTATTGGCTGCTAGTCTTGGAAAGGAGGGAACAGTAAGGATATTGCTTGAAAGGAAAGATGTTGACCCTAACTGCCCAGATAACGAGGGTAATACACCGCTAGAATTTGCTGCCGCGCGTGGGGAAGAGGGAGTAATAAAGACACTGCTGGAGCGGAAGGATCTTGACCCCAATCGCAAAGATAGCGGGGGCCGAACAGTACTATGGCACGCTGGTGGGCTTGGGAAGGAGGTATTAGTAAAGACACTACTAGAGAGGAAAGATGTTGACCCTAACCGTCGAGATAAGGAGGGTCAAACTGTACTATCGTTGGCTGCTCGACTTGGAAACGAGGGAGTAGTGGAGATCCTACTAGAACGGAAAGATATTGACCCCAACACTCGGGATAACGAGGGTGGAACACCGCTACTCTTAGCTGCTGCGAGTTGGGAAAAGGGGGTTGTGGGGAAACTACTGGAACGGGAGGATATTGACCTCAACTGCCCAGGTAACGATGGCCAAACACCACTACAGCTCGCTGCTGTTCGCGGGGAGGAAGGACTAGTAAAGATAATGCTGGAGCGGAAAAATATTGACCCTAACTGCCGAGATAACGATGGTCAAACAGCACTATCGCTGGCCGCTAGACACGGGTGTGAGCGAGTGGCAAAGGTGCTGCTAGAACGGGAAGATGTTGACCCCAACTGTCGAGATAACGAGGGCCAAACGGCACTCTCTTTAGCTGCTAGGCTCGGAAAGACGGGAGCAGTAAAAACCCTACTAGAACAGAAAGATATTGAGCCCAACTGCCGAGATGGTGAGGGCAGAACGCCGCTACTCTTGGCTGTTATGAGTGGGGAAGAGGAAGTAGTTAAGATGCTTCTAGAACGGAACGATATTGACCGCATCTGCCCGGATAATGGGGGCCTATCACCGTTACTGTGAGCTGCCGCTTGCGGGGAAGAGGGACTAGTAGGGTTGCTGCTAGGACGGAAAGAGATTCACTTTCGCTCTAACTGTCGAGATAATGAAAGCCATTCAACACCATTGTTGGCTGCTAGTCCCGGAAACGAGGGAGTAGAGGAGTAGAGGAGATACTGCTGGAACGGAAAGACTTTGACCCCAACTCCGGATATAACGAGGGTCGAATGGCGCTATGGCTTGTTGCCGGGATCGGACTATTATTACTATATATCATTACGCTTGTGAGCCAAAAGCTGTGAAACGCCAGATACATGTATTGCCAGAACATGCTAGTCGGTCAGTGGTTCCCCTCATGCGGGCTCTTCTAGCCTCTAACCAAATACCCGAGTTCAGAGACATAGGAGCGCTACACCATTACTATTACTCTATAGACCCCCCCGTCAGCTCTTTACCGGAAAGCTTCGTTGTCCAAGCCCTCCTCCATCGCACTTGCCCAATTCACATACAGCTCCTTTTCGCTATTTGAGCAGTTTTGATATCCGGGTCGAAGATTACGAAGGATTACTAGGCAGGCATGTAGGGGGATATGTGGGAAAAAGAGGGAAGCGAGATGGGACTGCCCATGGGCGTGTTTTAGGAATTTAAGTTTGGAGGGGGGATGGATAAGTCAATGGTTTCGCATATTTGCTTTTGGTTGATAACGGTTCTGGTTATATTCTCGGAGCGAGCTGCTTCCTTCTAGAAATCGGGGGAGGGGCGGGGGGCTGTGTAACACTTTCCAAATGTACTGCTGAATAGGCAGGTCGGGTTGGCTTACCCTGGGATTGTAATGCCGTTAGGGCATGTATGCCTGGATCAGCGTTAGCACTATTGTTAATCACTGGCACTCACCCATCACCACCTATCACTCCTCCAGTATTGGTAATCGATTTCGAAAAAAGAAGATGTTAGAAGTTCCCGGAGGACCCGCTGTGGAGTCTAGACCCGATGAAGGGAGCGAGAAAAGGGGTAGAACACGTAGCAAAGCGGGGAAGAGGAGCGGGGTATGCGGGGTAAGAGAATGGTACGAGAAGCGGGGAAAATGGCATGATACCTGTGCACAAGTAGTTATCCTTCTGTGTATTTAAGAGTTTGGCTCACGCCCCATTATCGTAGGGCAAGTCACTGAATAGTCAATCTTTAATCTGCTTCCTTCTTCTTTGAAACCTGCATTCACGAATACGATCGGTATCTATATACAAAATAATAAAAAGCTCCTGTTGGTGGCGCGAGCGGAATTACTGAACTTCTCCCCACTTCCTCGCCGATCCGGTCTTCCACCTTTCTCCATTCTCATCACCGATTCTAGAATACTGCGCCCGGGAAACAGGAAATTTTTAAAGAGACTACTAGAGAGGGGGGGAGGGGGGGAGGAGGAAAAAGCAAAGTACCGGCCGAGGGGACATGGAAATCAGGGGGGGGGGTAGGGGGGATACCGGGAGGAAGTAAGGAGGAGGGGTAGGAAAGTGAGGGGTGGAGAGGCGAGGGGTCAAATGGAGAGTTACAAGATGAAAGGCTGGGACACTGTTAGACATGCAACGATGCCATAAGCCTCCCTACCCGGATATCCGTCCAGAGCCCCGTTTAGCCCGGAGGAGAAATAACATCTGGTTAATGAGTAAGCCCTTTCCGTAATATGAGGCACAAGCTAAATTCATGGCTCTCAGGATACACAAGCTTAATATTTCCCAAGAATACCGACGGTAGTGACTCAGGTGTTCTGCTGCTAGGAGGCATAAAAGGTTGCGAGGTTAATACAAGCCCAAACATCTATCGGAAACCACCACAAGAAATAGACCTATTTCCTTTGGTTATTGGAGTCTGGCTCTCGGGTGTTTGGTTTGGGGGTGTTGGCCGGTGGGCTGCTCTTACATCCTATCTCACTCGGTATAAGTTATTGATCTCGGCTTTTTTCTATTTGTAACAGCGACCATTGTGCATCAGGCATCGGAGATTAGTTTGTGCTGTTTCCAGCTCCCTGACCTCCACTATCAATTATTTGGTTTAGGGATGTGTGGCGAGAATGGCTGTGGATTGAGCTGGGGTGACGGTGGAATGTTGGTTTGATTCTTCTATATCCGCTGAGGTCTCATTACTACCAGGGTGTTTCTCATCAATATTTTTCTTTTTTATGGTTCCCGGAGATCCCTGTTGTTTCAGGGTTGTTCGCCGTCCAAGACGATTTATTACACATTCTGGTCCATAGCTGTTAATACTTCCGTTCATCCGCTAGGTCGTACTTGGTTATGCTTGGTCGCACCCGACTACGGTAACCTAGGCGCAGCCATTGCATTGTTTACCTTGTGATGATCCGCTCCCCGATCTACCCCGTTTCTTGGACGCATATACACTTCCGTCAATATTGCTAGACCATAAAGGCAATGGACACTGCTTTCTTTGTTTATTTGCATTATTTATTGCGTTTACGGTTTTCTTGATCAATGGATCACTCACTGGTTATAGAATCTGCCTTTTTTTTTTTAGATTTCTTCCTTTTGCTAATTTTCTTGCTTTCCCTGTAATCAATAGATCGCCCCAAATAATTGAAGACCTAATGTTTGCATCTCCGAAGCCACTATTGAAAAGAAAATGTAAACTAAATTTTGTAATGCTTTGTGTGAATCGAGCGATCGCAATATCTGCCCGGCCATTTACTTGGCTATTGGATATTTGAATTCAAATTAAAAAACATGAAATATAAACTCACGTCGGGGGGTGTGTCAGTTCCGGAGGTATGTCGGGAACACAGATATGGGGAAGTACTATACCGTATTTGATAGCGACACTCTGATAGCAGCTCGCTCACAACCCAATGATAACTGGGGTAGCGTAGGTAACGGCGCGAAGCACGGAGAAAAGCATGTAGGTGGTGGTTCCGGTATGTGATGATAACGATGTGGATTTTCGATGTATGATACAGGAAGCAAAAACCCCCAAGTGGCAGTCACGACCCTAACCCGGTCGAACCCAAAACCCAAAACTAACTATCATACCCTAACAACTATGGGATTCCAGCTATCAGTATTGTGTGCCTGGACAAAATTAAGTGAGCAACGAATGCTCATAATGTTCGCCATGATGTTGTTAACCTCTTCGATACAACTACCCCAATCCAACCGAGAAAAATAAGTAAAGATAATTTAAATTCATGGCAGTAATCATTACTTAGCATATACCATCCGTTAGCATTAATAAAAAAATAGAAGGTATTATGAGGTGGCTGTTGAGTTGTAATGATTTTGGTGGGGGTCCGGAAACGATGGGTTGTCACGCTCACTAGGTGATCGGTTAATTTTGTCGACACACAATATACTTGACTACTCAGTAGAGACAGTTGAGACTCCAATACCCAGAATAAGGCCAAATGTTAGGCCTAATTCCTGCTGACACAGTGTATCTCTCTTGCTGACATACCTCGAGAACCGAAATACCTCCCAATGCGGGTTTAGAAAACAATTATGAATCGTTCTATTGGTAAAAAAAACAAAAAAACATTAAGAGCAAATATGGGTTGCTTCAAGGTACGGGGACCCGGTAGTAAGTGATGGCGGCGGGCAGCGACCATTGCCCAGCTTCGAATGACGACGGCCAGTAATGTATAACTAGAGTTTCATGTGCTGAACCCTTAGAAATTCTAGGCAACTCAAGGAAGCGGTACCGTATTACTCGCATCTACAATATTTAGAGAAATGCCATTTTTTTCACTACGATTGAACACCGCTATTCACTTAGTTGTCATCCCTCCACGTGTCGCTGTGGCGGTGTTGTTGCTGGTGAAAATGTAGTATAGCAACTGAACATCACTGGCAGTGGTACATTTTCACCAGCCACAACACTGCCACGGGTGGACACGGGGGGTATGAGAACTAAATGAACAGTGCAGTACCGCTGATTTATATAGGTTGCTGTAAGTTCTCTTGGATTCAAAATAGTGGGGAAAAGTAGTGCGATCTTGCATAAGTTCATAAGTTCTCTATGTTTCCGTTTCACAAGATCTAGATAACTATAGTATCATAGTAGAGCGATGGTGGTCCCATGCATAAATCAGGGTTAGAAGTCAGAAGTCCCAAGCCTTGGTAGCCATGTCCAACGCAACGCCTGAGAAAAGCAGGGAATATGTAAGGACATAAACTCCTTGTTGTGAAGAAGTTTTCTTCCCTCTCAAATATTCATCAAGATTGCCAACTTCCAACTTCCAACTTTCGTTCCTGGGGGGGGGGCGTCACTCTGTTAACAATTGTGTGAGCGCTAAATTTACTCGTTCCGCTTTGATAGGGATTGAAAGTCCTTGAGAGCCTACCGCGGGGTGTCAAATGCCAACAAGTTTGAGCGAAACCCAATACTGTGGCTAAAATTCAGTCAAAGTATTTCCTCCGACCCTCATTGTTAAGCACGACTAAGGAGTTACCAGATTAAGATTATTTTCGCAATCTAGAAAGGAGCTGCCAAAGACTCTAGCAGGTCAAGTAGACCTAGAGGGCCAAACAATAATCCTAAGTGAGGAGAAGCCGCGATGTAGTGGTTGATTATGTAAGCATCAGACTGGGAGGAGTATGAGAGCCCATATTCCTTTCAAGATTTGCATCAAACTACGGCCACATGATCCATTTATAACTATGTCTACTTAATATCCTATTATTCCTGCCCATTATTTCGACCCACTACTCCCCAGCAGGTATGGCATGTCAAGAGAGTTCAAGCAGACATTCAGTAAAAGTAAATAGACTTAGGCGAGGTGGAACTGAAGCAGGCATTTGATTACATAAGCGGTGCTTGAGGAATTTCCTCTCTAGATAACACTTGGGTAATCCGAAACACTAAAATTCGGTGCGTAACTGCTGGTTTACCTTAGCCCCCGCCTCCGCTTATGAGGCTGCCTGAATTGTCATTACTGACATCCGGTAGGGGTACAATTCCGGCTGCGAGGAAATTTCGTGTCCTGCGGTATTGAGATAGGTTATTTCATCATTAGATTTTTTTTCATCGGTTTCCTGTACTTGGGTGTTGTATCTACAGCACTCGTGGAAACAATGGTTTGCAATTTTTTTTGACCTTTTCTAAGACAGGATATGCGGCTCTTTCAACCAAGGTTGTGCAACCGTAGTTTGTAGCTATACAAATTTTTGAAAGGCGTTGCGCCAAACAGCCCTCTGCCCTCAGATAAATTTCACGGGCGCAGCCACAATTCCCCACAACACTTAACCATCGCAATGCTCGAACTACTCTAGTCAATGCCACTCTCCAAACGAAAGACCCTATTACTATATTCTATGCTCCTAGAGAGAAGGGGCACGATTATAGAGGCCTTAGTATTAATAGTCATTACAGTTGTCGTTGCAATTGTGACCGCGGTCGCGGTTATTTTGATGATTGAATTTTGCTCTAGATCATGGTTGTCTCGCCACTTGCTCTCGCCACGAGGTCTGTGCTCGACACCAAGCTCCTGTTATAATCTTAGGTAATCACGTGATTTGATAAATCCGAAAGTGGAGGGTTTTGCTGTCAACTCGGTCCTAAAGTAGAGGTCGCCACGCACAAGCATTATTATAGCCGTTGCAATTTGAATATTTAAGACGGCTAGATCTCTTATTTATCATAGAGTTCAATAATGGCGGTATTCCTGCCCCCGTAAAAAGCCGTGAACGGCTAGGAGTGGTAGATGCACTGAAGGTATTCTATACCCCTGAGGAGGAGAAAGAATTTGGTGATGCAATCTCGCTTGCGCCGGCGTGGCTTTGTGTGTCGGAAATGTACCTGAGGACGGATAGTAGAGGGTTGTCCAGTCAGGTGGCTACAAATATTCAAATTCCGGGAAGCCTGGAATGATTGGATGGCCCCTGCTGAGGAAGCAAGGTTGTGCAACTCCCAGTAACACCGCTTTTCATCAACACCGTGCTCGAGCGTTGAAGTTTCTACAACCACCGAAGGGCAATCACCACTCTGTTTTTCCTCGAGCATCTCGACAGAATTCCGGGTCGCGAAATACGGAAAATGTCTCCGATTATCACCCATAACAATAGCTCCAACAATAATAACTCCTTCAATACCAATAACTCCTTCAATGTGTCCACGATCATCAACAATATTTCCGACGATGAGTCTAAAATACTCGCATGGTTATCTCCCTTGGGCCCCGCGTACGGCATCAAGATATTAGGTCCCAACGGATGGATGGTATCGGGGCTTGGCTCCTTGCAACTAGAGAATTCAGAAGTTGGCATGGTGGAGGAGAAGATGAATCTGGTCATGCAACCTTGTTCTGTGACGGCGATCCGGGAGTCGGAAAGAGCCACATCACGTAGGACAAATTACCTGGGAAGAGAAAGCAGGAGAAAGCATTGCTGACAAATTGCGATCTTAGCTCACTAGTCATAGACAAGCTATGTGATGAGGCCGTCGGGCAAGATACGGCCGTTACCTGCTTTTACTTCGACTATGCTGCGCGGAAGGAGCAGTTCCCGGTCAATATGCTAGGCTCCCTATTAAAACAGCTAGCTAGCAGATTTAATCCGATGCCGGATGTAATAGCGGAGGAATTTCAGAATCAAAGAATGGTCATTGGGGGCCGAGGACTACAGATTGCAGGAATTTTGAAAATGTTCCAGACCGTTGCGAATGGAATGCGCACATTTACATGTATTGATGCTCTTGATGAGTGTGCGCCAGAGCATCTAGTGGTCGTCCTGGATTCGCTGGGACAGATTCTGCGGGGATTACCGAGTGCTCGCATCTTTATGACTGGAAGACCTCATGTCCGGCGTGAGATCGAGAAGAGGCATGGTGGAGTGGCAATTCTCATATCGATAGAGCCTACGGAAGAGGATGTGCTTAGATATCTACGTCAGAGACTCCGGAACGACACAACTCCGGAGATAATGAACAGCAGCTTGGAGGCGGATATTATCAAGACTATTCCCGAAGCGAGCTCCGAAACGTATGTAGAGGAGGGAACAACGAATAAGTTACCTGAAAGCACATTCTGACCTATTTGAATATAGATTCCTGCTGGTTTCCCTCCATATAGATGGGGTTCTGCGAGAAACCACCATCTCTCGAAGAGCAAACAGATTAAGGTCGACGGGTAATGAGGTGGGGCTAGGGGGCGCATATGATGCAACATTGGAGCGGATAAGGGCACAAGGCAGGGAAAAGGCGAAGCTCGCGCTGGCTACCTTAATGTGGGTCTGTAATTCGGAGCGCCCATTACAGGTGGATGAGCTCTGCCACGCATTAGCAGTGGAGATCGGATCAGTGGATTTCGATTCTGACAATGTTCCTCTTATGGCTACGCTGTTAGGATGCTGCCAAGGCCTGATTATAGTGGATAAGGAAGCGTCAACGGTGCGACTGATCCACCATACTCTCAAAGAGTATCTTTCCTCTTGCTCGGACCTGTTTCCGAAGGCCCACTCTGCAATTGCGGAAACTTATTTAACCTATTTAAATTCACAGCTCGTCAAGAGGCTCCCACCATATCCCCTCCCTGACCACCACAGTATGCCTTTTCTCAAATATTGTTCGAGACATTGGGGAAATCATGCAAAAAGAGAGCTCTCCGATCAAGCGATGTCGCTCGCGCTGGATGTATTGAGTCAGCACGAAACTCACATATCAGCTGTATCACTTTTAGAGCAATTCTGGAGCGTCTATGATTCCGGTAGCAATTTCAGCGGCGTTGATGGCCCCTCGCACTTCTCCGGACTACACTGCGCATCTTTCTTCGGGATCGTCGAATTAGTGACTACGATGATAGATAACAAAGTTTGTGAGATCAGCCAACGAGATTGCACAGGTGGTACGCCGCTCTTATGGTCGGCCGAGAATGGACATGAAGGAGTTGTGAGGCTCCTCTTGGGGCAAGAAGATGTTAGCCCTAATACGCCTGACGAGAAAGGGAGAACGCCACTGTGGCGTGCCGCTTCCAGGGGGCATGAGGGATGTGTCAGGCTGCTACTGGAACAAGGAGATATCGACGCCGATAGTGGAGATAAAAATGGCGAAACACCCCTACACAGTGCCGTTTTTAGAGAAGACGAGGGGGTGTTGAAACTCCTATTAGGTCGTGAAGATGTTGACCTTAACTGCCCAAATGGCGAGGGCCAAACACCGCTGCTGATGGCTGTGTTCTATGCATCGAGGATAGCGGTAGATGCTCTGCTGGAAAAGGGCGGCGTCGACCCTAACTGCCCAGATAACGAAGGCGAAACACCGCTACTTATGGCTGTTCAGTATTGGGATGAGGCAGTAGTAAAGTTGCTGTTGGAAATGGAAAATATTGACCCGAACTGCGAAGGTAACGAAGGCGAAACACCACTACTGGTGGCTGTTGGGGATGGAGAAGAGGGGATGGTAAAGATACTTTTAGAAAGGAAAGATGTTGACCCTAATTGTCGGGGTAGCGATGGCGAAACGCCGCTACTGGTGGCTGTTGAAGGGGGGGAAGAGGGAGTAGTAAAGATTCTGTTAGAAAGGGAAGACATTGACCTCAACTGCCGAGATAGCGAGGGCGAAACACCACTGATGGTGGCTACTTTGCTCGAGAGAGAGGGAATAGTCAAGATACTACTGGAACGGGAAGACATTGATCCTAACTGCAGAGATAGCGAGGATTCAACACCACTACTGATGGCTGCTGCGCTCGGGAGGGAGGGGATAGTCAAGATCCTACTGGAGGGGGGAGATATTGACCCCAATTGCCGGGGTAGCGAGGGCGAAACACCACTTCTAATGTCTGCTAAGCTCGGGAAAGAGGGAGTAGTCAAGATGCTACTAGACCGGAATGATATTAACCTCAACTCTCGAGATAATCATGGTCGAACGGCACTATGCATGGCTGCTAGGTGTGGGGAAGAAGGAGTAGTAAATATACTGCTAGAAAGGGAGGATATTGACCTCAACTGCCGAGACAACCAGGGCCGAACGCCCCTCCAGTTGGCGACTGCATGCGGGGAAGAGGGACTAGTGAAGATCCTGCTAGAAGCGAAAGATATTGACCCCAACTGCCGGGATAACGAGGGTAGAACACCGCTACACTTCGCTGTCGTGAATGGGGAAGAGCGGGTACTTAAGATGGTGTTGGGGCGGAAAGATATTGACCCCAACTGCCCGGATAACCAGGGCCTTACACCACTACAGTTCGCTGCTGTTCAAGGTGAGACGGACTACAAGTGTTGTTGCGAAAACGAAAGGATTCTAACTCCATATCCCGATATTACGATGGTCGAATGGCCTTGTGGTTGGCCGCCGGGCTCGGATTATTATTCCTATATATCGCTACGCCGGTGGGCCAGGGGCTATAAAGCCGTAAATACGTATATTACCAGAATATGCCAGTCGGTCAGTGACTCACCCTCTACCGGCCTTACCGGCCTCTAAACTAATAGGCGAGTTCCGAGACTTATAGAAGCGTTGCATCATTACCTTCCCTCAACGAAAATCTCCTTAAGCTCTTTATCGGGAACCTTCTTCATGATCTAATTCCTCCTCCATTACACTTGTTTCATTCATCCGCATCTCTTTTTCGCGGTTTTGGCGATTTTTATATGGGTCGGAACGATGCGAATTGGGGGGTAGGGGCGTAGGGGGTTCTGCGACGGGGAGGATATGCTAGATGGGATTGCCTATGGTTGTGTTTTGTGGATTTATGCTTGGGAGGAAGGATGCGAGATGGATATCTTAATGGTTGTGTTTATTTGGCTCCGGTGGATAGCTGTTGTCTGGCCGGGCTCTGGGAGGGAGTGGTGTCCTACGAATCGCGAGGGTGATATTTTCTACATAGACTATGAGATGGGTGAACTAGACCAGCTTGTTGAAAGTCACCGGCCATCACTCCTCACAAGGGCAAGTTTCCTTCCTACCTTTTCCTATCTTGTTAGTCTTACATTACTAGTTTCATTTGTCAGTCGTTATCAATCAAGAGGAGGAACAAACATATATGGATTTGCACATATGACCGGAAGCCATCGGAGGTTAATGTGACGGATGGATCGGAATACTGAGCGGAAAGCAGGCTGAAATTTCTTGTTGTGTGCTAATGTCCGGGTGGATTTCCGCGGGCGGAGGAGATTGGAAAAGCTCATTGTATTGTCTATATAAACCCTCTGTTCTGTCATAGATAGAACAAGTAAGCAAGATACGTTCCCGGAAAATATACACCAGTTTCCTCCTGGACTCCTTTGTCCATTGCTCCAGCTCATCCTTCTCCTATCCAGATTTCACACAAACACAGCTTACCCTGTGACTGTAGTTTGGAATATTGTTGGGGTGCTGTTTCTTGATTACAGGTTAATCATCTTTGTACGGGGGGGGTAGGGTTATAGAAGCACCACTCACTTCTTTTGCATTTGGCTTCCCACGTTGTTCCAATTTTATCACAAGTACTCCGGTGGTCCGCTTAGCAAAGAGGGTCCAATCAAGATACCGGTAGGATGGATAGATGTTGGTTCGGAAAGATGACGCCCCAATATATTCATGTGTGCTGGGGGGTGGCGGGGAGTTGGGGGGCAGTTGCTGGAACGCGGGGGTCCCGACCCTAATTGTCTGGGAGGCGGTGATCGAACTTCACTCTAGCATAGTTTAGCAGATGGGAATACAAGTATTGTGAAGCGGCCACTAGAACACGCAGATGTTCAAACCGGTTCCCCGGACATAGAGAGATCAGGCTTGCCTTCGGGGCGTTGCGGAGGGTGAGCGCGAAGAAGTCGGGAATTAGTTGCCAGGGACGGATGTGGCGGCCCCAATCGCCGCAATGTGGATGGCCGAACACCACTTGTGTGCGCTGGCTGCGCTAAGAGCACTGCTGGGGAGGAAGAGAAGTGCAGAGGGAAATGGAGGTGAAGGAAAGGAACTGGGGGTGAAGGTGGGTAGGGGGGAAAAGGAGGGGAAGTGTAGGTAAGATGGCAACGAGGGTAGGTAGCGGAGTGGATCTCCTGAGGGTGTGTTAGAGGGTGAAGAAATGAAGAATATTGAAAGATAGAACACGCAGGTAAGCTCCCGAAGGTGTAGTTTTCAGGAAGGCTATAGGGCTGGTAGGAGTGGAGTTATCTAGAGAGTCAGTATGCTCCTTTATCATGTGTGGCATCAGCTGCCCACCGGACTACGCCAACTTGACCACCAATTATAATTGTTGAATTTATTTTTCTTAATTCATTGAATGGGTATGTCTGTATTCATCAGGACAGACCTCCGGAAAGGGCCTTATTTGCTGATACAGTTTTTATCTAGTTTTTGAAATAACCCAAAGAATCCTCACGTTAGCGTGCATCAGATTTCACTATTTGGAAACTACTATATGCATTTTACCCACCCTCTGGGGTGGGAGGTAGGGAAGATAGGAAGAATAAAACACAGGAAAAAAGGGAATGGAAATTTTTAGAGAGTGAGGAGGGTTAAATGTGTGATGCGGCTGGCAATAGGCTCTACCTTCCTATAACAATAGAAATAGGGGCTCCACAATATAATCCTAATTGTAACGATTGAGTCGGAGGTCAAAGGCTTCTTGGTATATAAATAAATATGAATAATGAGGCAGGTACATCAGCAAAAAAAATAGCTTGCATTCTGTGCGTCCTGTACATCTGGCGCACCTGATATTCAGAACGTCAATCGCGCAACAGGACGCCATATCAATCAGATGTTGTGTCCTGATTTGCCTTTGGTTCCACCACCCTGAATGGTGACACCACCTGTGCACAGACCTCCTCGTCCTGTCCGTTGTAACGACCCTACGATAGGTAGCTACAATCACTATCACGTTAGCCCAAATGGCATACCAAGTGGTATCCAGAGGTTGTATGGTCTCGTATATATTATACACATGGCTGGTAATCCTAGGATAAGGCCTAGGGAATAGTTGAGTAGCCTTGAGGTACTCTACTAGGCAGGGTAACCTTTCGGGAAAACGTTCGCATAAAGTCAAGTGATTTATGGGAATGTTACACGGACCTCCGAGACGACTTCTGTGGTCGACTGGAGGACCTCCTGAGCGGTTAAAGGCATAAGAGAGCAAAGTTACCCTACCTTGGGAATTTGGTCATTATGCCCATGGGTCCCAGTTACCCTACTGAGGAACCCAAGTTACCCTACCTTCACCGGGAAAGTCATCCTAGAACGTAGAGGTCGATTGCCTCACATTCTATGGGCTCTTAGATGTTCTTGGGCACACACTCATCTGCGCGGGGAGGCCCCACGCCTGCATAAGGGTGGCCCGAACATGCTATTGAACTTAGGCGGGTTTAGCTAACACCCCCCTCTGGCCCCAGCGTTGGGACGGCGCGTCATAGGCAGACGGCTGT
>Ga0307509_10004920_pt1 | contig 18922 bp, 22 predicted proteins | sample 10_EM_MG_FD_202245 | JGI IMG/M metagenome (GOLD analysis project Ga0307509, IMG submission 202245) | Populus trichocarpa ectomycorrhiza microbial communities from riparian zone in the Pacific Northwest, United States - 10_EM | ecosystem: Host-associated > Plants > Roots > Unclassified | place...
GGAGGTGGGAGATGGTGTAGCTCGATCTGAGTATAATAAGGTCGGGAATCCCTTCCGGCCGACTGTGGGACTCGGCTCCGGTTTCCTACCACTCCGGTGTCGAGATACAAAAGCACAGTCGGGTTGTCGAGTGCGTGTTCGCATAGAAACGAGTCTTGCCGACCTTCCTAACGACAGCAATGCTGGGGAGCGAGTCGACCCAACGCCGCGGCTGCAGATTCTCCGCGCTCGGCAAGACGGACAACGAGCGGGAAATGCCGGACCCGATCCGCTGACACTCTTCATCGGCTCCCTTCCCCTTTTCAATTTGGCGACAGCAGACGCCGTCCGTTCTCAACAAAGGTACTCGGTCGTGTCCACAAAAATACCCTTGGTCAAGCTAACTACACCCGTATTCACTAGCCATTTCTACCAATGTCAATCACCGCTCATACTAGGGATCTCCTCCTTTCCCTTGCACGAAACATCATCGATGCCGAGTAAGTCCGTATCAACGCGTTTCATGCGGGATACGCTTACCTGGGCGCGAATTCAGTTCACGGGATGGTCTAATGGAGCGTGAAAATGTGAGTCTGTCCCAGGTCCCAGCGCCCTACGTCACTGACACCCGAATAGTTGCAAAGACTTCGCACCTCCCTTGAAAACGCAGTCAGGAGCGTCGTTGTCTCTCAGAATGAGTTCAGCCTCATAAGCAAGCTCCCCCCTGAAACCCTGGCCAATATCTCCGAGTTTCTCGCGGAACCAAGGACTCGAGAGTCGATGTTCGAAATCGTGAAGATGACCCACGTCTGCCAGTATTGGAGGTCCACCTTAACCTCATACCCTCACCTATGGTCCTCAGTTTTCGTGAAAAACGACCATAGAGATTTCGTAGCCGCATGCCTGGAGAGGAGTCGGGAGGTCCCCTTGGCCGTGTATTTGGACTTGAAGCATGGCGATTACCACGACTACCCCGACTGTACGTGCATCAGGAACGAGTGGTCATCTGGAATGCGGATCAACGAGAGCAATCCCTGCCGCTACCACACCACGATTAACCCCCTCCTGGAGGTCGAGCACATCGAACGCATCCGGACATTGGACGTCAAGCTCACCATACTCGACAATGTTGCAGAAGAAGGCCCGGACCAGGACTTTGAGGACGCCCTCGACGACTTCGAATTATTCACATTTCCCCTACCCGCGGTCGAAAGCATCAGCTTCAGCGTTGACCACGAGTTCGACATCGACACTCACCTGGGACTCCCCAAAGACCTGTTCTGTTGGGCGCTTTCACCACCCACAACACTGCGCCACCTCGTTCTTGACGGTTGTTACGGTGGCCCAATCCGGGCTGTGTGTAACCTGACCTCCTTCGAGTTGAATGGCGTCCTCGAAGCTTTCGATCCCATAGAACTCAACCAACGCACGTTCCTTCCGTTTATATCCGGCAACCAATCTCTCGTATCCCTCAGTTTGACGCACTGCAGCTTCCCCGACCGCGCCCAATTATCACGGGTCACTCCCGTAAAACTCCCCGAACTCAAAACCCTCCGGTTGATGGACATCTATGGGTTACCCGGTTTCCCCGGCCTCATTGACGTCCCCGGCCTCAAGACATTATCCTCGCTTCGGATATCGACTCAGAAGAGCGATGTTGGTTTCTACGGCGTTGATCTTCTCGTGCACGCAGAAAGTGATGATGGATTTCAACTGTTCTACAATGCCCCCAACAATGAAGAGGTAGCATCGGATTGGATCGGAGTTATGGCTAACGCAGACCCGAGCCCGGCCTTCGTCCGTTTGGAGGGACAAGAACTCGATTTGGGGGAGGAGTTTCGAATGGAGCCCTCGCCTCTCCCACTCTTCGTTAACGCAAAGGTTTTGGAAATCGGTGCTTCCTTCGCCAGCCCTTGGTATCGCGACTTCTGGGAAGACCTCGGAAAAGTTGGACCACAGTTGACAACCTTACGCTTGGAGGTTATCGAAGGGATGAAACCGGCAGTTGCAAAGTCGGTGGTGAAGTTCGCCAAGGCGAGATTCAACAAAGGCATACCGGTGGCGAAACTGGAGAGGATGACGTTCGAAGAGATGAGTGGAGAGGACGAAGAGAAGGCGAAAAAACTCTGGGAAAAGTTCCGAGCTGGTCTCAATGTCGACCAGTACCTTGTTCCTCAGTGAATGTTTGAACACTACCATGCCGTCATCTTTTCTGTATTTATTTCGCTATCCTGAGATTGTACAATGCTGGTGGGGGCGAACGTGTCCAACGTACAAAGCTGCTGGGGCGAGGTTCTTGGATCTCAGATGGGGAGAACGGGTTTACCTCCCAGTGGGGTTCATTTGGATTAGCAGGTGTAGAAGTATGCGACAGCGGTCGAGGTGGCAGTATTGGAGGCAGCTGCTCCGTTGGGGATCTGCTAGGGAGATGGCAGGTCTGGCACGCTCTGTCCGGTTGGCAGTAGGTGGTAGGGCCGATAAATGGGGTAAAATGTTCATTTCTTCCCGGTACAGTAATGTCATTCTGTTTATTTCGCCTCCGAGAAACCACTGGTCACCCCGTACTTAGTATATCAGCGGGATCACGGGCCCCCAGGTCGCTGGACCTGATCGTGGATCGTCGGTTCCTCCCTCGCAACTCGCGACGTAACCCCCAGCAGGCGGCGTGAGCCGCCAGCACTGAGAGACGGACGAGCGACAGAAAGGACGACTGGTACTGGTATTGGCCAAGAGATAACTCAACTGATCGACGAAATACAGGATTTAAATAGTACGTCGTAGTAATCATGGTAAACAGGATTACACTCCTCCCCGCCCTAAAAAGAAAGAAAGGATGGGAACAGCAAGGATGTGGTGTACGGGTGGAAAACAACAAAAACTGGCCAAACGATACCGATCGCAATCGGACACCGTGTGAAAGAGCAACGGCTGCTGGAACGGAAGAAACAGGACAAAAAGGGCCAAAAGAAAGGAAAACAACACAAACAGGCCGAAAAAATCGTCCGGCTCCATCCTACAGCGCCACCACAGATACCCGGGAGGAAAACGAAAGCAGAGAGTTGAGCTTGGGGTCATTCCAGATGGCGAGGAACCGGACAGGTACTGGCGTGGTACTGGAACTAAAGTGGGCACCAGAATTGGAACGGGGATTGGAACCGGGACTCCCGTGTGCTATTACCGGCTCACACCGTGCACCGAGTGTGTTGAAGCGGCAATAGACGGTCCGACAACGGCAACGGTGAAACGGGAGCTGGTTCTGTGACCCTCGACCACGGAAACCTGATCGGTAGGGCCTGGGACGGGACCGAGATCGGGAACCGGAATGTGAGACGTGAGCTGGGACCGGGATACGGGACTAGAGCAGGACCTGGGACGCGAATGGGGTCGTGACTGGAGCGGGATCCGGAACTGGGATGGGTTCAGGAGCGGGAGCGGGAGCTGGTTCTGGGACTGGGACTGGTTCGAGAGCTGGTTCTGGAGCTGGAGCTGGTTCTGCCATGGTTCGGGAACTGGAGCTGGTTCTGGTTCGAGGGCTGGAGCTGGTTCGGGAGCTGGTTCTGGTTCTGGAGCGGTAACGGGTAACGGGTAATGGCGGCGATGGAGGTGGCTCTGGCCGGCTTAGTGAGCGGTCCATTGATGGGAAACGGTTCGGTAATTGCAACGGTAACGGCGGTGATAGAGGTCGCTCTGGCCGGCTTGTTGAGCGGTCCAGAAACGGGGGGGTGTTCTAGTTCAGAAATGACAAGGAGGGGTGGTAGGTGACTCAGTGTGTGGTTCGGTTGTCGGTCAGTGGCCGACAGGGGGAGCAGGACCAGCTGGATGGTTTGATGTGGATGGTTTGTTTTTGTCAGTGACGACATTTAAGTCGGTCGCGACAAAGGCATTCCAGTAGTCGGTGCGACAACATCAAGAGCGGTCGTCAGGAATGCGAGAACAGGATAGAATGGTGTTAGGTCAGTTGATAACAGAGCAGATTCCAAGTCGGTTGTCGTGAGATAGGCGTGGATATCGTTATCGGATGCAGGCAGCGCAGAGATCAGGTTCTCGGAGGGTCAGCCATGCCGTCGTTTCAAAAAAAGATTGGAAGGCGGCGTGAGCCGCCAACACTGAGAGACGGACGAGGGACGGAAAGGACGACTGGTACTGGTATTGGCCAAAAGATTACCAGGAAGGGGGAAGGACGTGGCGGGACTCGGCAAGACATCGCCGCAGAGGGTACGCACACGAAATACGCGCGAACGGGAAACAAAGGTGAGGAGGGACCAATCAGAGCAGGGAACGGGAGTTGCATAAAACCTTAGATTTCGAAGAGCTTCAGACTGGCTCTCTCCCAGCAGATATCGATCACAGTGTCGACCCCAACCCCACCCTCCCCAGTGTTCGTCCCGTGATCACACACAGAACTCGTGGGGTACCCACAAGGAAGGGCGCTACTACTACCAGTCGGCCCACCGTGGCTCCTCGCTTTGAACAGGCTGGTTCTTCCGGGGGCGGCGGTGTTGCTCCCCGACGCACTCTTGTTGGCGACCCGTTGAACGATGAGTAGCGAAGCGATGACCTGTCCAAACCGTCGTCATGTCAGACAACCCCGTTCAAGAGCCGGGATTGTGGGAAAACACGAACCTGAGTCTCAGCGAGGATGCGTACGAACACGTTCGCGACTGGATTGCCTACGGCCCATGGTGCAATGACCAACACCGAGCTCACAGCGAAAAGGGCAGAAGATTCAATGAGCATGGTGGCGATAGATTTGTACACCCCACTGATTCCAGCTGGGGGCCCCGTGGCAACGCGAATGCTCCTGCCGCGCAGGACGAGTCGGATGACGATCATGCAGGTGAGGAGAACGTTTAGCGAAAGTGAAAGCGAAATGTATATAGAATAGAACTGGACTCTGCTGACTGCCGACTCCCCTGAGAAGTTCGCCAGGATGCCCGTCGCTATATCGTCGACATCAGACCTGAGCGTTACCAGCGTAGGTGGGGAACTAAAATACGTACCAACAGAGCCGAGATACATGAGGGTGGGGAAGGCGATGACCCAGAGGTTCGCGGAGTAGAATAGGTAGCAACGATAGAGCTAGAGGAGCCCACGTTAGGGACCTGGACGAGCGACCGTCGAATAAAAAAACTAACCAAAAGACCATCAGCTGACCAATTGTTCAGGTTAAATGCAGCCCTGGAGATGACGAAGATCGCCGAGTAGGACATGGATTCGTGGTATCCCCACGGTCCGTCATCAGGGAAGTTGCGGTTGTCGATGTAACAAATGGAGAGAATGTGGGCCTTCGTCGCGGTGTACACGGTCGCCAACGAGAACATGATCACGGTGTAGAAAACAAACCCCCACTTGATACCGTCTCTGCGATTGACGGGGTTAAACAGTGCAGCCATACATTTGAAGAACAGCACGATGAGCATCCCTAGAATAAATCGAACGAACAAGTAGTGAGCGCGGATATCGATGTGGAGGTGAGGATCTCTCACACGCACCGTAGAGAATTGAGCTGATGAGGGTCCCGGCGAGCCAGGTTTTCTCCGCGAAGTACAGACTGTATGGGATCTTCGGGGCATTAGGATTGTCGGACCACGGCTTGTACGGAGAATCAGACATGGTCAAGTGTGAGAGGGAACGGGGGTTTCGGCAGAGTGGGATCTAGTTGGGGAGGAGGGGCTTCTGAGGCGGAGAGAGGACCACTGGACCCGATGGGAGAGAAGTGGCTGCTGGTTATAAAAGCTCAGAAAAGTCAATTGAACTGTGGTGTCACAGGTGACGAGTGGGAAACCAGTGGTGCGACCTCTCCGTTCGGAGTGGTGAACTGGGCAGACCGGTACCGGACGAATTACGCCAGGCAGCGATGGATGTGTTCCAATCCCTGGGTTTGCATGGGATAGGAAGCCTCTGGAGGCGTCCCGCCCATCCTCAGTCAAAGCGGGACCAAATCGTATTGAGATCCAGACTTGAAGGCACCGGCTGGGATTATCCCCCGACCGACTCTATCACTATCATTTAATCGGGATCACGAATCCGCAGGGCCAGCGCTCGGGTGTCGGGACTGGTATTGGGGTTGCTCCGTGAGGGATCTGCCAGCGGGTTTTGCCGAGGTTGGCAGCGATTGGCAGAACCAGCGAAAGGAAAATTGGCTATTTTCGTCCACCAGACCACGAACCGCCTCGCCTCCTATAGTGTCTGGGTAGCCTCGTAAAATACTGGGATGGGGTCCCTCACGGAGTGCAGGATTGCCCCTTTCCGTATCGCGTCAATCCCTTCGAGATCGCTCGTGAAATTGTCGGGAAGCGGGCTGACTCACCGTTGGCGCTTGGTCGCATATTGGGGTCAGGCTGCCCCAGCTGAAGCTACTCACGGCGCCTGTGCTTCACTTCGGGATTTAACCTCCCCCGTTTCGAGAAGCGTTGGTTGATGGATCTGTCAAGTTTTCGGTCGTCTGCCATCTGAGGTGGACGCGTCACCTAGCGGAGGAATGAATTACGTGATATATAAAGGGCTCTCGCCAGGCATCGCACGGCATAGCCAAATAGGCGCTTAACGCCCCTGTGCCAGCTCCGAGTCCCCCTAGGTACGTCTCTGTACAGTTTGCAATCGATGACCCTGAATTGTGGTAAGCCTCGTATTGTTTAAATTTACTTACATACAAATCAATTCTACAACCAACCAACGACGGTGGTGGAAAGCAGCCCGACGGCCGCTACCGAACGCCCAGTTTACTCTCTTGAGGCTCTGCTTGGGCCCGCAATAACATTCGTATACGACGGCAACTCCTTGACTGACGACAGCATCTCCTTCGATTGCTTGATGTTATCGATCTTCTTCCTGAGAGCGATAGCAGCCGGGTCCGTCGACCAAGTATCATGCGTCTTCAACACCTCTTCCGCCTTCCTAGCCTCCGTATCGATGATCGAGAGATACATATCCAAATCCGTTTTCCTGTTTCCCTGAGCTACAGACCTCGTGGCAGCCTCCAACTGTTCCCTAACCTCAGGTATCAATTCGTTATACTTCAACCACAAGATGGCGAGCCAGAGAACCATGGCCGCAGGCTCGTCCACCTCGGCAACCGCATCCATCAACTCGGGATTTTCGAGACAACGGCGGAGGGGCTGAGAATCGTCTGGAATAGCGGCAAAGTACTCGAGGAGTTTCCATTTCTTGGTGACGATATGCGGACGCCAGTGGGGAGAGTTGATCATTCCGAAGAGAACCGCGAGGACGACCTTCTGGACATCGTGAGGGTGTTCGATCCCATCAACGTTGTGGGCCCAGTCAATACAAAACTTTCTCATCTCGTCAGCCTCCATAATCGGTTGGTTGGTGTTGAACCATTTATCGCCAATAAGGGGGAGGAAGAACAAAGCGGCCTTGCGGAGCTGGAACGGTTTGTGTTGTTGGTATACGTAGCAAATGCCGCGCACAAACGAAGGTTCTGTGGGGTCGAACTTGCTGAGAGCGTCGGTAGTCGTCTGGTCTGGAGCGTACGCTAACGCGCGCAAGGCGTTCTGGATCGGTACGTCCCACTCATTGCCTGAACTCCTGGAGGCCATATCGAAGTGATGATCGAGGAAAGTGAGAATATCCTGGGGTTCCTTAACCCAGGGCAATGACTTGTCCCACTTGTATGCACCGTGCAACGCGAGACGGGCCGCTTCCCATTTCTTCTTCGTCGTAAAGTCGTACGAAACGGGAGCGTGCATGACGACGTGGAACAGAGCGTAACTCTTTTGAGTAACATCCCGACGTGGAAGGAGTCCAATCAATGTCATCGCCGAGAACGCGTGGTTGATCTGACCCTCAGTCAGTTTTGACTGTCCCATGATCGCGGTGAGCCTGTCAAAGATCCTGGTGATCTGGGGCTCGAGTTCCTGGCTGCAAAAAACACGTTAATCCCACGAAACACAGGATCACCAGCGAGCTCTTACCTCTTGTCGACAACCGATAGATCATCCATGTGGATATTGATCCCAATGAGCAAACCGAGCATCATCAAGCAATCCGCAACGATGGCGTCTGAGGGGGGAGGGTCCATCGACAGCGTGTAGCGGATGAACCCAGTCACGTCATCGCTGAGGTTTCGAGAGGATCCGAGAACATCCCAAGCACGGTAGAGTAGGATATGGGCCATCCAGCTGTGGTGTTCGACTGACAGCTTGAACCCGTCCCAAACGATCGCTTTACCCTTGTCCAAAACTTGGTCAATCATCCCCAGCGTGGACTCGAGCTCCCCATCGCTGGTGTAGCGTCGGGTGCCGAGAGCGCGATGCTTCGCAGCGATCGTCTTGGAAACCGTCGTATCAGAATTATCTCCAAGACATTTACGTTGGACGAGAACGTGGACGACGGCTTTGGCACTGAGGTAGGCTTGGTCTCTATGTCGCGAGAGGACGGCAGGGGGGACGGATCGCTCATCAAAGCATTCGAGGAGTGTGCCGTATATCTTCTGAAGGGGGACAGACTTGATACCCGCGTGCCAAACAATCTCCGGCACGAATCCGATAATGGCCTTGAGCGCGTCCTGCTCGATGGGCTTCTCCAACATCCAGGTGATACAGTCGGAGTACACCACGTAACCATCCCAATCCGTGTCCCTATGACTGAAGAGAGGATCGGGGTCCGCCGCGAGGGTCCACATGGGCAACAAGGGATCTCCACCTTTTGATTTGGGACGGCTGGGGCGAGGCCCACTAGCCTTGGAACTGGAGCGCCACCTCTTCGGGAGCCATCGGCGAGCGAAGTAACGAAGGGCGAGGGAAAGTGGGGTCTGGAAGGGACAATGCCTGGACAATGTTGCTGCGAAGTTGCTGATGGTGTAGAAGAAGAGACAGAATGATGTGAAGCCGATCACAACCCCCGCAGCTGTCTGGTCGAGGAAGAAGAGGTGGTATGAAAGGCCGGAACCAAGGAGGACGAGGGCTGCTTGTAGCATCAGTGGCAGGCAGTCCATAATAAGGTTAAAATGCCAAGCGTTCATTCCATCCATCTTCAGTTTCCTGTTCCGGATGGAGTCGATGGACGATCCACGTTCCGGTGTGGCGTAGTGGTTTAACCACTGTCGGCCCAGGATGGCAACAAAGGCAGCGGTGAATGAGGCGCACAGGCTTGAGTATAGGATCGCCTGGACACGGACAACTGCCTTGCCCGGACCGTTCCACTGCGTAATTCCGTTGCTGGCGAGAACCGTCCCAGCTACGATTTCGTAGTCCGGCCTTAGCCCGTTCTGCACATCCACGATAAAAACGGCCGTGACCGCAGATAACAGTCCAGCCTTGGGGGTCCGGGCGGTCAGGGTTACGAAGGACGTGATACCCAGTGAAGAAGAGCTTACGAAAATGAGGGTTGTATCCAAATCGCCATATCTCTTGAAGACACCCTTGTCATACTCGTTTGCTTCGCGCTGGAATTTATCGTTGAATTCCGCATGTGCATTCCTGCTTGCGTTGGAGAACTTGGAAGTCGGCGCATCCCTTCCCTCCTTCAACTCCGTGACGTCGCTAAATAGTTGGGAGCATCATTGAATGTCGAAGGGGAAAGCAGGAGGTTCTGTTTACGCACGGTTTAGGGTTCGTGACTGCAACCGGGTCGACGGTACCCTTCGTCATGATACGGTGTTCGGGTTGAAGCAGAAACCAGAATTCGCGGGGTCTCCAATAGCGAGTGCGAGTCGTTTACGACTGAGAAGCGAACCGCGGGGAAAGCTACCTCGCTCGAAACCGTTGATTTTATACCGTGTAAACAGGGGTAAGAGGGGAAATCCGAGGCTAAGGACCCGATTTGTGCTGATCCATGACTATGTCCCAGTGAAGGTGACAACTTGTGATTCGCGGCGAAGTTCATCGCCCCACCGGGCACTGAGATCAGCATGGGCGCCCGCCCGTCCTGAACGGCGCCCATTCGCAGGAATCAACTGCGGGAGCCTACCGAGTAGACCACTCGGTACCACGAAAACCGTGGAATTGCTGAATGAACGGCCGCTGGAGCGCTCTGTGGTTTGTGGTGAGGATGGTGTTGGGAAGGCTATACAAGGTGTGAGCCATGGACGGCGACGGACTTCATCAAATACACCCAATACCCCTTACCCCTTAGTGTCCTAGGTGACGTACGCAGCGTTGGGATGCAGAAAAAGCGGCCGGTTTCGATAAACACAGGGATGAGGGCACGAGGTGGTTTGACTTTCGCATCGCCATACCAGGAACATCGAGGTGGGGTTTGGTGAGGGCGGACATGAACCTAGGACGCCCGATTGCTGGCACTGGGGAGTCAATTGTCGTGGGGTGGGTGTCGAGGGAAGGTTGAATTGATCGGACGTGCGGCTGACGTAGGAGGCTTTCCCAAGAGGCGTCCACCTCCCGTGCTGCAGTACACATAGGAATAATCTATGACGCTCAGCCGAGGGACAAAAACTATTTGGACAAGAAATTGTGTATGCCCTCAGCTTCGCAATGCTTCTCCCACTCCACGCGACCCAACCCGTGGGGTGAGAAGTTGTAGAAATCTCTTGAAATCGTCTCGGCTGATCCTAACCCGAATGAACTTCAGCCCTGGAAAGACTCCAGTTACGGAGAGGTTAGAGAGGACGTTCTTGGCGGAAGCAATCGCCCCATCGAATTCGAGCACTTGAACCGCATCAAGGGTCTGGAAAAATTCGTTTAACGCTGGTCCCCCGTAAAATTTCCAAAGGGTCGTTCCTCGATCCAAGCGCAAGGTAGTAATGTCTGCCCCCAAGTGCCGCAGTGGGTAGAACTCCGGGTTGTTCCCAATTGATTGCCAGAACTCGAAGGTGTGATCGAAGCCATCTGTGGCTACCGCTTTGACGGTGTTATGGAAGAGGGATAATTGGACGGTGTCGAGGCTCTTAAACTGTGGGACGTGGACACACTCGAGAATCGTTTCGAGGTCGTCACCGGCTAGACAGTAAATCTTGGGGGATTTGAGATTTTTCATGAGAGTAGCTGTGTGTACCCCGGGAACGCTGGCGGAAAAGGGCTCGCACTCTCTAATTGTCAGCGATTTGATCGTTTTGTTGTTGTCAAAGAGTATCTGAAGTTCCTGTTGGGAGATAACTGTAAGCCCAGCAGACCCTTCCCAGAAGCCGATTTCACATGAAGTCAGGTGCTTCGCCGATTCTGTCAGACCACCTGTCACCCCGAGATACTTGAGCTCTTTGAGGCAAGGCAGTTCCTTCGCAAATAGAGAGTCCGGAATGGGTATTACATATCTGTGCTGTTCGAAGTGGGCGGCACGGAAATCCAGGCGCTGCAGGTTTGGAAGGGTCTCCTTGAAAAAGGTGGTATAAAAGTTCCGATCCGTCGTCGTCGTGTGTCTCCCAATCCGGATCGGATGAGTAAAACACGATGCTGAGATCACGGATCCGAGAGCGATGGGGGAGTAGTTGATCGAGGGAAAGAACAGCTTCGTGACGGGGACACACCCCAAAGCTGTTGGTATTGGCGAGAATCGCGGTGTTTAAGTCCTCGTAGCGGCATGGAGGGTGTTCGTATGTGTCGACGAATTCCGCGATGACGGTCAACGGAGCGTTTTGACTGCGTGCGAGCCACTCGGAAATGGTATTTGGATTCCCCGGCCTCATGTACAGCGTGGACCACATGCTGGGGTAGGAAAGGAGGAGCGTTCTCCAATAGCGACAGACGTGTGTGAGAGGGATAATTTGCTCGGCGTGTTGTTCGGAACCGTGGTCAACGGCAAGATAGAGGATCCTTGTCAGGATCTCTGGGGGGAGCCGGTGCGTCGGAGTGCCTTCATTCAAAAGGGTTCCCAAGCGTCCTATCGCGGTCCTCAACACCTCGTGCAATTCTCGAACCTATGGTGGGTGGGTTAGAGGATAGACTTAGCAAAAAGGCGGGCGCAAGCTCACGATATCCACATCTCCCAGACGATCCCCTTCAATGCGTATTGGTGGTCAGTGATCAGTTCGCGGAACACACGGCAGCGGGCTGACCTGAGTCGAAGAATCTTCTCACTCGTTGATGTCATCGCCTCCTTGACCTTCACTATCGTGGCGGGGGGAGCACCGGTTCCAGGCATCACGGTGGGGTTTGGAGGAGGATGTGCACGACGTGAGAGGGAAGAGACGACGGCCATGCCACTTCCCACGATCCCCTTCCAATTACACCGTGGAAGGTAAAGGATTCGGGGACTGATAAAAGCCAGGTTTCTTGGGATTCGTCGGACGACCTCAGTATGCACTCCCTTTTTAGTGGCTTCACCTCCCGTAGAATTGGCAAGTACCCGGGATCCGGGTCAATTTCAGATCCCCCGAACTTCAAGCCATAAAATTGACCCTGAGCAGGGGTAACGCCCACATCCCACAACCGAATATACACAAGAATAATCTACAACGTTCAGCCAAGGGACGAGATCATTCAGACAAGAAAGTCCGTATGCCCTCTACTTCGTAATGCCTCTCCCACTCCGCGCGACCTAACCCGTCCTCGCCTTCCATGAAAAGCGGTTCAATCGCAGTAAGCGGTTTCCCCTCCTCCGCACGCAGCCTCAAAGCAGGGACGAGAAGTGGGAGAGACTCCAGGCAATCATCTCTGATCGCAACCCGAATGACCTTGAGGCTTGGGAAAAGTTCGGTTCCGGAGAGGATGCCCGAGAGGACGTTCCTGACGGAATCAACCGCCCCATCAAATTCGAGCACTTGAACTGCGTCGAGGGACTGGAAAAAATCGTATAACCCTGGTGTCGTGTCAAATTCCTGAAGGTTCATTCCTCGATCCAGGTGCAAGGTAGTGATGTCTGCTCCCAAATGCCGCAGCGGATAAAAGTCCAGGCGTCCTCCAATTGTTTGTGAGAACTCGAAGGTGTGGTCGGAGCCATCTGTGGCTACCGCTTGAATGCTGGGATAGGAGAGGGATAATTGGATGGTGTCGAGACTCTTAAATTGTGGGGCCTTGATACGGTCGAGAATTGTTTTGAGGTCGTCACCAGTTGGACGGTGAATCTTGAGGGATTTGAGATCTTTCATGGGAGTAGCTATGGTTACCCCGGGGTCGTCGTCGGAATAGTAGGGCTCGCACTGGGTGATTGTCAGCGACTTGATAGTTTTGTTGTTGTTGAAGAGCGTCTGAAGTTCCCGTAGGGAGATACTTGTTGGTCCAGCAGACATTGACCAGTAGCCAATTTCACATGAAGTTAGGTGCTTCGCCGATCCTGTCAGACCACCCCTCACTCCGAGATACTTGAGCTCCTTGAGGCGAGGCAGTTCCCTCCCAAATAAAAAGTCCGGGATGGTGATCACATATCTGTCCTGTTCGAAGTGGGCGGCACGGAAATCCAGCCGTTGCAGGTTTGGAAGGGTCTCCTTGAAAAAGGGGTGGTATAGAAGTTCTGCCAATTCGTCATCGTGGCGAAATTCCCAATCTGGATCGGATGAGTAAAACTCGATGTTGAGATCACGGATTCGAGAGCGATGGGGAAGTAGTTGATCGAGGGAAAGTATCGCCGCGTGACGAGAACACACCTCAGGGTCGTGGGTGTCAATGAGAGTCGCGGTGGCTGAGTCCTCGTAACGGCATGGAGGGTGTTCGTATGCATCGATGAATTCCGCGATAACTGTGAGGGGAATGTTCTGGCTTCGTGCGAGCCACTCGGAAATGACACGCGGGTTTCCTGGCTTCATGCACAGCGTTGACCACATCCTGGGGTAGGACAGGAGGAGCATTCTCCAATATCGGCAGACGTGTGTGAGAGGGATGACCTGTTCGACGTGTTCTTCGGAACCGTGGTCAACGGCAAGGTATAGGATCCTGGTCAGAATCTCTGGAGGAAGCCAGTGCACCGGACTGCCTTCGTTTAGAAGGTTTACCACGTGTCCCGTGGCGGTCCTCAACACCTCGTACAATTCTCGAACCTACGTGGGTTGGTTGGAGGATGGATCTAAGACAGGGAGGCGCGAACTCACGGCAACTATATTTCCCAGACAATCCCCCCGACTGTGTAGTGGAAATCAGCGGACGGTTCACGGAACACAGGGCAGCGGGTTGACCTGAGTTGGAAGATCTTCTCACTCGTTGATGTCATCGCTTCCTTGACCTTCGCCATCATGGTGGGAGGAACACCAGTTCCAGGCATCACGGTGGGGTTTTGGAGAGGCGGACGGTAGGGATGTAACGTGAGAGGGAAGAGACGATGGCCACGCCATTTCCCACGACCCCGACCAGTACACCGTGGAAGTAGGTAAAAGACTCGGGGTCTGTTGACAGAAGTCAGGTTTCTTGGGGTCCGTTGGACAAGCTCGGTGGGCACTCCCTCCTCGAAAAGCCTTTGGCTCCCGTACCAGGATTGGCAACCACCTGGGGTCCGGGTCAATTTCAGATCCTCCAAACGTCAAGCCGATAAAATTGACCCTGAGCAGGGTAACGCGCACATCCCACCAGTGAGAATACTCAAGAATAATCTACAACGTTCAGCCCAAGGAACAAATTATTTGGACAAAAAATTCCGTATGCCCTCTGCTTCGTAATGGTTCTCCCACTCCACACGACCCAACCTGTCCTCGCCTTCCACGAAAATCGGTTCAATGGCAGTAAGAGGGTTCCCCTCCTCCAAACGCAGCCTCAAAGCAGTGGCGAGAAGCGGGAAGGACCTCTTGCAATCATCACCCCTGATTGCAACCCGAATGACCTTCAGCCCCGGAAAGACCCCGGTTACAGGGAGGAGGTTGGAGAGGACATTCTGGACGGTCGCAACCGCCCCATCAAATTCGAGCACTCGGACTGCATCAAGGGTCCGGAAAAAATCGTAAAGCGCCAACAGCCCGTCAAGTCCCCCAAGTGACGCCCACCGACATAAGCGCAAGGTAGTGGTGTCTATTCCCAAGTGCCGCAGTGAATAAAAGGTCGGGAAGCCCCCAATTGATTGATAGCACTCGAAGGTGTGACCGGAGCGATCAGTGGCTACCACTTGGAGACCGGCGTAGGGGGAGGGGGATAATTGGACGGTGTCGAGGTTCTTGAATTGTGGGGCGTGGATACAGTTGAGAATTGTTTGGAGGTCGCGGTCGTGAAGACAGTGGATCCTAAGGAATTTGAGATCCGTCAGGGGGGTAGCTGTGGTTACCTGGCGATCGTGGTTGAAGAACTCGCAGCCGTTGATCGCCAGAGACTGGACAGTGTTGTTGTTGTTAAAGAGTATCTGGAGCTCCTCCGGGGAGATGATGGTCGGGCCAGACCCCGACCAGAGGCCGATTTCGCATGATGTTAGATCTTTTGCCGTCTCCATTAGACCACCGAACACCCCGAGGTACTTGAGCTCCTTGAGACGAGGCAATTGTCCCGCGAACAAGAGGTCCGGAATGTGAATCGCCCATATGTTTTCTTCGACGGGGGCAGCACGGAAATCCAAACGCTGCAGGTTTGGAAGCGTCTCCATGAAAAAGTGGTGGTATAAAAGTTTTGGTTCTTCGTCATCGTCGTCGTCACGTGCGCCCAAACTCGGATCGGATGAATGAAACAAGATGTTGAGATCGCGGATCCGGGAGCGGTGGGGGAGTAGTTGATTGAGGGAAAGAACGGCTTCGTGACGGGGACATACCCCAAGGCCGTAGATATCGACGAGAGTCGCGGTGGCTGAGTCATCGTAGCGGCATGGAGGGTGTTCGTACGTGTCGGTGAATTCCGCGATGACAGTGAGGGGAAGGTTTTGGCTGCGTGCGAGCCACTCGGAGATGATGCTTGGCTTTCCTGGCTTCATGCACAGCGTTGACCACATCCTGGGGTAGGACAGGAGTAGCGTTCTCCAATAGCGACAGACGTGTGTGAGGGGGATAACCTGCTTGGGGTGTTCTTCGGAACCGTGGTCAACGGTAAGGTATAGGATCCTGGTCAGAATCTCTGGGGGAAGCCGGTACGTCGGAGTGCCTTCGTTTAGAAGGTTTACCACGTGTCCCGTCGCGGTCCTCAACACCTCGTACAATTCTCGCACCTACGGTTAGGTTAGCGGATGGATCCAGGAAAGGAAGGCACGAACTCACTACGGTTATATTTCCCAAACAATCCCCCCGACTGTGTAGTGGGGATCAGCGGATAGTTCACGGAACGTAGGACAGTGGGTTGACCTGAGTTGGAGGATCTTCTCACCCGTTGATGTCATCGCTTCCTTGACCTTCGCCATAATGGCGGGGGGAACTCCAGTTCCAGGCATCACGGTAGGGTTTGGAGGAGGATGTGACGTGGGAGGGAAGAGATGAAGGCCACGCCATTTCCCACGACCCCCACACAGGACGGGAATAGGTAGAAGATTCGGGGTCCGCTAATACAAGCCAGGTTTTTTCGGACTCGTTGGACAAGCTACAGTAAGCAGACGCTCCCTTGTTGAAACAGTCTCTGTCCCCCGTGCCAGTATCGGCGCGTACCCGGGGTCAATTCAGACCCTCCAAACTTCAAGCTTCAAGCCATAAATTTGACCCTGAGCAGGATAACATCCACATCCCTTCAGTGAGTACACACAAGAATAATCTACAACGTTCAGCCGAGGAACGAAATTATTCGGACAAGAAATTCCGTATGCCCTCTGCTTCGTAATGTCTCTCCCACTCCACGCGACCCAACCCGTCCTCGCCTTCCGCGAAACGCGGTTCGATAGCAGTAAGCGGGTTCCCCTCCTCCATACGCAGCCTCAACGCAGTGGCGAGAAGGGGGAGAGACCCCTTGCAACTATCTCGGCTGATCGCAACCCAAATGACCTTCAGCCCCGGGAAGACTCCGGTTCTGGAGAGGATGTTCGAGAGGACGGTCCTCACAGAAACAACCCCCCCATCAAATTCGAGCACCTGGACTGTGTCGAGGGACTGGAAGAAATCATATAACCCTGGTTTCCCATCAAGTTCCTGAAGGGTCATTCCTCGGTCCAAGCGCAGGCTAGTGATGTCTGCTCCAAAGTGCCGCAGTGGGTAAAAGCTCAGGTTGTCCCAAATCTTTTGCGAGAACTCGAAGGTGTGGTCGGAGCCATCAGTGGCTATCGCTTGAATTCTGGGATAGGAGAGGGATAATTGGACGGTGTCGAGACTCTTGAATTGTGGGGCGTGGATACAGTTGAGGACTGTGTCGAGCTCGCCATCCTCCAGACGGTGAATCCCGAGGAACTCAAGATCTTTCATGGGAGTAGCTGTGGGTACCCAATCTTCATCGTCGAAGATCTCGGAGTTGGTGATTGTCAACGACTTGACAGTTTTGTTGTTGTCAAATAGTGTCTGAAGCTCCCATGGGTAGATAACTATATGTCCAGCGGATCCCGACCAGTAGCCGATTTCGCATGAAGTCAGGTCCTTGGCCGACTCTGTCAGACCACCGGACACCCCGAGGTATTTGAGCTCCTTGAGATGAGGCAGTTCCCACCCAAATAAAAAGTCCGGAATGTGGATAACATATCTGTCCTGTTCTAAGTGGGCGGCACGGAAATCCAGGCGCTGCAGGTTTGGAAGGGTCTCCATGAAAAAGGGGTGGTGGAAAAGTTCTGATTCGTCATCGTGGTCAAATGTCCAATCAGGATCGGATGAATAAAACAAGATGTTGAGATTGCGGATTCGAGAGCGATGGGGAAGTAGTCGATCGAGGGAGAGTACAGCCTGGTGACGATGACACACCTCAAGGTCGTATGTGTCGGCGAGAGTTGCGGTGACCGAGTCATTGTAGCGGCATGGAGGGTGTTCGTATTCGTCGATGAATTCCGCGATGATGGTGAGAGGAACGTTTTGGCTGCGTGCGAGCCACTCGGAGATAACGCTTGGGTTCCCCGGTTTCATACATAGCGTGGACCACATCCTGGGGTAGGAAAGAAGGAGCGTTCTCCAATAGCGACAGACATGCGTGAGAGGGATGATTTGCTCGGCGTGTTCTTCGGAACCGTGGTCGATGGCAAGATAGAGGATCCTTGTCAGGATCTCTGGGGGGAGCCGGTGCATCGGAGTGCCATCGTTTAGAAGGCTCCTCACGTGTCCTGCCGCGGTTCTCAACACCTCGTACAATTCTCGAACCTACGGTTAGGTTAGAGGACAGACCCAGGAAAGGGAGGCGCGAACTTACGATAGCCACATCTCCCAGACGGTCCCCTTGACTGTGTATTGGTCAGTGATCCGTTCATGGAACACGGAAGTGGGCAGACCTGAGTCGGAGGATCTTCTCGCTTGTCGATGTCATCGCTTCCTTGACCTTCGCCATCATGGCGGGGGGGAAACCGGTTCCAGGCATCACGGTGGGGTTTTGGAGGAGAGGTGAAGGGACGTGGGAGGGAAGAGCCAACGTTGACGCCACTTCCCACGACGTCGACCACCGGTATGCTGTGGGCGGCGGCGGGTGAGGGATTCGGGCTCTGTGATACAAGCCGGTTTTTTCGGACTCGTTGGACAAGCTCAGTAGGTACTCCGTCATTGAAAGAGCCTTCAGTCCCCGTACCAGAACTTCAAGCCATAAAATTGACCCTGGGTATTGAACGTCCACCTCCCACAATAGAGTAGACACAAGAATAATCTACGGCATTCAGCCAAGGAACGAAATTATTCCGACAAGAGATTTTAAATGTATGCCTTCTGCTTTGTAATGCTTCTCCCATTCCACACGACCCAGCCTACCGAGTCGCCCTCCGCGAAAAGCGGTTCTGCCGTGGCAAGCGGCTTCCCCTCATTCATACGAAAATTCAAAGCAACAGCGAGAAGCTGGAGAGACCTCCTGCAAACTCCGGTTCTGGGATCAATTCTGGGGAGGACGCTCCTGCCGCTCCATCAAATTCAGGTACTTGGACTGCATCGAGGGACCGGAAAAATTCGTACAACGACGGACTCCCGCCAAGCAATTCACTGACTGCCAATATCGGCCTACCGCAGTTCGAGTTGATAAAATCGACCCTGGGTAGGGGTGGTGCTCAGAAATACTCTACGACATTCAGCCGAGGGACAAAATTATCCAGATAACAA
>Ga0307509_10004922_pt1 | contig 18916 bp, 18 predicted proteins | sample 10_EM_MG_FD_202245 | JGI IMG/M metagenome (GOLD analysis project Ga0307509, IMG submission 202245) | Populus trichocarpa ectomycorrhiza microbial communities from riparian zone in the Pacific Northwest, United States - 10_EM | ecosystem: Host-associated > Plants > Roots > Unclassified | place...
GTTTCAAGAAGGGAAAATGGAAATGGGAGGCAGAGGACTACGACTTGGGGATTTGATGGGAATGTTGAGGATGGCTATTGCTTTGCTACCCCAAGTTTTCATCTGTATCGATGCCTTAGACGAATGCCTACCGAAGCACCTGCCGGAACTTCTCGAATCGTTGAGAGATATCGTCCGGGAGTCCCCTAGGGTGCGAATATTCCTGACGGGAATGCCCCATGTTGGGGAAGATATTCATGGATATTTTCCCAAGGCGGCTCCGATACCCCTCAGCCCTAAAACTGATGATATCAGGAATTATCTGCAGATGAGATTGGACAAGGATCTAGTGCCGCAGGCGATGGACAACAACTCACGGGCGGATATTGTACAAACTATTCTAGAAAGGATACCTGATACGTGCGTAAGAGTATTTTTGCCATCTACTCAATCAATGGAATATGCTTACCAGATATTGTGTGTAGGTCCTCCTCGTTTCGCTAAACATCGACGCTATTCTAGGCGAGATGACAACTCGTCAGAGAAAAAGGAAACTTGAAGAGATGACGAGCGGGAATAGACCAAGAGACTATAAGACAACTCTAACACGACTCAAGGCACAGGAGGGAAATAGGCCAGCGCTCGGGCTGAAGGCACTGATATGGGTGATGCATTCGGAACGACCATTACGGGCCGAGGAGCTCTGTCGCGCCCTAGGAGTGGAGATAGGATCTACAAATCTCGATCCGGAAAAAGTCCCCGCATTACGGACACTCATACCATCTTGTCTGGGACTCGTCACGGTCGAGGCATCTTCGTCCACAGTCCGACTGGTGCACTTTACTCTGCAGGAGTACCTCTCAAGCGATCCTACCCTATTCCATAATCCTCACTCAACAATCGCCGAGGTTTGCTTGGCATATCTCAATTTTGGATGTGTCCGTGATCTCTCACCGACTCTTTATTCCGCCCCCCAAGAGCGCCCCTTCTAGAATATGCCTCTTTTTACTGGGGGGAGCACACAAAAAGGGGGACGACAGAAAATGTGAGAACCCTTGCACTGAAGCATTACGCTATAATGAAGATAGAGGCTCGGGCCTGTACTTCGACAGGGTGGAAGGAACCACTAGATTTACGGGGCTACATGGAGTAACATTTCTCGGGATCGCAGATTTAGTTACTGCCATATTTTAGATGAAGGAATGGGACGCCAATGAAGGAGATTGCATGGGCAGTACGGCTCTCACATGGGCAGCTCGGAGAAGGCACGAGGCGGTGGCAAAGATACTTTTGGGTCGAGTGGGTGCCAACCCTGACAAAGCAGATACACAGTATGGTCAAACACCACTCTCGTGGGCGCCTGAGTGCGGGGATGAGGGGATGGTAAATATTCTTTTACAGCGAGAGGACGTCAATCCCGACCAGGCAGACACCAGACCTGGCCAAACACCGCTTTCGTGGGCGGCAAAATGCGGACATGAAGGCATAGTTAAGATTATTTTACAGCGAGAGCAAGTCAATCCCAATACGGTAGAAAACATATATGGCGGTACACCACTCTCGTGGGCCGCCTCCCGCGGGAAAACTGGGGTTGTAAAGCTCCTTTTGGAACGAGAGGACATCAGTCCCGACCAGGCAGATACCAAATCCGGCCGAACACCACTCTCGTGGGCCGCTGAGTGGGGACATGAGGGGGTAGTAAAGGCGCTTCTGCAACGTGACGATGTTAGCCCCAATATGGTAGAAAACAAATATGGATGTGCGCCACTCTCATGGGCTGTTTGGAGGGGGCAAACCGGAGTAGTAAAGATCCTTCTAGAGCGAGAGGACGTTATTATTGACCATGCAGACACCAAACATGGTCGAACTCCGCTTTCCTGGGCGGCTGAGTTTGGGCATGAGGCGATAGTAAGGATGTTTTTAGAATGCGAAGACGTCAATCCCGACCGGGCGGACACCAAAGACGGCCGAACGCCACTCTTGTGGGCGGCTGAGAAGGGGCGTGAGGGGTAGTAAAGATGCTTTTAGAACGACAGGAAGTCAATCCCAATACTACGGACGCCGAATCTGGAGGAACGCCGCTCTCGTGGGCTGCTTGGCGCGGGCAAGCAGCAGTAGTAAAGGTCCGTTTGGAGAGTGGAGGTGTCAATCCCCACCAGGCAGAGACAAAATGTGGCGGAACGCCACTCTCGTTCGCGGCTGAGAACGGGCATGAGGGAATAGTAATGATGCTTTTGGAACGGGCGGACGCCAATCCAGACCAGGCGGACACCCGACATGGCCGAACGCCGCTCTCGTGGGCGGCTAGTGGCGGGTATGTGGGGATCTTAGAGATGCTTTTAGAGAAGACCAACGTCAATCCCAACCAGAAAATTACCAAATACGGCCAAGCACCGCTCTTGTGGGCGGCTAAGAACGGCCACGAAGGGATTATAAAGACGCTTCTGGAACGGGCGGACGTCAACCCGAACACGGTAGAGAATAAATATGACTGTACTCCACTCTCGTGGGCTGCTTGGCGCGGGAAAGCAGCGGTAGTAAAGATGCTTTTAGAGCGAGAGGATATCCATCCTAATACGGCCGACCACAAATATGGCAGGACACCACTCGCGTGGGCTGCTTGCCGCGGTCACCAAGGAATAGTAAAGATGCTTTTGGAACTAAAAGATGTCCGGACTGCCATCCAATATAACAAGCATCAAACCCCAATGGCGTTGACTCTTTCTAAGAAGCACGGTGGTGTTGTGAAGATGCTACTCGAACGGGGCAATGCCAATTCGGACTCAGCAGATCACGGTGGTCAGGCATCCCTCCCGTCTTCTACAAGGCATGGGGGAACAGGATAGTGCCTGGCGGATATCCGACTTAAGGATCATAATCCTAATACCGACACGACCGACCTTAGCGATCAAACTCCGCACCTACCAGCCACCCGCGCTCCGTGGCCGAGTATTGTGCTCCCAGAATTCTGTTTCCAATTCCACTTGGAGTAACCCCCGATGCGAAGTTACCGAACTATCCAAGCCATCTCAACCTTCTTGAATCCAGCCCTAAAGTTCCGGTATCCTCCAAGGAAACTGACCCTAACACCACCAATCAATCCCCCCGCCTGCGGCCGACCGGTGTTTTAGCATTCCTTCTCTTATTCGTTCTCTCGCTCTCCTCCTTTCGGTCCTTCTTTATTACATTTTGTTGCTAGATATATTCGAATTCAATAAACGCTTGCCGAGTCAGGGACTTGGGGGGGCAAACCCTCCCTCCCCCCGCTTCTACCAGCCACTTACCATTTACCTATTCTTGTGTTTTTTTTCATCGCCTCCCCCACCCCCCGCAGTTCCTAAATCCTGTCAGATACTCGTGCCCTAGTTTTGCATCACTGATGTCTTTCTATCCCTTGAGTTAGTATTTGCCGCGCGCTTTGTGAATAGTGGTGTATAGTGATGAGGTGGTGGCACGACCGTGTAGGCGTGGTGATAGGAGAAGGATGTCGTGGTGTTCATTCTCTATGGAGGTTGCTAGCTAAGGTTCATCCAAGTAGTGAAAACTCTGCTCGTGTAACCCCATACATCCGTTCATATCCGAGAGCGTTCACTCGTCCACACTTCAGTATTCCTCTATATCATGTGCGCTCCCCATTGCCTGCGCTCCTCTTTGCTCCTAATACAGCACTCTACAACAGGGATTATTATACCATCATTTTATAATAGACGATAGCCCGCCAAAGGCAATTAGGGAGGAGTAGATGCTGAGCTTGAAACAGCGCGTCCAATACTTACAGTACAAGCAATCGGTTTCCCTCCTCTGCGCAATTCCTCCCCATGCCGCAAAGTCATTACCGGCGGCTCCTCCCGTAGACCGCCATACTGCCAATGCAACCCCCCCCCGACTGTTTATCCAACAAACCCCTAACCCTAACTTGGGCACCATCTTTTTACACAACGTATCATATCATATTCCACGGCATAGCGAGCCCCATCAGGGCGAGTCATACACCCAAATAATAGCCACTGTTACAATTCCGGCTAGGGTTCAATTCTATCTCCCAGATCCGCAGATGGTTCGTATGCCGTGGAATAATACGTCAGGCGAATCGTGCCAGTCCCATCATCAATCAGGAGGGCAAGGGTGCCGGTGTGGTGTGAGTTAGATCCTATACATGTATGTTATAAGCCTCTTTCGTATTATTATTTTATACATCTTCCGTGAATAAGCACAGGCTGTGAGTTAGCAAAACCATGGTGAGAGCATGTCTAGTACGATATTAGGTGTAGTCCTAATCTAATCCAGAGATGTTACAAAAGCACGATAACTTTAATATATCGACATTGGAAACGGGTTAGAGAATCCAGTGCGCGGCACTTGACCCCCACTCGCCGGCCTACCATACAATTTCGGAGGAGAGACTCATCCGGTGTGGTGTTAAACAGCCACGCGTGCCAAGGCTGCGGCTCAACGTAAATTTGCGGCTCAACTTAACAGGGGCTTAGAAGGTAAGAAAAAGAGGGGCGCAAACAGAGCACAAGCTGTTATCTGATGAGATAAAAGCACAAACAAAAGAAGGACGTGCGACCTATAAAAGGAAAATATCCAAGCTAAGACTTACGGTTATTAAGCGACAAGCAAGGTCCCAGAAATTGATGTATTATAGATGAGAATGCTATCGGTGCTGTATGTTGGATTTTTGACTGCTCATCACGTGCATATATTCCCATGCGGGCAGTCTCTGAAACGCAACTACTATTATCCGTTATGCACTATTACTCTAACATCGTTCCACCAGTGTTAGCTCATACAACCTCAGACTACGATTCTGCATAGTTAATGCAACAACATCAAACAACTATCATACGGCACTGAAACAGGAAGACTCAAGATACCCGAAAGATATCCGAACGATACGCTCGGCTTCACACCCAACCGGCGGCTGGCCGCACTACCATTACCTCGGAAACTCTACTAGAACCTCAGATCAGATTCATGAAAGTGCATGCCGAAACTACTAAGTGGGAGGAAGCGAGAAGCAGGATTGTGCATGCGCAGGAAGCATGACACTGAGGATGGTTAGGATATAAGGAAGCCTTTTTTTCCCATTATTTGTTCACTATCAGTTCACTGCACTTCGTTCCTGTCTGTTTCTGTTTATCTTATTCTTCACTTCCGTTCGATTGCATTCCGCCTGTTCTTTCTTTTGATAAGTTCTTTGAGTTCTGCATCAGTCTTTTATATCTGCTATATACAAATCAACTTGCGTCAAATCCGTATCTGAACACTGAATCCGCTGTGCGAGAACCTTGTTGCTAAAACTGGAGACTCTTAGTATTATATTCTGTAGGGAGGGCCAGAGTTTCGCTGGTATTCTGTAAAACTTCCCCCACAAAAAATATTATTCCTGTACACGTGAGGAAATATTGTCTGCAGAGTGCTGTTCCAGGGTGTATAGTTTTCCAAAGCCTCTCCCCCGTCCCCTGGATACTTTCTCTCGCCCCAACCATTGACAAGCCTGGCGGCACATGAGCGAGCTTCTTGGGGAAATTAAAATCTTCGATGAAATAGACACTGTGCCCTTGAAATTGGGTGGAAAAACTTCCATCCACATGTTCTACGGAAGAAGTATATTCTCTCTTGTTGTAATTGGTTTCAATCGCGGGAATCTGGTGAAGTGCTGTGGCTCGCTAAGACGGGGGATGCTCGGCCAGTAACACCTAGGGTGGATGGGCTGTTTGGGCAGCGGCCAAATTCATGTGATAGTGGGCCTTGGCACAAAGGTAGTTTGCATACAAATATCTCCTTCCTGTATTCTAGTCTAACAGCTAACAACCACACAGTGAGGAATCAGTCAATTCATTGATAATTGTGATCTGGCACATTGCAGTTGACCACAAGTTCGTGTCCTTGATTCTTCTGTCAAAATAGCATCAAGTGCTTGATTTGAGATATCTCATTCTCACTTCAAGCTGGATGCTGAATGCTATTTTATCATGTGGACCTAAATTTCGACGGGCCTTATCTTCATCTAAGAGGGGAACTCGGTGGGAAGACAGATACTAAGTTTGCGACCACACCAAAGACGCAATGTAGAATCAAGAGGTTAAAGTTAATATCATTAAGCCTGCAAGCTTGACTCAATAGGTTCTCTCGAGGATCGTGCATTGTGAGACCTGTGTATCTCTCATATTAGTTAAGTAGAATTACAGTTCGTAAGGGGCCTGACAGGCCAGAAGGATGCAGGCACCCGGCCCTTTTGCCTGCCCCACCCCCCTCCAAGCCCTCGGGTGAAGCATCCTTTTCGGCATTCCTTGCTCCTGTCCCTGCTTAGGCCTGCACACCACCCATACCCCGGATGGGTCACTGTCAACTATTGGTTGTAACAAAAGGGGGCCCTCCAGATAATGAATGCAGGTGGACTCGGGACGGGGGTGGGGCCAGGATTACTTGAATATACCCCCGGCGGCTTCATGTAGAGTCGGGGTCTGGCGAGTCAAAATCAGTCCCGCTCTTCCGAGGGTTCGTTAAGGGGGCCAACGGGGCGACCTAAAAACCTGTCCCTATCCCAATGGGTTGCGCTTCCCTGTGGAACTGCCCGGGGCATGTCAATCTTGTATAGGGCAGGTGGCCCCTGCCACCTGCCCAGCCCCTTCTGCAGATATGCTCGAGTTACAACAGATGTAGTTTTCGTTACGGAGTGGGGCGGGGCGGGTTTTCACTGGCTAGAGCACATCCTGACATGGGGCCCACCCGCACTTATGCCCTGTAGGGGCCATGGTTGTTACCATATATTTTTCACAGGGACCCGTCTGTGGTATGGGTCGGGAGGGGGCCTCAGCGCGGACAAGGGCAGGGAATGCCGAAAAAGACACCCCGCGCCAGGTCCTTGAGTGGTGCAGGGTGGGGAAAAGGGCCAGTGGCGCGCGTTTTTCGGGGCCCTCTCGGCCCCGTACCGAAGTCTAAACAGATACGGCAAAACGAGGCCCTGTGCTGATAATGAGTGGGGACTGGCCCAGCCTGGGGCCGGATGGGGATCACCCACAAAAGTACCCACCCAGCCCAATGTATGGACTTAGCCTTATGGGTGAAAACCCCCCCCACCCCGCCCCTTCATGAGCTCTAGCTTTATACTGTAAGCAACACTAAGTAGAATATATGCAAACTAGAGCAGATCAGTCCACCGTTGTGATCATTCGTGCGGCCTCTCCTCCGCTGATGGTGGTAAAGCTCAGCTGCGCAGCTTGGGGTCACACAAGGCGGTTGTCAAACCCCTTGGATATTAACTATTTCCACAAATAGAAACTGCTCTCAGTAATGTCTGTCCAACTACGTCACCATAAGTGAAAGCTTCCTCTTATGGGGACCCAGTCTGGGGCCAACCAATACTCTCATCGCAATGAGAATATGCATTGGGACTCACAAACCATGTTGTGCTATTGTGTATACACTCTATGCAGTCGACTATCGCCAATCAACCTGGATATACTACACTTCTACACTGGACTACTTGCTGCCACAATCTGTAATCCCACGTTGCTTTCCTCCATAGTCGCTACCCACAGTCAACCATACAGGACGCGCTTCCTGTGTCACCAGACTCACACCTCCGGAGTCAACTAATAACGCATGCCAAGACTCTGGTTCACCGTGTAGCCTGGGACTCGCATTGGAGTCGTTGTCCATCATTCTCTTGGCTTCCGTCGTGAGCAGTAGTGTTTGTTAGTGGGCCGGGCAGGGCCGGTTTCCACTTGGCAGGACCCACCCTTTCAGCGGTGTAACATGTGTACATGTTCACGTAATGGTACACTGGACCGGGCGGTGCAGGATCTCCTATGTTTAGTTGATTTATATTTGGTTTATTTGACTTGATTTCTGCTCCGTCACTGCCTCAGAGTCAGATAGGCTCTGCTATCGTGTTGCTATGTTGAGTTTGATTGGTTGGAAGTTCATATTTAGGATTCCGGGTATGGAAAGGTAATGTAACACTGGTGAAGGCGGAGCACTTTGTGTTTGTTTCTTTTTTTGGTCTTGGAGGATTACCTGATTCCAGTATGTGGGCAGCTACAGGTAATGATTGTGATTGCAAGAAGGCTATCGCCATTGGGTTTTGTATTTAAACTAGTCTCCTGGCTAGCAGGACACAGCCGACTTTGACAGACCTTCAGTCTAAGAATACAGTTGGTTGTACTGCAATCCCTGAGTCCAATTTGTCCTTCAACTATTATCCTTCTAGCTACCGGTCCCTTGAAGCCTCTCTTAGTACCAGCTCTAGCAGGTCTACTGCCGGTCCTATTGGATTTTGGTTAGACAGGAATAAACCTGTTACATTCTTTTGCTTACAGCACGTGAAACCCTTTTGTTCTCAGGATTGGGAACAGCCTGGTAGGATTGATCACCCTCCCAGTATCTTGATCACTAGTGAGAAGCTGGAGCAGCAGGGAAAGAAACTCCCAGCTCAGGTGCTACATTCACAATAGTAGAAGGCAGGGGCAGAAGCGTTACCAGGTCAGGTAGGGCCTACAATCGTCCTACAGCAGAACCTACAGACGATCCCCCAGAACCAACAACACAGGAACCAACCCCTGGGCCCACGCCAGTCTCAGCAGATACACCGGGAAGAACCAGTCACCTCCTTCCAGGAGATCTGAATACAGATTCAGACGAAGACCACGACCTCACAGCTGAGGAACCCATTCAAAAAGGAGCCCAGCGGCTTGAGGAAAGAGCCACAGCAAGAGCAGCAGCCCAGCAAACTTCGGAAACTGAAAGCCCCCCAGAACGCCCCACTACAAGTAGGCGGCGAGCACCCAGCATTCTAGGAGTCTTTGGAAGTCACATACCAACTAGGGCGCCCTAGCGAGAGCATAGCGAGCAACCACTACCTTGTACATTCATCTCAGATACACTAGAAAATCCCTCAAGATCCGGGAGCGCCAGAGAGCCCCCTGAATGACGAGAGCCACCCTCTTCAGCCTCAGACCCACCTACAGGCACCATGGCAGACCACGGCCCCGCCAGGATGCCCCCTCCTAAGGTCCATAAACCACCCATGCTTAGCCGTGAGGGAGCAGACCTCAAACCAGACAAACTCAAGTGATGGCTTAGAACAGTCAAAAAGTACCTACTGAGATGAGTACTGAATGATGGCTCCACTGGAGTGGCGGAATACTATGGCTTTTACACGGAAGGGAAAACAAACAACGCATTCCAGACACTAGATACAGAGGAAGAGAACCTGACCCTACCACAGTTGGCGCACCGCTTTCAGCACCTATTCGAAGCCTCTACAAAGACTGATGACACTTATCACAAATGGAAGATTATCTGCCTGACTGCAGGTGGACAGCCCTCACGCATAACAAAGATAGCTGGAGAGCTAGCGGACCTCAAACGATCCCTCCCGGCTGTATCCATCTCAGACTGGGCACAAGAGCCACGATTTCTCAACGCTCTGCACCCTACACTATACCACAATGTCGACCCCCAGCTCAGACCCGAAGATACCTGGGACCAAATGGTAGCTGTGGCAGAACTCTATGACGCTACTATGTACAGAACTGGCCGCTACAAAGCCAGTGATAGAAGCCAGGCTTCTAGCAGCAAACCCCATACACCAAAGAACCAGAATACCTACTGCCAGCCCTCTACCAAATCAACTCTCAGGAACACCGGGACAGGCAAGGCCCCTGTCACGAAGAGGACCTACACCAAGTCCAACAAGCCATGAAAGGCTGAGATGGACTACCGCAAGGCAGAAGGAGCCTCTTTGTACTGTGGCGAAAGCCGTCAAATGGCAAACGAATGCCCAAGGTAAGAAGTTAAGACAAACCATGTTCGCCTCTCTGAGGCAAGCCCTGACAGCTGCGAACGCAAATATGAGCCCGATACAGAAAGCCCAGAGAAACTAGATGGCAGCAGCTCTATCAGAACCTAGAAGAATACAGTAGGCACGCCTAAGGATAGGCCATTCAAGGCACTCGAATTCAAGATCAACATAAATAGCAAGCCCGCCTGAGCCCTCGCAGAGACAGGAAGCATTGACGGTCTCCTAATATCAAACAAATTTGTTAGAACACACAACATCCCCTACACAGCTCGGAAGAATCCCGTCATCCTCAAAATCGCAGTTCAAGGATCACAATCCACTGGCAACTGCTCTGTTGATGTTATGATTCAGCTAGGCGAGATGCCAGTCGACAAAGTGCCTATTCTCATCACGCCAGAATCAAACTATGATATCCTCATTAGTATGGATGACCTCATAAGGCTAGGAGTGGTCATCAATTGCTAGAAGAACAGCATCTACGTCTCCAAGTACAAGGTCAGAGTTACCTGTGACAGAAAATCACGAGAGTCTAGATCACCCATGACGCAACCACAGGAAGTACCTGACTTCCTGGCAATGTTCCCCAAGGGATTTGTCAAAGAGGTACTTGAGGAACTACCACCAGGACACAAGATAATACCAAGAATAAGCCTCATAGACCCGACAAAGCTTGTAAAGGCAGCAACTTTCGAAGCGCCACAAGCCCTGATGACAAAATACAAGGCATGGATCAACAAGCAGATGAACGCCGGTATCCTCCATAGGACCAGTGTGCCTGATGGGGCAAGCATGTTTGTGGAAGCTAAAAGCGATGGCAGAATCCACGCCTTGGTACACCTCCGCTTCAGGAATGATAACACCCAGGCTGCTCAGACATAGATTCCAGAAGAAAACACTTTATTAAATGCGGTAGCCAGAGGACGATTCCGCAGAAAGATAGATCTCAGTGAGGCCTACTTCCAGACCAGAGTGCATCCAGATGATATAAAGTACAACACTATCAAAACACCCTTCGGCGGCAGTAGGACAAGAGTTCGTTACGGGGCGGGGCGGGGGGGTTATCACTGGCCAGGTCACGCCCTTACCACAGGCTGGGGGGATTATTTTGAGGGTGATCCTAGCCCCGCCGCGGTCCAGCGCCAGTCCCCGCTCATTCCCTGTACGGGGCCCATTTCTCCTCACCTGTTTTAAACAGGACCTGCCTGTTCCCCAGGCGGGGCCGGGGGCAGGGGCCGGGATCTGTGGAAAACCACAGCCTGCCCCGGGCCTTTCAGCGGGGCGGGGTGTGTTATTTTACGGTTGCCGCCCCCGGCGCCCGGCCCCCGGCCCCGGCTGTTCCCCAGATGGGTCCCTGTTAAAACAGGTGGGGAGAAACGGGGCCCCATCCCGGCAATAAGGGGGGACTCGCCCCGGACGGGGGCGGGGCGGAGATCACCCCCAAAATAACCCCCAAGGCATGGTGTAAGGGCCGGGCCTTGCGAGTGCAAGGCCACCCCACGCCGCCGCGTAACGAACTCTAGGGGAATTCGGCCGGGGGCCCATGCTTTTCAGAGCCCCGGAGACGCCGTGATGAACACTATTTACCAGCCAGGTCAGGATACCACGAGACATGAATGCTCCCGGAACCTTTGTGAGGACAAGGGAGGCCCAATTTCGATTACGAATTAGGCAAGAACATATGGGTGTACATTGAGGATATTTTTGTTTTCAGTGACACCTTTGAAGAGCATGTTAAGGACATTACAAACGCCTGCAGTAAGTAGCAGAACGGCGGCTATTATGCCAACGCTAAACAAAGTATTTTCTTTACCACTAAACTCGATATCCTAGGCCATATCATAGACGATGATGGCATCCACCCTGCAACAGCCAAAATCCAGACCATAATGGACTGGGCAAGACCTGAAAACCAGAACGAACTGCAGCGATTCAATGGAATGGTTAATTATATCTCGCACTTTGTTCCACACATCGCCATTATCACGGCCGAGCTTACAGAGCTGAGTGGAAACCCTCAATGGCTGTGGACGGATCTGCAGGAAGCAGCCTTCGAAGCGGTCAAACGAGATGCAAATAAGGACAAAGTCCTTAGACCGATCGACTATAACAAGGCAGATATGATAGGGCTTTTTACCAATGCATCCCCTACAGGTACGGGCGCTTGGATGGGCCAAGGACCAACCAGAGATGCCCCCAAACCTGCAGTGTTCCACAGCAGGAAGCTGACGCCATGACAGAGCAACTACCTCACCCACCAACGGGAAACGCTCGCAATCATTGCGGCTATGGAAGGCTTCGCTCCCCATTTGCTACACGGACAATTTACAGTGATTACAGACCACGAGAGCCTCACTAAACTCATGACGCAAAAGAATCTCAATGGACGACAGCAGAGTTGGCTAACACACATCAGGCACTTGGATTTTAAAATAGAATACCAGCAAGGAGCGAAGAATTTCCTAGCAGAGTACCTATCGAGAATCCATGAGGCAACTGCAGGACCATTCGATATAAGCCTCTAGGACACCACTATCGATTATGACAGCCTTGAGCTACCTGACCCTCCCCAACCCCGACAAAGCAATACAAGGTACACCTCCTCCACCGATGTTACCATTGAATCAGACAACGCCATGTACCACTTGGGCGAAGCCCAAACCTCTCCAACCCTTACCAGCAGTCATGCACTGACGATGGGTGTAAAATACATAGGAATGAAAAGGAAGGTGCAGGCTACTGGCCAAAGGACGCGAGGGTCCGGAAGTAGAGCATGAACACGAAAAGGAAAGAGCAGGATAGGACTGCAACATCGAATACAGCCCTTGAGGAAGGCCAGGCCTCGATCCTCGATATCCCATACATCTCAGAGAGCCTCCCGCCTTTCCGTATCAATAATACCATCCTAGCCACCACGCCCCTGGCCTCGCCGGCCTTTAGTCCCCTTTACAGCCAAGCAGTCAATGACTCCAATGAGGCAACCAATGCCAACCAATTCCTAAGCACGCTACACTCCTGCCTTATAGGTATCGTCACCCAGCGAGTTAGAGAGGCGCTTAAGGCCGACCCCCTGGACACCAGGTTCAAGGAAACCGATAACAAATTGCACTATTCCCTCCGCCATGGTCTTCTACTTGCCCAGAACACCAATGGGTACGAAAACCTTATATACCGGTAGGACCTCTTGAGAAGGGGGTATCCCTGCGGGATTTCCTCCCCCAGACTGTCCATGAAGGCCGGGCCATTTCTCTGCATACAAATGCTACTCCTATGCAGATTGCTTCCTCTGCTGACCACAGATGTGCCCGGACTTTGTCCTGTGCTGTCGGTCATGCGATAAGTGCCAGATGAACAGCGAGCCCACTACCCTACCCGATGGACGATCCCTTACCCTCCCTGAGGCTGACGAAGCGTACCAACCCCTAGCCATAGACTTCGCCAGGCCATTTAACAAATCCGATAACTATACATCTATCATTGTAATAATAGACCGCTTTACCTGCTACACACACCTAATACCAATCAAGGACGCTGCTACTTCTGAGAAGATCTTCAAGAAACTCAACAGTAAGATCTTCGATGTCCGGGGTCTCCCCCTCAGCATTGTCCTCGACCAGGACTCTCACTGCACCTCTAAGTTTTGGTCACAAATGATGAAGTCCATTGGTATCCAGGTCTGCATGGCCACCCAATACGATGAGCAAATGAATGGCCAGGTTGAACGAAGGATTCGCACCCTTAAACAGCTAATGAGGAACTGCGTTAACCCCAGATAGAAGAACTGGTCCGGCGCCCTCCCCGCTATTGCAGCAGTCATGAACGGCACCCTCCATGAATCCCTTGGCATCTCGGCATACCATGCACTCTATGAACGTCCCTGGAGGATATTCAAACCTGTTCAGAGATCTGCAAGCAAGGTACCAGCTGTGGACGACATTCTAAATGCCCACGAAGCAATGAGAATGGAAGTAGACATGGCCAGAAAGCATGCTACCTTCCGCCAGACCGTCCAGGCTGACAAACGCCGCAAACCCCTAACGGAACCCTTCCAGAATTGTAGCAGAGTTCTCGTTACAGGCGGCCCTTATACGTCCTCCCCTGGACAATCTAAGATGCTAGAACCCCGCTAGTTTGGACCATTCAAGTTCCTAGAAAATCTACCTAACACAGACAACTACAAGCTACACCTCGCGTACAGAATCGCCCGCCAGAAACCCGACCTCCACTTCTCCTCCCTTAAGGAATACTGAGTGAACGATCCCGATAGATTCAAGTCCCGTAGAATAGATCAGCCAGCACCTATCCTAATCGACAATGCAGAACAAGGGGAACCAGAGCAGGGACTCGACTGCCGCCAGAACACCAGACATGAATTCCTGGTCCACTGGAAAGGCTATGAGCCAGCTGATGACTCCTGGGAACCTATCGAGAACCTCGACCACTCCCTGGAACTGATACAGGAATAGTCGGACGCAAACCACCGTGCAGAACCGACACCCCAGATCACCTTCCACTACATTAAAGCTTCTTGGGAACCTATGGAAGTTTCCTCTACACCCTGTACCACAAACAATTGCTCAGACGACTTCAGGGAACCCTATGACTATGTGCAATATGATTCTAACAGCTCTGGGCAGGACTACTTCTAGTGTTCGTTACGCGGCCTCTGGGGCCCCGAAAGATGCCGGCCCCCGGCCCAACCCCCGGTCCGTTCCCCTGAACGACCCGTTGTAAGGGCGGGAACTGGCGAGTGAAAACCCGCCCCGCCCCCCTATAACCAACTCCAACTACTTCCCCACAGATGACGACCGCCTCCTATGGCACACCGACGACAGCGCTGAGGACCGCGAGGACTTTGAAATGATGGGTGACTTTTCAGAATAAGGGAATGTAACATGTGTACATGTTCCGGTAACGGTACAGCGAAGCAGGCAGTGCAGGATCTTCTATGTTTTGTTGATTTATATTTGGTTTATTTGATTTGAATTCAGCTCCGCCACTGCCTGTGAGTCACCTAGGGTATGCTATTGTATTGCAATGTTTAGTTTGATTTGTTGGAAGTTTATATTGAGGATTCCGGGTATGGAATGGTCATGTAAGTCTCGCCAAGGCTGAGCACTGTTTCTTTGTTTCTTTTTTTGGTCTTGCAGGATTACAGGATTCCTGTAGATGCGCAGCTACTGGTAATGATTGTGATTGCAGGAAGGCTATGGCTCTTGGGCTTCGTATTTAAACCTGTCTCCTGGCTAGCAGGAGACAGCAGACTTGGACAGACCTTCAGTCTAAGAATACACTTGCTTGAACGGCAATCCCCTAGTCCAATTTTTGCTTCAACTATTATCCTTCTAGCTACCAGTCCCTTGAAGCCTCTCTTAGCACCAGCGCTAGTAGGTCTACCGCCGCTCATATTTTATTTTTGTTAGACTGGAATACACTTGTTACAAGCGGCCTGTAGGGGATTATCTTTGAGTTATCTGCCCTCCACCCCTGCCTTGGTCCAACCCCTACTCAGTCCCTAGACAGGGCCCATTTTTCATCACGAAATAGTCACCGGGACCTGGCTGGGGGGTGGGTGGGGTGGTGGCCTGAACTAGGGGAGGGAATATCAAACATTAACCTCTGGGCCGGTCCATTAGTGGAAGCCAGGCAGCCAAATGAGCCCAGGACCTGCAGGCTTTGAGGCCCTGGAGGCCCCATAATGAACTTTAGTCAGCCTCAAGCACTCTACCGTTAACCATAAATCTCCCCACCATTCATGGTTTGCCTGTAGGTAGTTCGCCCGCATCATCCCAGTGGAGTCCCATGTGATGGTTACCGTTACAACCCATAAATGTTCTGCGAATAGCATCTTCTAGGATTCACAGCCACAACACATACCGTGTTGCAGGCGCCTTGCTATGGATATTACTCTACAAGGCGGCTCAAAACTCTACTGCCGTCCTGTGCTATCCACTCCCAAGGATGGGATCGGAGAGGGTCGTGAGATCTATCCTCCAAGTTACTGGAGATTCCGACCACTTCTGGTCTCTTTGTAGCCCATTTCATACAAGACAAGGTTGTTCCTGTAACCTCTAGGAGCCTAGTGTTTGTTAAGAGGCGGGGCAGAGTGGGCTTTCACTTGCCAGACCCCACCCTTAGACGGGGCCGGGGGGGTATGTTTCGGGTAATCCCCACCCTGCCCCCGTCCAGGGTCCACCAGCACTCAGTCCCTGCACAGCCCCATTTGCTACTACCTATTTTTAACGGGGACCCGTCTAGAGTATGGGTGGGGCTGGGGCATGAGTGGGGACATAGGAAGGTAATGCCGAAAAACACAACCCGCCCCAGGCGGTTGAGTAGGCCGGGGCCCCGCGTTTATCGCGGCCCCGTCCGCCCCTTAACGAACCATATACGCGCCGTTCCACCGTGCGTCAGCAAATATAATACCTTGCGTTCCGTGCGTTCCGTGCGTCAGACTCACCTGACGCCGGAAGACTAATCGCGTATCAGGACGCAACGTCGGATCGACGTTGCTTCCTGACTTCGCGTTACTTGGCGCCATCCGTCCTGACGCCATCCAGACGCGGACCCTTACGTCATGTGCCTCCTGACTGCGGATGGTGCTCCGCTACTCCGTCCTGACGCCCCCTCATCCAGAGCTCTCCCGTCCTGACGTCGCCTGATCTACGACTCTCCCGCCATGACGACGTGTGATCTACGACTCTCCCGCCCTGAAGAGGTCTGATCTAAGACTCTCGCGCCCAGATGCCGGTTCCTTCTCATCGAATATCAAGGCTTCATAGATCTTACCACCTCTCGTCCCAATTGTTTCTGCTGCTGCCTCCCTCGTCCCGATCCCATGATCCTGATCTCACGCTTCCTGACGTCTGGTCTGTTCTTCCTGATCCTACCTCCTATACAGGCCGCGTCCTGATCCAAACGTGACTCTATCAGACGTCGCCTTGTGATCTCTGACGCATCGTGAACTAAGTCTAATGCTATCCTGGTCCTACGCCTAGAGGCTTTTCCTAACGCTCTCACCATGAGATTTACTGTATCTTGATCGCGTGTCACTAATTCTACTCTGAATCCTTGGTTTGCTTGATGTCCTCATATTAAAACTAAGCTCCACCAGGTACCCTTCCCACATGTGAGAGCGACGACCGCATCCAAATATTTATTACAGCTATGCTACACTTTCTCAATCTCCTAACTGCACGCATCATTACTCCCACCTTGCCCCTGCTCCATATCCGACGGCTCGCTATGCACAGCAGCCTCCTCTTTGGACTCTAGATCTTCAATGCTGAGCGCGAGTTGTCGCAAAGTAGTAGGTGTCACCGTATTGTCCAAAGTTAGCCCCATGGCCACCTCCTGTGAGCCATTTGGGGTCTGTGGATCGGAATCAAGAAAGCTCAGGAGTCGCGTTGTTGTCTGGCTGAAGTCGAAAGACGAGACCGTTTCTTGTGAATCGAATTGGTTACCCGCGGGGGCCGCCAGGGCCCTGATTCCCCGGTTGCTGGGAGTTTGACTCTGAATCTGTGGAGTTGAGCGTGTGGGGGCGAGTCGGGCCGTCTGGCTGAAATGGTGTAACAGGTTTATTCCTGTCTAACGAAAATAGAATAGGACCGGCGATAGACCTGCTAGCGCTGGTGCTAAGGGAGGCTTCAAGGGACCGGTCGCTACAAGGATAATAGTTGAAGGACAAATTGGGCTAAGGGACTCAGGGATTGCCATTCAACCAAGTGTATTCTTAGACTGAAGGTCTGTCGAAGTCTGCTGTCTCCTGCTAGCCAGGAGACTGGTTTAAATACAAAACCAAATGGCGATAGCCTTCCTGCAATCACGATCATTACCAGTAGCTGCGCACATAGGGGAATCCGGTAATCCTGCAAGACAAAAGAAAGAAACAAACAATGCTCAGCCCTCGCCAGTGTTACATGACCATTCCATACCCGGCATCCTAAATATAAACTTCCAACAAAGCCAACTAAACATAGCAATACGATAGCATAGCCTATCTGACTCAGAAGCAGTGGCGGAGCTGAAATCAAATCAAATAAATCAAGTATAAATCAACTAAACATAGGGGATCCTGCACTGCCCGCTCCTGTGTACCGTTACCGGAACATGTATACATGTTACAAATGGATAGACGCGACAGTTTCTTGTGAATCGAATTGGTTACCCGCGGGGGCCGCCAGGGCACCAATTCCCAGGTTGCCGGGAGTTTGACTCTGAATTCGGGGAGTTGCGCCTGTGGGGGCCCGACTCGAAATCTGACTCTGTACCTCTGCACTGACTGCAGCCCAATCGTCAGTAAACCCTTCACGGCGATCTTCCCGGACCTATGCTCCTACTGCATCTTGGCTTTGATGGTCTCGCGAATGTTCTTGACAATCATAGTCTGTACCCGGTCTGGACAAGAGGCCCACGTCTGGCGCTGGCGGCCACAAAGATCTTCCTAGCTCAATGTCATGTTGGCATCTGAGCCGGAACGAGAGGACACCGGGTTCGGGGTCAGGCTGACCTGCTGCAGCCTCCGGCTGCAAGTCGCATGTTTCAAGATGCACCCCATTTGCCATGCTCGCAGAGTATGGCACATTATGGCCCAGGTTATGCAAACCATGATGCCATTGATGTGACCAAGAAAATCATGTTCGGAAATCCCAAACATTTTCTTGCCCTTGAGGTACTTTCCTCATATTGCCTCGGGGATCTGGGGCACGAGGAATCGATTCGTTATTTGCTCGGTCATGTTCATACGCATTAGTTGTGGCCAGGCTCACCTAACGCACACTTACCTCATACCCCCTTGGGGAGCACATAAATCTATCCCTTTCAAGATGGTAGTCCACTCAACCTGCAATCGCCGTCGGGTCTTCTGGAAGATCGTACCAATTTCCAATTCGATCCTTTAGGTGGACAACAGACTGGGATCTTCCTGGAGAGTGTCTCACGCGTATCTGTCACATTTAGTAAGCACCCCCGGCGGCGTGCGTAATGTTTAAGTATCAGCGTCCCCTTACTAATTTTAAGCTTGCATCCGATGCTTCAATATTTCCTGCGTCGGATATGTCATCGAGAGCCTTCAGCCAAGATCGGTGGACCTCAGACATCAAAGTAGCAGGTGCTGGAATAGGATTAACA
>Ga0307509_10004924_pt1 | contig 18908 bp, 19 predicted proteins | sample 10_EM_MG_FD_202245 | JGI IMG/M metagenome (GOLD analysis project Ga0307509, IMG submission 202245) | Populus trichocarpa ectomycorrhiza microbial communities from riparian zone in the Pacific Northwest, United States - 10_EM | ecosystem: Host-associated > Plants > Roots > Unclassified | place...
TTGTTTAAGATGCCTAGTTACATGGAGTTACAAGGTTAAGTTTTCCAGACATTGTGATCGCTCGATCGTTTTGGCCCTGATTCAGCACGGGTAGTTTCCGATTTTTAAGGACACCCCCGAGTACTCGAGTACTCCCTCTTTGCCTCCCTCTAGGAACTCTAGAGCCGGGGACTATACCTGTTATTGTGGACTTTATCGAGTTTCGGGGGTGGCGCTTTCAGGGTGTTGGTTCAGGCGTTGTTCCAACGTGGTCCATATATTCCATCGCCACCCCAAAGCCGTCCCCATAAGGCCAATGACAGCCAGGGAACTCAGCGCACTTCAAGCCAACGACTACACCTAAAACAGCCATCAGGGAAGCCACCCAAACTCCAGCAGTTCTCTGGGCCCTCCGCTCCACTCTACCCACCACTCACAACAACCGGACCTTCTCGCGGGGGGAGGAACCCTAAAACTGGCACGTCGGATGTAGAACGAAGAAAGCAAGCCACCAATTGGACAGAGCTAGTGAGGAAATCTCTAGGGGGGGTAGCGATGATGGTCAGCTCCCTTGATCAACATCTCTCAACCCCACAGCGACCCGGGATGTCTCCACCTGGTGAAAACTAAGGATGACCGTCATATCCTTCCCGCAGCAGTAGGAGTACGAACTTTCCTAGATGTATGATACGAGTGCTTCGGAGGAGATGATAGATCTCAGAAGCCCTGGTGGTATTAAGTACAATACCGCCAAGCCAGTCTCATCACGCCCTCTCACTCGAAAGCCCTTATTTAGATGTCTATCACCGGTAGTTTGAGGCCGTAAAGAGACTCCTAGAGTCAGAATTTTCCCTCCGGCCGGATTGCTAGACACAGAGATCCCCTGATAGAAGCCCACATATCCGGGCCTTCGCCCCTAGGAGAACCGTGAAAATAAATTTACACTATATTCCACGCTCGTGGTTGGGCGACACTGGTAAACACGGCAGCTATCGCAAGCTGCCAAAGTTCTGCTTTTTTTATTCAGATCTTGGCGTCGTGCAATACGGGTCGTGGGCACAAAGGTGGTTGAATTAGGGCTCGAGAAATGCCCGGCTATCTTAAAGGTACTAGGGGCTAATAGTGGTCCGGTACACTTCTATCATAGTATGATAAAAGTTAGATTATGAGTTGTACGCCTGATTTGAGATGCTTAGTCAAGAAGCTGTCTTGGTTGTCATTGGTAGCTAGTCTTTCGCATCTTTTCCAAACTCCTCTCTTTCCTCTGGCACACAAGTCTTTTCTTCCGGTAATCCAAATCAATCAAACCAGTCTTACCACAATTCTTATTTCCCCTTTCTTATCTCTCTCGCTCTCACCTTCGGCAAAGCTACTCCTATCACTTTACCCAATTAGTGGTTGTGTAAAGACTCTGTTCCTTCCGCCGCCTACCAGGCCCTGCTCGTGGCGTATCGTTTCTGACAGAAGTGACAACTGTACTCGTATGTAAAGTAAACTAGATTAGGGTATTTGAGTGATATTTAATCACGCCCGCGTCTACAAGTCAAGGCTTACACGAATACCATACCGTATGACTCCCGTGATCTTTAGAATTTTAGATTTCTAGAATGAGACATTGGCGGGGTGTGTAGGGAACCCAAGTGGCCCCCAACTGATGGTAGTGGTGGCCTTATATAAATTCCCCACAAAGGCGCGTTCCAAAATACTCCTACTATTTTCATTTCCTATGCCCCCCCCTTTTTTCTCTTCTCCCATCATTTCCCCCTCTTTTCCCTCCTATATTCTCATTTCCATTTACAAGAGGGCCCTGGTGGTATCTGTTCACCCCGCTTTTTATCTTATTTTCCAGTCCCCTCTAGCCAATGTGTTATCAAGACACAGCTCCATTGGTGTCAATCACGGACCTCACTATCTAGCACCAGATCTTGGTTAATATATCTCAGGTAATACTAAGGGGAAAATGTTGCAAAAAAAGATTTCGTGAGAACCATGAGTTTCGATCAGACTATGCCCCGAGCACATTTTAAACAATGGGCGTGCTGGGGTTGTCTCGTATATAAACATTCAGTAAGTTTTCCCTTCTGCTTCCGAGTTTCTTTCTTGCCCACAATTTTTCTAGATTCCGTATCCTCAAGCGATCCCTTGGCAGGCTCTCTCAATCGTTAACTTGATAATGTTGTCCGGCACACTTGTCGGGGGCTGGGGGTATTGGCCTCAGGGGCTGTCTTTTTTTACCTTCTAGAGTTTTCGTGAAGCCGAGAACATTTTTGGTACGTATCATACCCCTGAACTTTACTAACTCAAGTTTTGATAGACCGACTTGCCAGACCAACCCAAATTACTTCGCTGCGTATTATTCTTTGGTGTAATTCTGGCTGGATAGGAGGTTAGGGAAAGACCATAGCTTACGAAATGCATTATTGCTCCTAAATACTCTGTTTAATTTTTCGGTAGAACGCACTGTCTCTGAGGTCTCCACTGACACTAGTGTGCTGTGTGGGGGTGCTGCTGATACTGCAGTAAAAATGCCAACACTATTTTCTATTACATCGCCTTTCCCACTTATATGTATCCATGAGTAGCTTTTCAGAGAAATTGAAGTTTCAAACCACTCACGCACCAGCTCTAAATCGTGGAGCCTCTGGCTCAAGGACCAGAGCCCATTGAAAAATTGCAAAGGGTATTTACATACCAACCCTCCAAGGCTCCTTCTATCATACTTCTGTCATCGCCAAAACCTTGCTACAGTATCCTTCCATCGGCGTGGATTTTATAAATTTAGGTAGGAGCGTAGTTTCATTAGATAGAGTTCAGTGGGAGCTGTAAATGAGCTTCCTTCCTTCACAAATCGTGATTCGTGGAACGTTGTCCCACATACTACGCCTGTTGGCGTAAACCGAGTCACTAAGCATCCCTAGTCATCACTAGACCCGATAGCGGGGAGACAATATCTATGGAGACTCCCGAAGCTGCAGTTCCAACCTCCACACCTCTGCAACCCCACCGAGAGCCATCCCTATCACCACCGCACTGCAACCACTACCTTTAGGAACGTACTCAACATGTCGGGAGCCGGTGTGAGTTCTCCTTCCCGCCCATCACTGTAAAATTATATCTAATCCAGCCAATCGTTAGAACCGCGAAGCAGTCTTCGCAACCCGCCAGTCTTTGGGCTTAATGAAATCCAAGCTCAAAGGCGCCGAAACAGGTTCATCGCCCATCCCCCACCCCCATCCCCTTCCACAAGCGCAGGACCAAATCTAACAGGAATGTCCAAACAAAATCAAACAAAGGCCACAGTCTGCTAAAGCGAAAATCCGAGGCTTTAACCAAACGTTTCCGCGAGATAACCCACCGCATCGATGAAGCCAAGCGAAAGATGGGCCGCGTGATGTCGATCGCTGCCTTCTCCCTCGCGGAGGTCACGTACGCTACGGGCGGCGGCTCCAACCTCAACTACCAAGTGCAGGAGAGCGTCAAGACGGCTAGGTTCCGCGTGAGGACCAAGCAGGAGAACGTGTCCGGTGTACTGCTGCCCGCATTCGAGAGCTACATCGCGGAGGGGAACTCTGATTTTGGTCTCACGGGGCTGGGCAGGGGTGGGCAGCAGGTGCAGCAGTGCAGGGAGGTTTATGGGAAGGCGGTGGAGACATTGGTTGAATTGGCGAGTTTGCAGGTATGTTTTCCTTTTTCGCCTTAAATATGAGGGGGAAAAGGATGGATGTATGGCTAACCGCATGGCTATGATGGGGAAAATAGACGGCATTCGTAATCCTCGACGACGTTATCAAAGTCGTTAACCGCCGTGTTAACGCTATCGAGCACGTTATCATCCCCCGCACGGAGAATACGATCAAGTACATTAACAGCGAACTCGATGAACTGGACCGCGAGGAATTTTACAGGCTCAAGAAAGTGCAGGGGAAAAAGCATCGTGATGCTGAGGAGGCAGACAAGGAACATCGTGCTAAGATGGCGGAAGCAGGGATTACTGCAACTGATAAGACTCGCGAAGAACGCGAGGGCGCTCCGGATATCTTGGGAGACAAGGAGGATGAGGATCTCATTTTTTAGAGATAAAAATGATGTCTTTCTTTGCTTGGGTAGCAGAGCACTCTTTTCCCTCTTTCTTTCGGATGAATACTTTACTCTTGACTGTGACGGGCTATCTTTCTTTTTTCTTTTTTTTTCGCATATCTTACCTTTTTCCTTCCCCCCCTTTTGCACTTTGTAAATACCCCCCAGCACCTCTCATCAATTCCATCAATCACAAGCAGACACCGAATCCAAACCCTCCCCACACAGTTGTCCAAAGTCAAGTTACCCTCCCTTACTAGCTAGGTCCCATCTCCCACCTCCCGCCCACCTCCAAAAACCCCGCCAAAGCTCTCAGAAGCTCCGAACTCGAGCTGCCCCCCCCTCCCTCCCTCCCCCACCATCAAAAATCAAAAAAAAAGATCGACAACAAAAAATGACCGACGCATCCACAACACCAACAACCCCTCACCTCCTCCAAAAGTTAAACTCGCTAACAAACACACTAACAACCCTCCTAAGCGAATCGCGTAAGAACACCCTCGCGCAGAGGCGCACGCACAAGCTTCTCCTACGGCTGGAATCGCTGTCGCTCGAGAACGCTTGGATCCGGCACACATTCCCGACAACACCGGTGCTCACGGACGAATTTTTTGGCGGGGACGTTGAGGGTGACGCGGATGCACTACGAGAAGAACGGGCGCCAGAGTTCGAGAGGAGGTATGGGATTACGAAGGAATGCTTGGGGGGTATCGGTTTGTTCCCTCCCTCCCTCTCTCCCTCCCTCTTGCTCTGCTCTGCTAAAGAGGGGATTTTGGGGGGATGTGCTAACATTGGATAGTACATCGGGATGTGTTGAGGGTTATCTCGCGAAGAGGGAGTTTGGTCATTGTCTGCGACGGGGTACTGAGTAGGGAGTGGGAGGGCATGTATCGTGGTTTTTTGGAGGGGTGGTTGGAGAGGGGTGATGGCGAGGGTGCGCTCACTGAGGAAGAGGTCAGGGTTGTGAACCGGTTGTTGGAATACGTTCCTAAGGAAGGTGGTGGTGGTGAGCAGGATGATTTTAATGTTGTGGATGCGGGGAGAGCGATTAATGGACGGTGGGAGGATAGGAGGTTTATTCGGGGTGAGTGATGTGGGATGACTTGGTCCGTTCCCGCCCTATTTATTTTCTCCACCATATTTGTGTCTATGATTGTCCTTTTTTGTAACGCTGGGATGGGGCGGGATGGGATGGTTAAGCATAGCATATTGTAGAATTAACTGTGCCCTGCGTCGTTCGAGTTATGATACCTCCCCCAGTAAGATCTGTTTATTTTTTTACTCTCTATTTGTACTTTCTTAGAGGGTCCGAACAGATCACCTTATGCTGTGTTTTTTTTTTCGCCCTCTTCCTGAGAAGGAAACTTTCTTTAGACTAACCTAGCGCACTGTTCAATCATTTGAGGTCTTATGGCCACTAGATATTGGCGGTTCAATCTCACTGCTTCATACGAGTAAAACATGGCCATAAGGGTGGGTGCGGGAAGGGAGAAAAAAATGTGGTCAATTAACAGGCGAGGCTGCCAGATAAAGACCAAGATCAAATATTCGTAAAACATGCATCTCCACAACTCCACTCAACCCCCATGTGTCTAATCGTTATGACAACCCCCAGATGCTCCCCCTCACATGCATGCACTAGGCCGGACTACAAAGAAATTAATCTGTACATAAGGAAATAAGGGATAAAAATAAAACATAAACTGCTGACGCCAACCGACACCGACTACCGCCCAGTCGCATGGAGTCGCATTCCCTCACACGGGGATTGAAGTAAAATAATAATAGAAAAGAGAAAAGAGAAAGAGAAAGAAAAAGTATCATCCAGTTTTTATCTAGAAAGAAGCGAGGGCATCCATGACTTGTTAGCGTTCAGGGGCAGATGGAGAAGGGGTGCCAGAGGTGTTCATGCAGAAGGGAGCCTATCAATTACCCGGTTAGCCGATTTTATGGAGCGAAATTTGGAGAAAATGAGGGGGGAGTAAAGAAATGAACTACTTGCCAATACTCTCTTCGCATTGCATATCCTCCAGGCAAGGCGCCTGACATTTCCATCGGCTTGGACAACCTCTGGTGCGAAATCAACTCCAAACATCTCCTTGACGGCGTACACGATCCTCTTGGCATACTTCCCATCACCTAGGCCGCCAAATTCATCTACGACATCGCTGGGTGCTATATCCTGGTCACTATCGAAACATCTAACAACGACCGGGAACAAGTGCTCCTCAACACTCTCCTGCATCTCGTGCATATTAATGAAATGCTCTTCTTCGGTCTTATCAGCTGCAAGTGCTGCCTTATTGATGACGACCTCGAAGGGCAATGAGATTGCCATAACCTTGTGCTTTCCGTCGTGGTGGTACCTGAACTCATAAACCCCATTGCTCCAGAAGGCCTTGTCCCCGCCAAACTCTAGTTCGCCCGTCAGGACTTCCTCGTTAGGGTTCTCGGGTGAAAAGGTCTTGATGTCAGTGCTTATGATTCCTTTCTCCGCAATGTCGGTATCGTACTCGTCCTTGCAGAGGGCAGTCCAGCGGCCCATAGAAGCGATCTTCGTAATCTCCCGAGAGGCGTTATCAGCAATCCTGTAGAGTCCGATCCAATCTAACCTTGAATGGTCTACAGGGGCAGTCCAGGCAATTCTGATAGGCTGTCCAAACGGTACCGATAGGCCCGTTGCAACGCCATTGTTGGTCTCCCTAACAGCATTCAAAATGGTGATCGAGTATTTCTTTGCGTCGTGTTTGGCGAGGCCGTCCGTGAGGAATGTGAGCGACAACTTAGCAGGGTAGTGCGAAATAAATAGCTGGGTATCCTTAACGACACCCATGACACCATGTGCAAGCTTGGGTTTTGCAGCTTCTAAAAACTCCTCAATGAATTCACCAACGTCCGCAAGAGCCTTATCAATCGATCCTTGGAAGGACCTCACACCATCAGCGACAGGTGGAGGCATGGCCTTCTTGATCGTCTTAACCACACCGGCCTCCTTGCGAATTTGACTACCATAAAGTTTCTCCATATGGGGTCGCTCTACGAATTGGATGAAGAGCAACAAGCAAACGTGAGAGAACAGACCCAACATGAAGATCTCCTGCGAAGAGGTGATCAGAACTATTCCCCAAATTCCTGCGCTACCAATCAAGCGCTCTGGGTTATTAAGGTATCTATAAATTCCAGAATAGGTAAGATGGGGTGTCGGTTGTTCAAAAAAGAAGTCACCAAAAAACCATCCAAACTCCCCAAGCGACTCATGGATCGAAGCGGCGGTCCACACTTGAAGTGCGAGAAGTAAGATGCCCAGTGTATGCCTGAATAGGACCATCCCTTCTTGCCCAGCTGGGTGATTGTAGAACTTCCATCCGGCAGCGAAGAATGAGGTGTGACACATAATTAAAGACACATGGTAGAGCCCTTTCCACTGATCCCAGGCCTCCTCCCTTGTTTGGCCGAATTTCAAAAAATGTCTGAACCAGGCCTTGCTATGACTCTGCCCGACAAGAATCGATCCGATACCGAGGGTATGCCAAACTCTCCACCCGAAAGCATGAAGCAAAAAAATCGCCTTCACCATAGGCGTATTCGGTATCACTACTGCACCGACCACTAGGTAGAAAACAAGGAGAGCAGTGCACAGATGCGTATTATAAAACATATCGAATTTCCCAGGAAGTTTGCGTTCCTTGACGACCTGAGTGTAATCGTCCCCCAAACTCGAGGCGCAAGACTCCCTCCCGTCTGAGGAGGGAGGCCTCACAGGGGGCGGCGCTGATCTGCGACGAGGCGCCGGAGGGTTATATGTTTTATCAATATGTGGGTTTTCAACGATCGACAGAAATACGAATTGTGCGGCATGGGCAGCCAGTGATATAAACAAGACCGGATATGATGCTACTATCAGGGATATCCCCTACATCCAAAGTCAGCTGACGTGCCTCAACAGAATTCTCATGAAAATTTTGGCGTACGTAATAACCGGCGTACCCAACAGAGTACATAGGATGAGGTGCCATCTCGAAAACACCATCGAAGGTCAAATTCTGGTCAATCAAGAAAAAGAAGTCTCCCCAGTCTAGTTTTCAACAGTACCAAAGGCTGTTAGCACTGCCAAATCCCAATTGGAAGATACAATTTTTCATGGATCGAGGACCCCAAGCTACTGAAAATCGTCCTTGAATAGGACAATGAAAACTTACACCAAGCGTAGTCTTTCACAACTCTATGAGCATCAAGTTTAACCCATAAATTGAACATGAACAAGACAATTCCACCAACCCATCGTCCGGCGGTTAATCCCCATCCCTCTCCGGCAGGTACATGTGCACAAGATATGGCGAATAGCACATAGCTCACAAAATCACACATAAGGACAAGATCAACTACCCTCCTGAACACTAGCCAGGTATTGTATTCTATGGGGGCTTCCTCGAAAACATAATCCCCACTCTTGACCTCGTCAGATATCTTTGCCTCAATCTCGTGTTTAACAAGGGCACAGATGCGAGGGTTCCGCTCCGCATCAAAGATGCCGGATTTTCGTGCCCACCATACCAAACGCCTATGATTTGATTGGTTGCGAAGTAGATAGCCAATGCCGAAATTATACGAAGTTCGCCAAAGGACAAATAGACAGCCCAAAACGGGCGACTGGAGTGATGGCGGAAGGAGAAACAAAAGAGAGATATGGATGGCGAGAATGACGAGGATGATAACGTCCGACAAATTCTTAGGCTGTTTAGGTGAGAGCAGAGTAGAGACCATGTCATGAGTCTGGGGGACAACGAAAACTATAGCAATTGATTCGGAATTAGTTAAAAAAGTTTATTCCCAGTAAAGGGAACGGGAACCCACCTTCTCCCCCGAGTGTCCGACCAAAAGTCTTTCTCGGTTTCGAGGCATCCTCGTTGTCAATGCTTTCGGCTACCTCCACCTCTTTTATCACGGTTGAAGTTTCGGTTCTCTCATCCCCCTTTGAACGATCCCTTAAGCTAGTGCCATTGGGCTCTTCCAAGGCACTGGAAGCCATGTGTGCAAAGATTTTTCTCTCACACGTGCTTCACTAGCCAAGGGCAAATTGGAGATCGAGAAACGGAGGATCCTGTTGAAGGATCCGGTGAATTAAAGGAATTCAAGAAAGAGATAAGAAATAAAGTAGGGAAAGATTGACGGATATACTAGTAGATGAGAAGGAGAAGGAGGGTGATCAAGTGAGAGGAGGAAGAAGAAGGTTTAAGATAAGGTGGCTGAGGAGCAGATTCTCAAATCTGTCAGGACAGAGTGGAGGTTCACCGGGCAGGGATAGGCAGGTATGGTTGTCCCGAGTGGCAACTTGCAAGTCTCTTCTTCTTTAAAGTGAAACACGTCGCTAGGTCCGCAGCACGAGCAGAGGGTCAGAGCGAGCAAAGTCAACAGAGTAGGCTGCAACGGAGCCAACGGGAGTGACGAAGGGAAAGTCACTCCCGAACATCAACGCCCCTCCGAGCCAGGACAGCGAAGTCAAGGCTAAGGTGGAAGTGGGTGGAGAGTTGCGATGTGTTCTCTTCAAAGGTCTCTGATCGCGCTAATATATATCAGGCTAGAGTGATCTGCCGCCCTCTTACAAAACACCCCCCCCCCCCAACAACTCCACAAGTCACCGGCTCCCTTCAGCGCCTGACACGGGAACCTTCATCATACACCACCGGTGCCAGTACTGTACTCGTGCACTGTTGCTCGCCAGACCCCACCAAGCCCTTGTGTGTGAGGCTCTCAGAGCCCTACATTTGCGAGAAACCTAAACCATGGCATGAATCAAAAACAGAAGCCTCTTCTGAAGAGGCTCCCGACACCCAGAGTTTGGCGCTTTGAGGCGATCCACACACCGACTGGCAAAGTTCCACGATACCGGGATGACATCGTACAATAAACAAGCCAAACCAGTCTCCTGGCTCTCTCTTTCGAAGTCTTAAACAGTGTTGAGTGCTTGTGCTCAAGTAGAACCACGGATGATTTGCGGGGCCCAAGATTTTGCATTGTTGATATGATAGGTCCAACAGTTTTCCACAACTGCACTATTTGTATCCCTTGCATGTGAAAGCCTCACCCCTTTTTGAACCGTTGACCGACCCCACACATTTCAGGTGCAAAGATCGATTAAGTCAGCAGGGCCATGCAGGAAAACGCTTCCCCCAACAGTCCGATTATCAACACAAGTCGAACACTACCGAAACCCATCGCCCATACCGGTAAGAGATCGGGAATCTCGCGCCGTAGGTAGCGGAAGAGAGTTTGGCCCTCTACCAGTATCTCAAACACTGATGGTGGCACGAAATTTCCAATACTTTGCCTGTCTGGGAAATAAAGTGCTGAGGACCCTAACCCTCAAATGCTTGTCAATGATAGCAAGTCCATAAAATCCCCCCCCCGCAATTCACGGAACTAACAATCCGGAGGTTTTTGGGTCAACCGAGGTTTCCATAGCCTTCTCACACCAAGCGCAAAAGTATCGGACAGGATTCTTCCCCTAGTTAGGTAGTTATGTAACAACGGAAGTGCTTCAGATAATTATCGCCAAACGCGAGTACAGATCTCACGAATATCTCGAGTAGTTTAAATATGAAATCTACCCCCAGGTGCATCACGAGGCCCCTTGCTGCGCCAAGCACTCCTGTGTAGCCTCGGTTCATAAGTTACCGTAGGTCGGACTTCCTTGTTCTTCGTGGCCACATGCAGGGCTATACCGCTTTTGCTCCGACACCAATGGGGTGAAAAAGAACCTTGGAATGCGCTAGCAGAATCACGGGGGTTTCGTGTGGCAGGCTAACAAAATTGCGAATACCGGTAACGTATTTTACCTAGTTATGGGACACCTTGGAGGTCTGGTGTCCCATTTACAAAAATATTAATATCTCAATGAATGCAAAATCACTTGAGCTGCAAATCTGGTTATAGATAGCTAACATGCCCCTAAACCTGCTCTGGAAATGAGTCCCTTCTATTAGCAAAAATGTATAAGCTATTGGACCAAGTGTAAAGAGGGTACTAATTAACTATAGAGTAACTAATGTGTTTTGTAAAAAAATTGGTAAAAAATAGTAAAATCAATCTGTCTGCTGGAAGTGGTAGAGGAACCTCTTCTTCTGATCCTCTAAGTGGTAGAAAGTTGATTGCAGATCTAGAGAGCCCAAGTTGTTGATTTCAATAAGTGTAATCTTTCAAATACAAAAATATGCAATATTAGTATTTTGGATTTGACCTAACACATATGTTTAGTATTCTAATAGTTTAAGAATTAAATTATTAATTCTTTTCTGTATCTCTAGATACTTCTAAACAGTTAGAACTGTTAACCAGATGTCATCAATTCTTGATAAAATACTAATATCTTTACAACTTGAAGATTGGCTTTTTTGCAATCAACCTAAGGTTTCAAGACTTTCTATCTAAGTTTTACAATATATAGCATATGAAAAGATATGTATCTATATTAAAAAGGAGAAAATATAAATATTATTAATAGAATAAATTTTCTGCCATATATATTGTTTTCCTTATATATATTACTAAATAATCTCATTCTACCTCTATAATATTATGTAAAAAGTTGTAAAATCATATACAATGTTTATCCATTCCCAAAGTATAAATTTATCAGTATTAATACAAATATCCTCTTAGAATCACTTACTATTATATTAATAAAGCTTAATATAATAACTACTATCAATTTACTATTAGATTTATACTATGATACCTTCAGTAACGCTTTAAACTATGATTAAATTCAATTGTATTTTGCTTCTTAATTTCTTGGTATAATATACAATTTTCAACTGGCCTGCATATTATAGTACATAGACTAAGTAGTGTTCACAAATATTATAATAATAATATTTCTATACTCACCAACCATTCCTGATTTTATTAGAAAATCTGTTGAAATTCAATAAATTTCCATTATTGTGATAGGTTTTTTATAATAACTATTACACTTGCAATAACTTGCTATAAAGTTATACTTACTATAATATATAGTACTTAAGTATTCAAGTATAGTTATACTATAAAATAGCTAACCTAGTAGAAATATTAGACTAACTAAGGTTAAGATATTTAAAAGAAGAAAAGAATAATTATAGAGACTGAAGAAAACTTAGAAGAAACGAAAAGAATTCATAAATAGTATTTGCTTTTTAACTTGTAATATTATCAAAGTCTCTTCTCTGATAGTTGATAAATGCTTTTCAATTATGAGAAGAGAACTCTACCTTTTATATTAATATTTATACAATTAGACTTTTTCTTTACATAAAAAGAAGTATTATTCTTATATTTATTAATATTAAAGAACAGGGTAAATTCTGTTTAATTTTAAATAATAGCTTTCCTTAAACTCAGAATCCTCTACTAATTCCTGATGCATTTAAGAATATTTTTACTACACTACTGTAAAAACTTAAATAATTAAACTGTTTGCAAAATAGTAAAAATGAAGTTTGAAATACTAAAGATATAGTATACATATCATGCAATATCAATCTTGGTATGTCTTGACATTTACTTTTATACAAAATTTATTTTTTCATCTTTACTAACACAAGCAGCTTTTTGAAAATCTTCTATATTTTTGCCATTACCATCACATTCTCCTCAATTCTTTATTCCTTAAGCTCATCCACTACGACATTATTTGCTAACCTCTTAATAGATAACTCTGAATCTCTAATCTTATTAATAGAGGCTGAAAGATGAACAACATGGAAAGAATTTTAGATAACCTAAGCTCTCTCCTAATAAGAGGTTCTTTTGGCCTCTCCAGCTTCCTAAGTAATTGCAATCTGCCTTCTCCCGACCATACTCTCTACTAAGACTCTTCCTTTACTAAGTTGCTGCTCCTTCTCCACCTTAATCTCCTCTAACTGAATATCAATCTAAATTTGTATTTGTAGTAAATCGGTCTTCCTATAGTTTGTAATTCTTAAAAACAATATACTAACTTTAAAAATGTTTTTAATTGAATGATTTATGGATATATCAAGAAGCTGTAACAGACAGGTATGACTTCCAAAAATTAAGCTAATGGTAATATCATAGGCTTAAAGGTATTAAGTACCTCTACTATTCAATATGGTTGAATGAAACTAATTGCAAGTAGTGTTGGCTGACTGTCTAGTATAGAGATTAATTGTTTTTCAAGCTACTAAAGCATGCTACTTAAGTTGGTATAGGCTGTTGAGTTACACTTTATGATAAACTGGGAATTATACTACTACTACTCTCTACCTATTATTGATCTAATACCCTATTTATATAAATGATCAGATGCAGAACACAGGAAATACCATCTGCGAAAATGGTAAGTTGAATCGTATTCTGCCTTTTACCCTAACCTGACCAGGAAGATTGTAGCTGTTTGACTTTTCTCTATCTAGATTGTCAGTTTGACTTTTCTAGTTATATACAACAGGTGTCTGATCTATATTGCGGATATTTTGCAACGTATAATAGCTTACTTTTGGTATGAATAGATGCTTCTCTCTCAGTTTACATCTTACTTATATGTTTACCTATTATGACAGTTGAACTTTAAGTGGTTAAGTATAGTTTCAGTAAAGTCTGCTGGAAATTGTATGCCAGTATTTGCCATAAAGCAAAGACTAATTTGCTGTAAGCAGAAAATTTTTCAAAACTAGTTTTTTAAGAAAGGATACATAATAGGATTTAGCTTTGGATAGTTAATAGAAAAAGTTCTCTGGTATGTCAAGAAAATCATCCTCACCACACCGGTCTCCCTACCATACTTTACCCCTCAACTTACTTCAAAATACATTTTCTATTACTTTCTACAATCTTTCCCTTCACTCTCTTTTGGCCCACTACTGTTTAGCCTTTTGAGGTGTAAACTTGCTTTCCACTTTTTCCACTTTCCAATACAGTAAATTCCCTACTGGAACTTTGAATCAGTCAACAGCCTTTTACTGTATTGCTTTCTTACCTTTATTTGTCTACATAAAATCTTTATTCAACACTAATATGAAAGTGCTGTAGTTTGTAATACACAGTATATGAGAAGTAGGTGTTCAGGTTAGCCACGTACTTTTGTGGGTACTAGAGAACTTTAATCAGCAAACTCTAGGTTAACTCTTTTTTTTTTCCCTTATATCAGCATGAAACTTGGCAGCTAATAGTTAGGATATATCAAGCTAGATATGGATATATCTGCTTTGCTTGCTAGTTCATCTTGTGAGAATTGTGTGTTTGTCTGGCTTATTTGTAGTTTTTTCTGTGCTTCTTGAGTTTACTATTTATTGAATACACTTTATTATATATTTATATTTTTCTATCTTCTATTTATAATTAGAAAAGAATTAAGCTATTACTCTTTCCCAATTAATCTTTCATCTTTTTATATATATTTACTTTCTTGTATTCTAAGTCAGTTTCTAAGGAGATATTGTTAAGTTTAGCCTTAAGCTATACTCTTAAAAGACACTTTAAAATACTAATTTCCCATTCTCCTTGTCTTAAACCTTATTCTAACTCTCAAAACACGGTTTTATTATTCAAGTTTTTATGGTATTATCGTAAGTGTTTTTAAATTCTTTATCCTAATAAATCTATATTAAATATATAGTATAAATGCTTACATACTAATAGTCTTACATGAAATCCCAAATTATTAGTTTTGATGGTTCTCTTTCAAAGTACTATATATTTGTATATATATATATCAAATATTGAGTAGAGTTTTTCTTTCTTATAATTTCAATCAAGTAACATTTTCCCAAAATATTAGCTCTTTCTAGCTTTCTGACTAGTTATTACTAATATCTTTATATAGTATGATACTTTTACTTTCAAAAAGTATTTAGATTCACATATACTATTATACCTTTATCTATTTCAGTGATATAATCGCTTACTAATTCAGATCAGCTATTCCTATATAGGTAATAGTATATTATACAAGTATAATACACTACTATTTTTTTCAGTTTAGGCCCTGTTCAGCATTTTACTTTTATAGCATAAAAATGACTTTTATAGTATAAATTATAGCATATTAAAGTTTTTATATAGGGGAGTGTTCAGTATGTACAAAAATATCATGATATATTTTTATTGCGTTTATAAATTTTTATTTTATATATTTATTGTAGGGCTAAGTATCATATCATAAGATATAATTCATATTTCTATATGCTAAACTTGCAATAAAAAATAGCCTCATATTGTTTCAGAAAGAACTTATAATACTTGCATTTTAATATCAATTGTCCTTTATAGTCAAAACCTCAATAAAATACATTTTCAACTATTTTCAGGGAACTATACTCTTAGCATTAATAATTATCATATTATTTAGTTGAAGCCAACTTGTTTCCACTTGTATTCTCAATCTACTATTAGAGAATAATATTCTGCCTAATTATTTTTTATTTATATTATTTTTTCTACTTTTGCCCTAATCTGTCTTAGAGGGTAAAGTTTATTTATTTTTAATTAAAAGTATAAAAGTTTTGCTGAACACTGATATATTTTTTTAACACTGAATATTTTTATTGACATATATGCCGTTTTTAACTTTTATCACAATATATTTTTATTGGTACATGCCGAACAGAGCCTTTGCTTTATCCAGCTTGTTCTTCATCATAACTGGCCCCAGTAGCTCTTAACTGCGTTTATTACAACCAGTATCTCCCATTATCTTGTTTTTATTTTAGGCTGAAAAATATCTGAGCTATTCACAAAGCAAGAGTGAAGACTATTATATATCCCTATTGAAATATCTTCAGTACTTCAAAAGTACTCTAGTCTAGCTTGGTAGCAACAAGAGTATTGATACTACTGTTTACAAGTATTGTACCCAAGTTTGTAAAGCTTAATCAGCTATTAAGTCCTAGCATTAGCACTCTCATACTATAATATCCAATACTAGAAGGAAGTTATTAATGTAAAAACAAGTTATATTAAATAGTTAGAAGTATTATTTGTCTAGGTCTGGTAAGATAAGTCAAGTTGAAAATAAGCTATCAAAGATATAAAAACCAACTCATAGTCATGAACTGGTATCTCTGTTTCCATTAAACCCCCCTGGAGTACTTTTAAGTCACTGAGAACTCTTGGGGCAGGAGTGTACTGTAGTCCTTGCTCCTGCTATTCAAACAGTCTTAGCTTTATCCAGCCTAAGACAAGGACTGGGCAATTGAAGGTACTGGTTGTAACAAAAGTTATCAAGCGCTGCCCTTACTACTTATTGGGACCGGGCTGGATGTAGACAAACTGGAGGGAATACAGGCATACCTGCACACTATGTGCACATGTTGCACACTACTCCTAAAATCATATCCCATGCAGGCGATCTGCGTCCATGACCATACTCGCGGTGTCGAAGCGTTTTTAAAAAAGACTGGGTCCGCAGGAGGCTGCATGTGACCTGCATGAGCGGGTGAGCCAATGAGAGGTGAAAATGTCTATCAACGATACAACGGAAGGTACATAGAGTTTAAAATATGATAAAAAGGCCATAGAAACTGTCTACAATAGAGAAACTAGAAATTAAAACCATTCCCACCCTCATCTCCAATACAGGCTTCTATGCGGGCAGACATAGATTCAATATGGTGGTTGACTCGGTCAACCGGGTAGTCATTCCAGACCTAGTCAGATATTAGCAGAGAAATAGGCAATAGGGGGAAGCCAGAGTCATACCTGTACAATAACCTCACGGATTCTTGCAGCTGTCATCCGGGGTCCAACTTCAGCTTTAAGGAGATCTTTCATTTCACACCAAATAGTTTCTATAGGGTTCAGATCTGGTGAGTTTGCAGGCCAGATGAGTTTGTGTAGATCCAGTTGTTCTCGGAGAGAATTATGGTAATGATGGACATGAGCGGGAGCATTATCTTCCATAATTACCATACCGGGCAACTGAACCTTTGCCTCTATAGTAAAAGGGTAGAGAAGAGGTACCAAAATCCTCTCCTTATAAATGTACCAGTCAATTCCACCCTTCCTGTCCTTCTTTCTCACCTTTAGTGCCGCTGGAGCCCGAGGATGCTCAAACCCCATATGAGCAAACCATTCAATCTCTCTCACTTCGGCCTCATACTCCTGCTGCAGGTGAAGTGTAGCTGCCCGCTTTTGCCCTTCTGTCTCATAGGGTGTAGCATATGTATGATATGGAAGCTCAGAACCTACTAGCTATATTAGAAAAACCAATCATTTAACCAGGAACTGGGCCAATTTAATACCTTGCTTTCCATGTAGAATCGCTCCCCAGAACATCACAGTAGCTCCTTGCGCAAACTTCCTATTCAGGTTTTGTGGAAGATAAACTTCAGCAGGCCCTGCACAGCGCAATACTCCACGAGCTCGGCGACGACGCAATGCTCCTGTTTCGAAATAGGACTCATCAGTAAAAATGACTTCTTTCCAGTTTGTATTCCGGTGGTTAAGGCAAAAGGCCAGGCGAGCCGCTTGTTGCTGTAGAGTAAGTGAAGGCTTCTCGGCAGCCTTCCTTCGGTTGATCCCATTCTCCTGCAGCACTTTCCGAACTGTTTGCCTACTAATATCCAGACCCGCTGCTCCACTTATTAGCACTCTTAAAAATAAAACCTGAGGATTTCCCTTACAAGCTACTGCTAGCTCAGCATATGTCATCCGGCAGTGATCCCCATCTAAAAGAGTTACTGCAACCAAATGGTCCTTTTCCTCCTGTGTTACACACTGCTGTGAACCCTTTAAGGCATTTGGTTTGGGCTCAAGGTTTTCTGTAGCACAGAGATCAGGATTTCCACCATCCTCAGCTCTCCTTTTGGCTTCTCGGATGAGATTGGAGCAAGTACTTACGAGAACTCCTGTTCTCTCTGAAATCTCCTTCAATTTCATTCCTAGCATGCTATATGCTAATACCTGGCCACGCTTGGCCATTGGAGTAGTGGTGCTTCGTGGAATATGGTGATCGTTCTGCATTTTGTCTTTTTTTAAGAATAGGATTGACGATAATAAAGTATAGGCTTTACGGCACACTTGTTCAGGGTGATGAAATTTCCCCTGAAAGTACCTCCAATTCGTCACTCTTTCATTGGCTCACCCGCTCATGCAGGTCACATGCAGCCTCCTGCGGACCCAGTCTTTTTTAAAAACGCTTCGACAACGCGAGTACTCTAGCACTCGAGTACATTGTGGGGTTAGCTGCGCAACCATCATCAGTCAGGGCACACCCGAACCCACACAACGCATCCCAATCGAATCCCGACCGATTTCCCAACAAAAACAAGGGTTATCAGTGAATACAAAATTATTATTATTATGATATTGCTGAACACTAATTGGGCCATGTGCTGTGCTATTATATGTAGTCTAGTGGAAAATTCTCTACTCTAGGGAAGAGGCGAAAAGACAGCAGAAGGTGGCTCATTTTGCCCCTCTGAGCGGCATAAGAGGGGAAAAAAAGCGCCAAATCTTACCCGACGAGGCAACTACAACGACATGCTCCTTCGTCCAACTACAGTAGCGGTGTTCGAGCCTCTACGGTAAACCTAGCCGTCTTCCTTATCCAGCACTGCTCTTGCATAGTACAATGACCTCTCAAAAGTATTGTCCCACTTCCCAAAACCCCACCAAAATGTGCCTAAACTTGAGTAATTTGCTAGCCCATTTCTATATAATAAAATATCTTAAAGTGATACAGAAAATTTACATAAATTCCTGCTTTCAAGAATTACTTTCTCCTGTGATAAAAATCATAAACACTCCATATTTGCATGAGTTGCACCTGGATTTACCTATGTGAAGTGTGATGAAAGGTGAATCCCCACCAAAATTAGTGCCAAGCCCCCAAATTTGTATGTGGGCTTGGCACT
>Ga0307509_10004925_pt1 | contig 18905 bp, 15 predicted proteins | sample 10_EM_MG_FD_202245 | JGI IMG/M metagenome (GOLD analysis project Ga0307509, IMG submission 202245) | Populus trichocarpa ectomycorrhiza microbial communities from riparian zone in the Pacific Northwest, United States - 10_EM | ecosystem: Host-associated > Plants > Roots > Unclassified | place...
ATCAGATTCGGACTCTCACTCTCACACCCTCCCCCGTAAAGAACGGGGGAGGGGATCAGATTTGGACTCTCGCTCTCACACCCTCCCCCGTAAAGAACGGGGGAGGGGATCAGATTCGGACTCTCACTCTCATACCCTCCCCCGTTCTTACGGGGGAGGGCCGGGGAGGGGGCGCGGTCAAGATTTGCGCGCCACGACCAAGTAACCCGCGACCTCCTGCATTCTCTCCATCCGCAGCGTCTCGCGCTTCAGCTCCACAATTTCAAAGTTGCTCTGCGCGAGCACGTCACGCACATACCCTTCGCGGTGCGTATACCTTCCATGCACCTGCAGCTTGTGCGGCTCCTGTCCCTCTCCAAGCAATGCCTCGACGGTGAAAACAAATAAGCCCGCGGGCCGCAAAGCCGAATACGCCGTGCGGCACGCTTCCTCCAGCGCGCCGAAATAGACCAGCGTATCGGCCGATACCACCGCGTCGAACTGATCCGGCCGCGACGCCATCAACGCGCACAGTTCGCTGACCACGAGTTCGTCATAGCCGCCGCGTTGGCGTGCGTAGTCGATCATGCCGCCCGACAGATCGACACCGACCAGCTTGCGGCAATACGGTTGCAACAGCGGACCGCAAAGGCCGGTGCCGCAACCGGCATCGAGCGTATCGAGCAAGGCGGCGGGTGCGCCGACTTGCTGGGCCAACGCCACCGCGACCAGTTCAGGCGCGCGATAGCCGAGGCCCTGCAGATTGCGATCGAACGCCGGTGCGAATCGATCGAACAGATCGGCGACGTATTTGTCGTCGGCGCGCGCCGGGACATTGCTGCCCGACATCGCGGCCGCCATGTGGCGCGCGACGGGATGCTCCGGCTCGAGTTGCAGCCAGCGCTGATAGACCTCGGCCGCCTGCGGAAACTTGCCAAGCCGATAGAGCAGGCGGCCCAGCGATTCGTAGACACGCAGAAAACCCGGCTGGCGCTCCAGCGCGGTGCGAAAGTGTTCCGCAGCGGTTTCATACGCGCCCTCGTCGCGCAGACAGATGCCCAGGTTGTACCAGGCTTCCGCCATCGCAGGCGCGAGCAGCGTGACGCGCCGATAGGCTTCCTTCGCTTCAGTCATCTTGTCCTGCGTGCTGAGAATGTTGCCCAGGTTGTTCCAGGCATGCGGATTGCCGGGCGCCTCGCCGAGCGAGCGCATGATGAGTTCGACGGCCTTGATGGCGTGGCCCTGCTGAAACTGCAGCAGCCCGCTGAAGTGCAACGCATCAGGATCCTTGGGCCGCCGCCGCAGCACGCTTTTATAAGCCACCGCGGCTTCCTTGAGCCGGCCGGCCTGGTGCGCGGTGATTGCCGAGGCAAGCAGAGGGTCGGGAGCGGGCATCGCGAATCACTCCGGTAACGCGCGTCGATAACCGCACCGCGAGAGTGCGTGCGCCAAGCTTGTCGGTACTACTGTGTTCGATAATAAGCTGCTGCCGCGCCGAGAAGAGATAAACGTGACTTTGGATACAGGTGTCGGAATGCAGGTCCATGTACTGCCGGTGCCAGGGCAGGAAGTCCTACGACCTGACCGCGCCGACTCTGCTTTCCGGCGCTGCGGGACGCGTCAATGTGTATTGGCCGGCGAAGTCGTGGCGCGGTCGATTGACTGTGCCGCGTATCTGTAGCTGAATCGCGCCGGGTCCAACGAGTACAACGAACATGGCGATGATTGACTTAGAAGCCTTGCTGGCACCGGTCACCCCAGACGCCCCATGCGGCCGCGACATGGAGTACGAAGCGGTCTTCCTGGAGCTGCAGGAGCAGGCGCGCGGCAAGCCCGAGCAGACGATCGGCGACAAGGTGAAGCCCGGACAGGATCCGGCCTGGCCCAAGGTACGCGAAGCCGCCCAGGGGTTGTTCGGGTCGACCAAGGATTTGCGCGTCGCCGGACTGCTGCACCTGGCGCTGCTCAAGACGGGGGGCGTCGCCGGCTTCGAAGGCGGCCTCGGACTGATCCGGGCCATGCTGGAGCGCTATTGGGACCACCTGTATCCGCTGCTCGACGCCGAAGACGACAACGATCCCACGTTCCGCGTGAACTCGCTCATGGCCGCCCTGGTGAATGACGACACGCTGGCGACGCTGCGCATCGCGCCGCTCGTCGAGTCGCGCCAGTTCGGCAAGTTCTCGCTGCGCTCCTATCGCATCGCCAGCGGCGCATTGAAAGTGGAAACCGATACGACGGGCGCCGAGCCGCCGCCCGAGATGAGCCGCATCGACGCCGCCTTCGCCGATGCGCCGGTAGAGGCGCTGTCGACCATCGCCGGTCTGTTGAACACGGCAGCCGAACATTTGAACGCCATTCAGCATGTGCTGCTGGACAAGGCAGACGGTATCCCGGACGACCTCAAGGCGCTGTCCACGGACGTGAAGGAGATGAAGGGCCTCATGGATGCCCAGCTTGCCAAGCGCGGCGTGGGCACTGCGCCGCAAGAGGGCGCAGGCGGTGGCGAAGAGCAGGGCGAGGGCAGCGGTCCACAAGGATCTGCTGCCAACGGCGCCATCCGCAATAGGGCGGACGTCCAAGCGACGCTCGACAGAATCTGCGAGTACTATGCTCGCGCGGAACCTTCCAGCCCCATTCCGATGCTCCTGCAGCGTGCCAAGCGGCTGGTGAACAAGGACTTCATGGAGATCATCCGCGATCTCACACCGGCAGCCATCGCCGAAGCGGAAGTTATTGGCGGGCTTGAGAAAAGGGATAGCTGAGGCGTACAGTACCGGGCGCTTTGAAGAAAGAATTTTTTCGCATCCATTCGGGAGATCGGCGTGGCCAAAGAAAGCGGACAGAAGTTCATCGCGCGCAACCGTGCGCCGCGAGTCCAGATCGAGTACGACCTGGAAACCAATGGCGCGATGGAAAAGAAATCCATCCCGTTCGTCATGGGCGTGCTGGCCGACCTGTCCGGCAAGTCCGCAGAGGAATTGCCCGAGATCGAACAGCGCAAGGCGCTGGAAATCGACATGGACAATTTCGACAGCCGCCTCAAGGCCATGAAGCCGCGCGTCACATTCGCCGTGCCCAACACGCTCACCGGCCAGGGCCAGCTCGCCGTCGACGTCACCTTCGAGAGCATGGACGATTTCTCGCCCGCCGCGATCGCCAAGAAAATCGAACCGCTGGCGAAACTGCTCGAAGCGCGCACGCAGTTGTCCAACCTGGTCACGTACATGGACGGCAAGGCCGGCGCCGAAAAGCTGATCACCAAGGCGCTGCAGGATCCCGCGCTGCTGCAATCGCTCGCGTCCGCGCCCAAACCCGCTGAATAAGCCTCAGCCATCCATAAAAATCTTTGAAGGAGTTTTCGCATGGCTGACGCCCAAAACACTGGCCAAAACACTGGCCAAAACACTGGCAAGAGTGTCGATCAACAGCAGGCCGGCACCACGCTGGAGGCCGGCGATTTTCAATCGCTGCTGAAAAAGGAATTCAAACCCAAGAGCGACCGGGCGCGCGAGCAGGTCGAGGCAGCCGTCAAGACGCTTGCCGAGCAAGTGCTGCAGGACAAGGATCTCATCGCCGATGACGCGGTGAATTCGATCAACGCCATCATCGCCGAGATCGACAAGAAGCTCACCGACCAGATCAACGCGGTGCTGCACCACGCCGATTTCCAGCAGATGGAAGGCACCTGGCGCGGCCTGAAGCACCTGGTGTTCAACACCGAGTCCAGCGAAACGATGAAGATCAAAATCTTCAACGTCTCCAAGAAGGAGCTCGGCAAGACGCTCAAGCGCTATCCGGGCACGTCCTGGGACCAGAGCCCGGTCTTCAAGAAGATCTACGAGGAAGAGTACGGCACCATCGGCGGCGATCCGTACGGCTGCCTGGTCGGCGACTACTACTTCGATCACAGCCCGCAGGACGTCGAGTTGCTGCGCGGCATGGCTACCGTCGCCGCGGCTGCGCACGCGCCGTTCATCTCGGCGGCGGCGCCGACGCTGATGGGCTTCGATTCTTGGCAGGAGCTGTCCAACCCGCGCGACCTGAGCAAGATCTTCACGACCGCCGAATACGCGGCGTGGCGTTCGCTGCGTGAGTCCGACGATGCGCGCTACGTCGGTCTGACGATGCCACGCTTCCTGTCGCGCCTGCCGTACGGCGCCAAGACGGAGCCGGTGGAAGAGTTCGCATTCGAAGAAGACACTGCTTCGGCGGATTCGTCGAAGTACACGTGGTCCAACGCGGCGTATGCGATGGCGACGAACATCAACAAGGCATTTTCCATGTACGGCTGGTGCACGCGCATCCGCGGCGTGGAATCAGGCGGCGCCGTCGACGGCCTGCCGACTCACACCTTCCCGTCGGACGACGGCGGCGTGGATATGAAGTGCCCCACTGAAATCTCCATCACCGACCGGCGCGAGGCGGAATTGGCGAAGAACGGCATGATGCCGCTGCTTCACCGCAAGAACTCCGACCAGGCCGTGTTCATCGGCGCCCAGTCGCTGCAGAAGCCGACGGAGTTCGAGCAGGCCGAGGCGACGGCGAATGCGGCTTTAGCCGCAAGACTTCCGTACATGTTCGCGTGCTCGCGTTTCGCGCATTATCTGAAGTGCATCGTTCGCGACAAGATCGGTTCGTTCAAGGAGCGCGCCTCGATGGAACGCTGGCTGTCGGACTGGATATTGAACTATGTGGATGGCGATCCGGCCAATTCGTCGGACGAGATCAAGGCGCGCAAGCCGCTGGCCGGCGCCGAAGTCGAGGTGAAGGAGATCGAGGGCAAGCCGGGATATTTCTCGGCGGTGTTCCGGCTGCGGCCGCATTATCAGCTCGAAGGGCTGACGGTCTCGCTGCGACTGGTCTCCAGGCTGTCGGGCGGCAAGTAACGCTCAGGCGGTAAAGACGAATTCGATTCGGAACAACGTAACTTAAGCATCAACAGTTAGGGAGCAAGTGAGATGGCGATAGATACCTTCATGAAATTGGGCGACTTGAAAGGCGATTCGCAGGTCAAGGGTTTCGAAGATCAGATCCAGTTGCTCGCCTGGAGCTGGGGCATGAGCCAGGCAGGCACGACGCACATCGGTTCGGGCGGCGGCGCCGGCAAGGTCAACGTCAACGACCTGAGCTTCACGCACTACGTGGATTCGTCCACGCCCAAGTTCATGGAAGCCTGCTGCAAGGGCAAGCACTATCCAGAAGGCACCATCACCATGCGCAAGGCCGGCGGCGAGCCGCTGCCGTTCCTGACCATCAAGCTCACCGACATCATCGTGACGTCGGTGTCCGACGGTGGCAGCGCCGGTGAAGAACAGCTCACCGAAAACGTCACGCTGAATTTCGCGGCATTCGAAGTCAGCTACCAGGCCCAGGACAACAAGGGCGCGAAGAAGGGCGGCGCCATCACCGTCAAGTACGACATCGCCAAGAACGCCTGATCGCCTGCAATTCCGGCCGGCCCTGCCGCGACATCGCGGCAGGGTTGTCCGCTGTCGAGTCAACACCATGTCAGCGGAACAGCATCTGCGCGAGGGGCACCTCGCACAAGCTCTGGACGAACTGCAGAAGCGGGTGAAGGCCAATCCGGCCGATGCAAAGGAACGATTGTTCCTGTTTCAATTGCTGGCGACGCTGGGCCAGTGGGAGCGCGCCGCGAACCAGCTCAAGCTGGCGGCGGAACTCGATTCGAGCCTGCTCATCCTCGCCCAGATTTATCGACAAGCCATCGCCGCGGAAAGCGTGCGCAGCAAGGTATTCAGCGGCGAAATACTGCCCGTATTCATGGGCGAGCCTGCACCCTGGGCGGCGTTGCTGCTCGAATCGTTGAAGCTCACCTGCACCGATCGCTACGAAAACGCAGCGGTGCTGCGCGAGCAGGCACTCTCGCAAGCGCCGGCGAGCACAGGCACGATCAACGGTGAAGCATTCGAGTGGATCGCCGATGCCGACTCGCGCTTCGGTCCGTGTCTGGAACTGATCGTCGACGGCAAGTACGTGTGGGCACCGTTCGAGAAGATCGCCACCTTGAAAATCGAGCCGCCCAGCGACCTGCGCGATGCCATCTGGATTCAAGCCATCGTCACCTGGACGAATGGTGGACAGACCCCCGCCTTGATACCGAGCCGCTATCCCGGTTCCGAAACTGGCGAGGACGACGCGCTGCGCCTGTCGCGCCGCACGCTGTGGGATGAACCTGCACCGGGCACTTACACCGGCTCGGGCCAGCGCATGCTGGTGACCGACGCGGGCGAATACGCTTTGCTCGACGTGCGCGAGATCGTGCTCGCGGCGCCTGCCGACCGTGGCTGAGCTTCTTCCGCAGGAACGACTGCAGCCGTCGCTGCTGGATCGTCTCACCGACGATGCGCCTGAAGCCAAGGAAGAAACGCGCGACAAGCGCGTGCTCAATCTCAGCCAGCTGCGCGCCAGCGTGCTGCGCGACATCGCCTGGCTGCTCAACACGGTGCACCTGCAAGCCACGCAGGATCTGAGCGTGTTTCCGGAAGTCGCGAACTCAACCGTCAATTTCGGCATTCCCGACCTGGCCGGCACGACGGCGTCGGGGCGCAATACCGCGGCCCTGGAGCGCGCGGTGCGCCAGTCAGTGCTGAATTTCGAGCCACGCATTCTCGCCGACACGCTGAAAGTGACCGTGCGCATCGAGCCCGAGCAGATGAGCCGCCACGCCATGCTGTTTATCATCGAAGGCAAGCTGTGGGCGCAGCCGGTGCCGCTGAGCGTGTATCTCAAGACCGAACTTGATCTCGAAACCGGCACCGTGACCGTCGCGGAGGCCGGCCGCTAGCCGCTCATGGACCCGAAACTTCTCAGGTACTACAACCGCGAACTGCAGCACGTGCGTGAGATGGGCGCCGAGTTCGCGCGTGAATACCCCAAGATCGCCGGGCGGCTGGGCCTGGAAGGCATCGAGTGCGCCGATCCGTACGTGGAGCGGCTGCTGGAAGGTTTCGCCTACCTGGGCGCGCGCGTGCAGCTCAAGGTGGACGCGGAATTTCCGGTGTTCACGCAGAACCTGCTGCAGATCGTCTATCCGCATTACCTCGCACCTGTGCCGTCGATGGCGGTGGTGCAGTTCCAGCCCGACTTGAATGAGGCGGGGCTGGCGCAGGGCTACACCATCGATCGCGGCACCATGCTGCGCTCGACGATCGGCAAGGACGACCGCACGCCGTGCGAATACCGCACCGGCCACGACACACACCTGTGGCCGCTGGAAATCAAGGAAGCAAGATACTTCGGCTCGACCGCGGGTCTCGCTTCCATCGGCATCAGCGTGCCCGAGACCATCAAGGCCGGCATCCGCCTGACGTTTCGTACAACCGCCGGCGTGCCGCTGTCGGGCCTGCAGATGGACCAGCTGGCGATCTACCTGAGCGGCGCGGATGAACTGCCGGGCACGCTGTACGAAACGATTTTCGCGGCGGGCGCCGGCTTCGTCGTGCGCTCGCCGGGCCTGCGCACCGACAACGTGAAGCGCGACCGCAGCTGCATCGAGCGCTGTGGCTTCAGCGACGAGGAGGCGTTGCTGCCCTACAGTCGCCGCTCGTTCCAAGGCTATCGGCTGCTGCAGGAGTATTTCGCGTTTCCGGAGCGCTATCTTTTCTTCAAGCTGTGCCAGCTGCGCGGCGCGGTGAATGCACTGCAAGGCACCGAGTTCGAGGTCGTCATCCTGCTGAATCGCGCCGTGTCGTGGCTGGAGAGCGCGGTGTCGGGCGATCATTTCCGGTTGTTCTGCGCGCCCGTCATCAACCTGACCGAGAAGCGCGCCGACCGCATTCATCTCGACGGCACTCATCACGAATACCAGGTGATCGCGGACCGCACCCGGCCGCTGGACTTCGAGATCTACGACGTTGCCGAAGCCGAAGGCTTCAGTTCCGGCACCGATCCCGACGTGACTTTCGCACCGTTCTACGCCAGCACCGAAGCCGCATGGCATGGACGCGAGAAGGCTTTCTTCACGCTGCGACGCGAGCCGCGCATGTTGTCATCGCGCCAACGCGTGGCCGGTCCGCGCTCCAGCTACATCGGCAGCGAAGTCTTCATTTCGCTGGTGGATGCCGACCAGGCGCCGTACGCGAGCGACCTGCGCCAGCTCGGCCTGAAGGTGATGTGCACCAATCGCGACCTGCCGCTGCACATGCCCATCGGCAAGGGGCCGACGGATTTCACCGCCGATATCGGTGCGCCGCTCAATGGCATCCGCTGCATCGCCGGTCCGACCAAACCGCGGCCGTCCGCCGTGCATGGCGAATACGCATGGCGGCTGTTGAGCCACTTGTCGCTGAACTATCTGTCGCTGCTGGAATCCTCACCCAAGGAAGGCGCCGTCGCATTGCGCGAGCTGCTGCTGCTGTACAGCGACGCCAACGACAGTGCGACGCAGCGGCAGATCGACGGCATACGCGAGATCAGCGCGCGCCCCACGACCGGCCGGCTGCCGGTGTCGGACCGCGTCTCGTACGTGCGCGGGCTGGAGATTCAGCTGACCTGCGACGACGCGGCCTTCCAGGGCCGCGGCGTGTTTCCCATCGGCGCGGTGCTGGAGGAATTCTTCCGCCGCTATGTTTCCCTGAACAGTTTCACGCGCACGGTGCTCAAGACACTGGAGCGCGGCGAGGTAATGCGATGGCCGGCGCGACTGGGCCAGCGTCAGATCCTGTAGCCGCGCTCGCGGCGCTGCAGGAACAGCCGTACGCCTTCGATTTCTTCGAAGCGCTGCGCCGCGTCGAATGCGCGTGGCCGGATCTGCCGCGCCTGGGCACTGCGACGCGTCCCGCTGATGAACCGGTGCGCCTGGGGCAGAAGCCATCGCTGGAATTCCCGCCGTCCATGCTTGCCAGCGTCGAGCCCATCGAGGCGGGGCGGCTGAAGATCCTGGCGTACTTCCTCGGTCTGTACGGTCCACAAGGTCCGCTGCCATTGCATCTCACGGAGTACGTGCAGGATCGCATGACCAACGCGCGTGACGGCACGCTGGCGGCGTTCTCCGACATCTTTCACCACCGCATGCTGGAGTTGTTCTATCGCGCCTGGGCGAATCCGCGGCCGACCGTGCAGTTCGACCGGCCCGAGACGGATCGCTTCGCGTTCTACATTGCCGCGTTGATGGGCCTGGCGACGCCGGCGCTGCGCGGCAAGGACGCGTGGCCCGATCGCGCGAAGCTGTTTTTCTCAGGCTTGCTCGCGGCGGGGACAAAAACGCGCGGCGGCCTGGAAACGCTGCTGCAGGAATATCTCGACCTGCCGGTGCGCATCGAGGAATGCGTCGGTGAATGGCTGCCCATTGAACCCTCCGAACTGCTGCGCCTGGGCGATCCGGAAACCGGCAGGCTCGGCATGAGCGTGCTCGGTGCGCGCGTGTGGAGCACGCAGCACAAGTTCCGCATCGTCATCGGCCCGGTGGATATCGGCGACCTGCTGCAATACCTGCCGGGCAGCCCGAGCCTGGGGCGCTTGCGCGCCGCGGTGCTGAATTTTCTGGGCTACGAATACGCGTGGGACATCCAGTTCGTCGTGCGGCGCGCGCGCGTGCCGGCACTGAAACTGGGACAGTTTGGACACCTGGGCTGGAGCAGTTGGGCTGCTCCGGCGCGCGCCGGCGCGGACATCGACGATGTGATCATCGACGTGTCCGACAACCCGATCGCGGCATGACGTAAATTAAAAGGCTGCAACCAACTCCCCTTCCCCCGTTCGACGGGGGAAGGCAAGGGATGGGGGCCACAATGACCGTTAGGAGACGACGATGGCTGAAATTTCACGCGCCGCATTGTTCGGCAAACTGAACAAGTTCGCGTATCGCGCGATCGACAGTGCCACAGTCTTCTGCAAGCTGCGCGGCAATCCGAGCGTGGAGCTGGTGCATTGGATTCATCAGGTGCTGCAACTGCAGGACAGCGACCTGCATCGCATCCTGCGGCAGTTCGCCTGCGATCCGTCGCGCATCGCCGAAGGCATCACGACGGCGCTGGAGCGGCTGCCGCGCGGCGCGTCCGCCGTCGATCTGTCCACCAACGTCGAGGAAGCGGTCGAACGCGGTTGGGTCTACGCGACGCTGATGTTCGGCGAATCGCAGGTGCGCACCGGCTATCTGCTCGTCGGCCTGTTGAGCACGCGCAATCTCAAGCACGCGCTGACGCAGATTTCCGCCGAGTTCGACAAGATCAAGCTCGAATCGCTCACCGACAACTTCGCCAAGATCACCGGCGGCTCGCCCGAAGACGCGCTCGCCGCGACGGACGGATTCAGCACCGGCGGCGGTGCGGCGCCGGGTGAAAGCAGCGGTGCAATTCCCGCCGCGCAGCTCGGCAAGCAGGAAGCGTTGAAGCAATTCACCGTCGATCTCACCGAGCAGGCGCGCTCCGGCAAGCTCGATCCCATCGTCGGCCGCGACAACGAGATCCGCCAGGTCGTCGATATCCTGATGCGGCGCCGCCAGAACAATCCCATCCTCACCGGCGAGGCCGGCGTCGGCAAGACTGCCGTCGTTGAAGGATTTGCATTGCGCATCGCACAAGGCGACGTGCCGCCGCCGTTGAAGGAAGTCACTCTGCGTACGCTGGACGTCGGCTTGCTGCAAGCCGGCGCGAGCATGAAGGGCGAGTTCGAGAACCGCCTGCGCCAGGTGATCGAAGAGGTACAGGCATCGCCGAAGCCCATCATCCTGTTCATCGATGAAGCGCATACGCTGGTAGGAGCGGGCGGTGCAGCCGGCACGGGCGACGCCGCCAACCTGCTCAAGCCCGCACTGGCACGCGGCAATCTGCGAACTATCGGCGCGACGACCTGGGCCGAGTACAAGAAATACATCGAGAAGGATCCCGCCTTGACGCGCCGCTTCCAGGTCGTGCAAGTCGACGAGCCGAGCGAAGAGAAGGCCATCCTGATGATGCGCGGCGTCGCATCGACGATGGAGAAGCATCATCGCGTGCAGGTGCTGGACGAGGCGCTGGAAGCGGCGGTGAAGCTGTCGCATCGCTACATTCCCGCACGCCAGCTGCCGGATAAGTCGGTCAGCCTGCTCGATACGGCGTGTGCGCGAGTTGCGATCAGCCAGCATGCCGTACCGGCGGAGATCGACGACACCCGCAAGCGCATCATCAATCTGGAAACCGAACTCGGCATCATCGGCCGCGAGAAGACCGTCGGCGTCAATATCGGCACGCGCGAGACCGATGCGTCCGAGAAGCTGCGCGTCGAGAAGGAGAAGCTCGCCAAGCTCGATGCGGCGTGGGCGCAGGAAAAGGATCTGGTCGACAAGATTCTCGGCATCCGCGCCCAGCTGCGCGGCGATCTCGCGAAGGTGGAGGGCACGGGAAGCAAACTGGAAGCGCAGGCCGAAGCCGTCGCGCCGCCGCCTCTGACCGATGCGGACCGCACGAAGCTATTGGGCGAACTGATGGGTCTGCAGGCACAGCTCGCGACTCTCCAGGGCGAGCGCCCACTGATTCTGCCGAGCGTCGATTATCAAGCCGTCGCCTCGGTGGTCGCCGACTGGACCGGGATTCCCGTCGGCCGCATGGCGCGCAACGAGATCGAAACCGTCATGCGCCTGGCCGACATCCTCAGCCAGCGCGTCATCGGCCAGAAGCATGCGCATGAAATGATCGCCAAGCGCATCCAGACATCGCGCGCCGGGCTGGACAATCCGAGCAAGCCGATCGGCGTATTCATGCTCGCGGGAACCTCCGGCGTCGGCAAGACGGAGACCGCGCTCGCGCTGGCCGAAGCGCTGTACGGCGGCGAGCAGAACATCGTCACCATCAACATGAGCGAGTTCCAGGAAGCGCACACGGTGTCGACGCTGAAAGGCGCGCCGCCCGGCTACGTGGGTTACGGTGAAGGCGGCGTGCTGACCGAAGCCGTGCGTCGCAAGCCGTACAGCGTGGTACTGCTCGATGAAGTCGAGAAAGCGCACCCCGACGTGCACGAGATTTTCTTCCAGGTGTTCGACAAGGGTGTGATGGAGGACGGCGAAGGCCGCGTCATCGACTTCAAGAACACGCTCATCCTGCTCACTACCAACGTGGGCAGCGACCTCATCATGAGCATGTGCAAGGATCCGGAGCTGATGCCCGAGCCCGAAGGCATCGCCAAGGCGCTGCGGCCGGAACTGCTGAAGGTGTTTCCGGCGGCGCTGCTGGGGCGCATCGTCACGATTCCGTTCTTCCCGTTGTCCGACACCATGCTGCGCGAAATCATCCGGCTGCAGCTCGGCCGCATCCAGAAGCGCATCGGCCAGAATCACAAGGTGCCGTTCACCTATACGGACGACGTGCTCAAGCTGGTCGCAAGCCGCTGCTCGGAGCTGGAAAGCGGCGGCCGCATGATCGACGCCATCCTGACCAACACTGTCCTGCCGCGTATCAGCCAGGAAATCCTGACGCGCCTGATGGAAGGCAAGACGCCGGCGCGCGTCGCCATCAGCGTGACCGACGGCGACTTCAGCTACGCGTTCGACTGAACGGCCGACACTCGGGCGAGCTGTCGTCGCAGACTCTTGGATTGCGGGACGCTCGGATTGAACGAAGGATTGTTCAAACTGCCGCAGTTCGCCTGGAGAACTGCGTCGCTCCCGTCGCATGCGGCGCCACGTCGCTGCACTTCCAAGCTGTGATCCGCGTCCACCCTCCAGCCTTCACCGTCACGGCGGCGGGTACTCATTGTGGAACTGCATCACGAAATGGACAGCTCAAGGGCTGGGAATGTGAGCCACTGCGCCAAACACTTAGGGGAATATCTGTGGGGGGTTCAGAACGATGGTGCGATGCCGAACACCGCTCTGTATGTGTGCGCTTTGTACACAACGGTCTCTACGTCACAACATCTGCTCCTCAGAGGATTGCCATGAAATCGAACTCTCAGCAACGCAACCTGCGCCTTGCCATCGTCGCGGCGCTGGTTGCCGGCAGCCTGGGCTCGGTTGGCAGCTTTGCCGCCACCGACACCGACAACCTTGCGGTCACCGCGTCGGTGACCGCCACCTGCACTATCGCCACGACGCCGGTTGCGTTCGGCGCGTACGACCCGACTTCGGGCACGCCACTGAACGGCACGGGTGCTGTCACGGTGCTCTGCACGAACGGCACCGCGGGCTACGTGACGCTGGGTGAAGGTTTGAACGCTACTGGCGCGAGCACCCCTGCCGTCCCAGAGCGCCAGATGGCGGGTGGCGCGGCCGCCGCCGGTCGTCTTGCCTACTTCCTGTATTCGGAAGGCACTCGCACGAACGTCTGGGGCAACACGGGCACGACCGGCCTCAACCATAACGGTGACGGCACCAGCACGGCGCTCACGGTGTATGGAACGATTCCGGCTGCACAGAACGTCATCGCAGGTTCGGGCGGTACGGCGTATGCCGACACCGTGGTGGCTACCGTCACGTTCTGATGATGCGTAGCGGACCAACGATCGCGGCGCGAGGCGGAATTCTCCTCGCGCTGCTTAGTCTCGCAATCGGGCCGGCTTTCGCCGGCTCGATTGCTGTCAATCCCATTCGCGTCGCGTTGTCCGCCAGCAAGACGACGGGGGTTCTGGTCGTCCGCAACAACGGCGCCGAGCCGAGCGTCGTGCAGATGGAAATCGTGAGCTGGTCACAGCATGAGGGCAAGGACGTTCTCGTTCCCACCAAGGAACTGCTGGCGACCCCACCCATTTTTACGGTGCCGCCCGGTGGCTCGCAGACCGTGCGCGTCGGACTGCGCCAAGGCGCCGACCCACGCCGCGAAGTGAGCTATCGCGTGATCATGCAGGAAGTGCCGCCGCCGCCGCAGCCTGAATTTCGTGGACTGCAAGTTGCGCTGCGGTTGAGCGTGCCGGTATTCGTGGCCCCGGCCATCGCGGCCGCTCCCACACTGCAATGGCAGGCGAATATCAACTCGCAAGGGGATCTGGATATTGCTGCGACCAATAGCGGCAACGCGCACGCGCAGGTGCTCAATTTCAAATTGTCGGTTGCTGGAGCTGAGCTGCTCCCCACCGCACAGCCCGAAGCGGCATACATACTGCCTGACCAACAACACGGCTGGACTTTGAGGTTCAAGCCGGCTCCTGCTGTCGGCACTGCGTTGCGCGTGGTGGCGCATACGGATGCAGGGGAGAGCAAATCCGAATTCGTCGTCAAATGATCGGCATGCGGCACTTGCAGCCGGCCAGGCCATCAACAGTGCGCCAACGTCCGCAGCAGTCATGTCGTTCTCGATCACCTCACCCTTCTCTCGTGAAAAAAAGCGCTCGGTCACCGCATTCATAGTCTTGCTGTGCGCGCTGCTTGGCGCGACGGGCGTCTCAGCGACCGCGGCGGAGCCAGCGGCCTCCGCCAGCACTGCGCACGATGCGGAAGATCTGCTGCTCGCCGTTTCCGTCAACGGCCAAGCCCCCACCGATGTCACCTTGGTAGTGCGCGTTGCCGATCCCGCCGGCCTGCTCGTGCGCCGCGAGGATTTACTGCGTTGGCGCATGCTTGTGCCCGCGGCGCAAGCCGTTTCGCGGGACGGCGAATCGTTCTATCGGCTGGATGCCTTGGCGGGGCTGTCGTATCGCGTGGATGAACCGAGCCAGACGCTGCTGATCGAGGCGCCGGCGGCATTGTTTGCCGCGACTCGTGTCGCTGGTCCGCACGGTGTCATGACCGCCCCTACACCTTCGCCGCTGGGAGGTTTTCTCAACTATGACGTGTTCGGCGCCAGCGATCCGGGTCGCACCTCCGTCAATGCGCTGGGGGAGGTCGGCGTATTCAATGCATGGGGAATCGGCGTGAGCGATTTTCTGCGGAAGGATCTGCCGGACGGCGCGCGCGTGCTGCGGCTCTCGACCACCTGGACGCAGGATCGTCCCGAACAGATGGCGAGCCTGCGCCTCGGCGATCTGATCAGCGCCAGCGGCAGTTGGGGACGCTCGGTGCGCTTCGGCGGCGTGCAATGGGCGACGAATTTTGCCAGCCAGCCTGGATTCATCACCTATCCGCGCCCGACCATGGCGGGCGAAGCGGTACTGCCTTCCACCATCGATCTCTATGTCGGCGACGCTTTGCGCATGCGGCGTCAGGTTCCTGCGGGGCCGTTCTCGATCCAGGACTTGCCCGTGATGACGGGGCAAGGGGAAGCGCGCCTGGTCGTCACCGATCTGTTGGGCCGCGAACAAGTCATCGTGGCGCCTTACTATGCGAGCCCTCGCTTGTTGCAGAAGGGGTTGAATGCCTACTCGTTCGAGATCGGGGCCATCCGCGAGGACTTCGGCCGCGCCAGCAACCACTACGGCCGCCCACTCGCCGTCGGCACCTTCCGACGTGGCTTCACCGGACAATTCACGGCAGAAGCCCACGCCGAACTACTCGAGACGCAGCAGACCGCTGGTTTCGGCGGCGCTTTCCTATGGCCTGTGGGTGTGTTCAGCGCATCGGTGGCCGCGAGCCGCAGCGATCCTGTGATGGGCATCGATTCGACCGGGACAGCAACAAACATAGCTGGAGGTAGCGGCGGTCAAATTAGCGGGGGCTTTCAGGGTCAATACGGTCGGCTGGGCTACGGTGCGAACGTGCAATTGGCCAGCGCCGGCTTCGCGCAGGTCGGCTCGGAGCCAGGTGTGCCGGCACCGCGCGAGAGCAGCCAGGCTTTCGTGAGCTACGGCATGCATCGCGCAGGTTCGTTCGCAGTGAGCTATACGCGCCAGGATCGGCGCGACGCGGATGACGTGGATCTGGTGAACGCAAGTTACAGTGTCACGCTCGGCCGGTTCGGGTTCATGAGTCTGTCGGCATTGCGGATACTCGGCAGCCAGCCGGCTTCGATCGTGAGTTTGAACTTCACGCGGATGATCACGGACCGCGATACCGGCAGTGTGACCACTACGAAGGATGCGGACAGCACGCAAGCGAGCGTTCGCGTGCAACGCAGCCTGCCGCCGGGCAACGGCATGGGCTATCGCCTGGGGACAGGAATGTCAGACTCGGACCGCCGCGAAGCAGCCATCGCGTTCCAGAACGACGTCGGCACCTATGGAGCCGAAGTGGGCCAATTGCAGGGTGAGATGAGTTATCGAGTCAGCGCCAGCGGCGGCATTGCCATGCTCGGCACGGATGCCTTCCTGAGTCGCCGCATCGAGAACAGTTTCGCTGTCGTGCGTGTGCCGGGTTACGCCGACGTCAACGTCTACCGGGACAATCAGCCCATCGCGCGCACCAACGAGCACGGCGTCGCACTCGTTTCGCGGCTGCGGCCGTACGAGGTCAACTCCGTGCGGATCGAGCAGGCCGACCTGCCGCTGGATGCGCAGATAGGCGCGCTGCAGCTCGATGCCATACCCTATCTGCGCAGCGGTGTGGTGGTCTCGTTCCCCGTCAAACGTTCACGCGGCGCCGTCTTCAACCTGATGCTGGATGACGGCGCAGCGGTACCGGCCGGCGCCGTGGTGAAGATCGTCGGCCAGCCTGAAGAATTTCCCGTCGGGCTGCGCGGTGAGGTCTACGTCGTCGGACTCGAGTCGACGAATCGGCTCGAGGTGAGCTGGCGCGGCCAACGCTGCGGTGTCGACGTGCCCTTTCCCGAATCGAGCGACCCGCTGCCGGATCTAGGCACGTTCAAGTGCGGCGGAGTAGTTCGATGAGGATACTGGCGACGAAAATACTGGCGATGATGCTGTCTGCAGCGTTGCTGATGCTTGCCCCGTCGCTACACGCAGCCACGTGCACAGTCAGCGCGAGCGGCCTCGACTTCGGCAGCTACGATCCGTTCAGCAACCAGAGCCTGGACGGCGCGACGACTATCAGCGTCGCCTGCGACGTGGGCGCGACGTATTCCATTGCACTCAGCCCAGGCGCGGGCTCGTACGGTGCGCGCGCAATGACGAATGGCTCCTATCAACTGCTGTACAACCTTTACACCGATGCGACGCTGGCCACCGTCTGGGGCGACGCAACCGGCGCTACGGCAACCGTCGGCGGCGCCGGCACAGTTGCCAATCACACCGTGTACGGCCGGATTCCCGCGCGCCAGAACGCATATGTCGGCCTCTACAGCGACACCATCGTTGTCACGCTGACCTTCTGAGGGCGCGTCGTCACGACCTCAGTCGTAGGTTGGGCTGAGTCTTCGAAGCCCAACATTCTTGCGCGACAAGATCGTTGGGCTTCGAAGACTCAGTCCAACCTACGCTGCCATCCTCGTCAGCAACACGATCACCACAAGCGCAAGAATCAGTGCGATGGTTCTCCAGAAGCCGACGGGATTGCGCTCCAGCAGCGGCGGGCGGGTCTTGTTCAGATAGGCATTGGTCGGATGACGCAGGTCGTACATGAACTCGGACAATTCCCCGTAACGCTTCGCCGGGACGGGATGCGTCGCCTTGCGCAGCACCTCGTCCAGCCAGGCCGGGATCTCGCGATCCTCGTCGCGGACACTGTGATAGATCAATTTTCGCTGCGCGGCCTGGGTTCGAGCGCGTGACACGTCGGCGCCGTACGGCAGCCGTCCCGTGAGCATCTGGTACGCAATGACGCCGAGGGAAAAAATGTCCGAGCGCGTCGTGCCGGTTTCGCCGAGAAAGTATTCCGGTGCGGTGTATTGCACGGTGCCGAGCACTTCGCTGCGCTCCAGCGGCGTGGACATTTCCACGATGCCGGCGACCCGCGTCGAGCCGAAGTCGATGATCTTCACTGTGCCGTTGCGATCGATCATGATGTTCTGCGGCCGCAGATCCTGATGCAGCATTTCGAGCCGGTGAAACGCGAGCAGTCCCCTGGCGATCTGTTCGACGATGCTGCGCACGGCTTCCAGTTGCGGCTGCGGATGGTCGATCATCCATTGCGCCAGCGTCTGGCCGTCGATGAATTCCGTGACGATATAGAGATAGTTGCGCTTGCGCGTCGCCTCGCAGGGCTTCAGCACGTTGGCGTGCTCGATGCGGCGGGCGATCCAGTCTTCCATCGCGAACCGCTCCAGATAGGCAGGATCGCCGCGCAGGTCGACGGACGGTATCTTGATGACGACGGCAGCGGCGGCTGCGTCATCCTTCGCAAGATAGACATGGCTGCGACTGCTCGCATGGATCTCGCGGACAATCGTGTAGCCGTCGAAGAACATCCGTGCTTCCAACAGCGGCGGGAAGGGTAGTTCGGTCAGGTACTGGTGAAGCTCGCGTGCGTCCTGACTGGGAAGCTCATCGACCCGCACGATCTGGACCGTCAGGTTGTCCGTGCTGCCTTGCGCATAAGCCTCGGCGACGATGATTTTTGCGACGCCGTCCAGATCGTCGCCGTGCTCCTTGATGGCGCCGACGATGAACTGGGGGCTGACGAATTCATAAACGCCATCCGTCGCGAGCAGGAACGTGTCGCCGCGTTCGATCTGCAGCGCGCGATAGTCGATCTCCAGCTGCGGATTGATGCCCAGCGCGCGGCCGAGGTAGCTTTTGTCCGGCGCAACCCAGAGCCGGTGATCGTTGGTCAGTTGCTCCAGCGCAGTGCCCTGCAATCGATAGATGCGCGAATCACCGACGTGGAAAAGATGCGCGGTGGTCGATTTGAGCACCAGCGCGCTCAACGTGCACACGTAACCGCGGTCCTTGTCGTAGCGATACTGGCTTTGCTGCGTTTGCGAGTGCAGCCACGAGTTGATCGCCATCAGCACGCGCTGCGCCGATTTCCTCACCGACCAGGCTTGCGAAGTGCAGTAGTAGTCATCGAGGAAGCCTTTCACCGCCGCTTCGCTGGCGACCCGGCTGACATTGCTGGTGCTGATGCCGTCGGCGAGCGCGATGGCGATACCCTTCGAACTGAGCTGCGGTTCGGTGGGGATATATGCGCCGTGAAAGTCCTGGTTGGCGTCCTTGCGGCCGCGCTCGGAATGTTGCCCCAGCGATATTTTCAGTTGTGAGGGCATGGCTTGTCAGGCAGCAACCCCGGC
>Ga0307509_10004926_pt1 | contig 18904 bp, 23 predicted proteins | sample 10_EM_MG_FD_202245 | JGI IMG/M metagenome (GOLD analysis project Ga0307509, IMG submission 202245) | Populus trichocarpa ectomycorrhiza microbial communities from riparian zone in the Pacific Northwest, United States - 10_EM | ecosystem: Host-associated > Plants > Roots > Unclassified | place...
AACAACGATCGACGTATCATCGATCCATGCTACGTCCATATCCAGCGTCAACACTCTGGACACGCCGAACCGGTCTTCGCCGCCAACAGCACGGCGAAGGAGCCTAAGCGCCATATTGTCCTGCCTAGACCCCGGTTCGGAATCAGTAACGCTTTCTGGAGGGTTACGAGCGACCATGCCACGGGCCCAGCTTTCGACGATCCGCTTCTGGCCTTCACCCTCGCACAAATCCGCGAACCCATCGGAAGCTAAGATGAGGAAACGAGGTAATGGCCTGGATTGTACCAATGGCGCCGCCGCCGCCGTGGCAGCAGCAGCTTCTGCTCGTTGTTGTGATTTCACTGAGGGCTTGGAAGTCCAGAATAAACCCCTGGAGCTCACAGGCGTCGGGGTATTAGTCCTTGTCGGTGGCGCAGACGTAGAGACGTCATTTCCATCTAACCGCCGGTGGATAATCTCCGGTTCTGCGGTGATATAAGGCGGCGTTCGGTTTCTGATGAGGAATTCCTCCCATGGTGAAGTATTGTGGAAACCAGGGAATAGGTTGTACAGGATGCGGCGAGTGAACGCTGGGGGTTGCTTAAAGGGGATGTCTCCAAAACCTGTCAATATTAAAGTTCCGTGTTGGAACCGCGTCATCGAGCGGGATGATAACATCAGGGGATGAACAAAGGAGGGAAAAGATGGATTGAGTTGTTAGCTTTTTTTGATATTCGGCGGGCAACGATAAGAAAGCTGAAACGTACAACGTGTTGGAGCCAGTGCCCCTAGTACCCTGCGATCGACTATACATTCAGGTTCCCCTGGATGACTTTTTCGGATGCGTTCGAGCTCTGCATCATTATCCCCATTGTGGTTAGCAGTCAGGACTTCAATCTTCCAATCCTTTGCGTTATTACCCTGGGAAGCCATGACTAAAACAAAGAAACGTAGTCAATGACACGTTCAATGGCACTTACGTGACAAGCGGGATATTGACACAGCAATTCCAATGTCAAATTGCTAAGCAAAAAAGAGCCTACTCACTAGCTTGGCAATCGCCGACATTAGCGACCCAGAGGTTATTATGGTCCGGGTCCACGAGCGCCACCAATGCCGTTGTTCCGTACATGCATAGTCTAGCTTTTCGCCAGTTTACGCCGCCCTTGTGTTGGTCGTTGATGATGTCCCGAATTTGAGCGTCTGTGTAATTATCCAGCCCGTCAACCGAGCCTCCAAATAAATCCAGAACATCATGGGCAATAGCATCGTCGAATGCCATGATTGCCCTAGTGAAGCATTCAGAAATAGATTCGGGCGTATGTCGGACTCCTGGAGTCGATTCCTCAGCCTTGCGAAGGAAATCGCGTACGATGATAGGTAAATGGTGTGCAACGTGTTCGACAGTGACATCACCAAGATGTCCTTTTAGGTGTAAACGATAGGGGGAGATAAAGGTAGCGGTGTCAGGTCGGTGTCAAGTTACTATTTCCAGGGAAGAATACACACCGTCGAAGACCCCTGTGAACGACCAGAGGCGGCCGTTGATGTCAAGCTGGGTGACCACGTAGCGGTCCTGCGTCTTAGTCGACGGAGAAGGCTGGAAATTGATGCTGTCGGCTTTGAACTTGCCCGCTGGGCCTAGCGGTGTGCTCTGCGGCTTGGCGAGCACGCGAAGCTCGTGCCACAAGTTGTCCTCGTCGAGCACCTGATATGAGCGTGGCCACGGACCATCTTCTGGGCCACATCGTGAGCCGGGTATATCCTCTGAATAAGCCCAGTTATAAGAGGCACGCTCGATGAGCATCATAGCCAAAAAGTGGTAAACGCGACGAATGTAGACGGTGAAAATCGTAGGCAGGATGGGCGGGCAGTAGTTTGGGGGAGAAGAAAGGAAAGACTTGGAAGGACAGGGAGAATTAAGAGGGCTGACGAGTCAACACCACGCGACCTGGAAGGTCCGATAATATTATTATAAGTACGAGTAGATCTCTGAATCGCGATGGGTCCGAGGAATGATATTTATCGTCACGGGGACACCACTGCCCTGAGTACCAGTTTCAGTATGCGGGGTAGTAGTGAACAAAGCGCTCAGAATACCACCGGGTTCCTTACGACACAAAGTCTCAAACTCCGGAGGTAAATTAGAAGCTCGTGTAAAAATACAATACTAATAGTTGCTGCATATGTGCTAATGAATTCATGGAATGTAACAATGCTCTGCGGTAATATCTGAGTTGTACGTGACGAATGAGGGTTGTGGATGAATTAATTCCAGAATGTCCAAGCTTTCCGTCTACAAGGGACAAGCAAATGCAAGAATAGATATAAAAAAAACGAGAGGGAAAAACATGTCGGCCCGTTAACCGCATCAGGGTATACCCCCGTCACTCTTCAAGAGGCAAAGCCCAACCCTTGGGCCAACCTTGCTTTTCCTACTCATGCTTAGCACGACAATCGAACGTGCGGTTTGCGTGATTCTAATACAACCCTTGTCGGAAAGGATTCTTCGATGATGATCCGCCCGTGTGCATAGGCTGAAGCACAACAGTCTCTTCAGATGGGTGTGAAAACTGAAGGAAGGTGGGTAGCGGTTGTTGTGGCTGGAACTGCTGCTGTCCGAGGGAGACATCAGTAGGCTGAAGCGGCACCACCGGAGATAGCCAATAAGAGCCTTGGCCCATTGTTGTGTTGGGAATTAGCGTAACAGGAATCGGCGAGAAACTGCCACCAGTTGTCGATGTTCCAACCATTGCCTGTGACGGTTGGAGTTGAGCCGAAGCCGAAGCCGATGGTGTGGGAGCTGCATTGAGAAGGCCGGGTCGAACAGTCATCATATACTTCTGTGCCTCGGTTGTTGGTATGGTGGAATTGTTGGTCATCTGCAGCGGCAGTGCAGGAGTTGAGGGCGCTTGGTCATCCAAGTCCACGAGTACACCCTCCTTTGCCTTTGTCAGATCGCGAGCCCGTGAGGAACTACTAGCGCTGCTCCTGGTGAGTTTCGAAAACCCGGAGGCGCCAGACGGCGCTCTCCTCAACGGCTGTCGTGGCTCGGGAGTATGACGCTGGTTGCCTGTAACCTCCGAGTACAACGAATCACGCTCAATGCGTCGCTGTTGGGTTCCAAGTCGATGTTGTCGGTCCTCGCGCACAGGAAGTGAAGGCACCCGGCTCGACCTGGCATACGTCGAATAATAATCATAAGAATCAATAAACTTCTCCACATCGTCCCTCGTTTGAGTTGTCTCCCTCTTCGACCTATCAGGAGAAGTGCTGCTGCTCATGTCATTCAGCTTGATATCCCGCGAATAGCTGATCAAACTAGTCGGCCTCTCTCTCTCCTGGTGGTTGTAAGCAACGGGTAAAATCCCGTCGCGCTCCTTGTGCAAGCGATTTCCGGCCCTTCCAGAGCCAAACAATCTCTCTCCAAAGCGAGCCAGCCGCCATCTCCACCCTTGGGGGTTATCCAGTCTCTTCGCCTCTGCAAACTTCCTTGTCCTCTCTGCCCTCTGCTTCCTGGCGCGTCGCCTGTACAGCACAAGGACAACAGCAAAGATAAACGCACACCCAAGCGCCATAAGCAGGATCTGCCACCATTGCAGCGGGCGCCGCGTCGACAATGCTGTGGGGTCCGCAAGACCAGTGATCGTCGGCAGTGGGCCTGCGGTGCCCGTTGTACTCGGAGCAATGACAAGCTCCGAGAGACAGACGCCGAGTCCAGGGATAACATTCGTAGCTCCATTGCAGTTTGCTGCGATACAGGATCCTCCGCGGAGTACCTGGGTAGAGCTCGAGCAAGCGAGGCAGCTTTTGGCGCCTGGACCCAAACAACTTGAGCAGCTAGAGTCGCATGACTGGCATGAGGAGGTTGTTTTGTCGAAATATTGCGATTTTGAGCAGGTGGGGAGGCATCGCCCATTCGTCAACACTGGTCGATCCGCATTACATGATGTGCATTGGTTGAAGGAGGATCCGGAGCAACTCCCGCAATCTGGGTGGCATTTGATGCATGAGCCAGAGGATGAGAATGTGTTGGATGGGCAGGTCGAGACGCATTGCCCCGAAGAGGATAAAAGGCCTGAGTTACAGGTAAGACAGAAATCCGCGGAGCCAGCACATGTTCCGCAACTCGAAGAGCAGGCTAAGGGTGCAATGTCATGAGTTAAATGATTTCAATTGAATACGAATAATATACGCACCGGTACAAGTGAGGTTATCCCGAGGTGAGACAAAAGTGCCTGCTGGACAGCTTGCGACACATTTTCCCTGCGAAAGAACAAATCCAGGCAAGCAGGCCGTGCATTGTAGTTGACTGGTAGTCGATCCAGCATTAAAATTCGTATAACTACAGGACGTGCACTTGGCTCCGCAGGCTGTAAGAATAACATGAGTGATTACCACAGGTGACTAAATTCAAGGGTCAACGCACTGTCGCACTCCTTTTTGTTATTATCCGCAATCATTCCATTGGTGCCTTGACATACACCATTTGCGTTGATACCAACGCAATTTCCTCCGAAAAGGAATTGTCCGATTGGGCAACCAGTGCAATCGTTCGAGGATGCGCCACTGCAGGTGCCACACGAAGGCGAGCATACTGCACACTGCTGTCCAGTGCTGAAGCTCCCATCTGGGCATGTTTGCGTCGTTCCGGGTGTGGTTCCAGGAATAGTTGACGGGAGAGGGTTGCACTTTGACTTATCGTTTGCATCTGCCGTGAAACCGTTCTTGCAACTTGTGCATGTGCCTGATATATCTGTGCACGAAGAGCAGCCTATTTGACAAACTGAAATTGGAGTCAGTACTGCTATATCTTGCATATCAATGAGAAGTAATAAAATACCTTGACAATCCCCGGACGAAGTGAGGAAGAAGCCAGGCGCACACTTGGCGCAATCCGTTCCATTATCGGCTTTAGTCCAGCCGGGATTGCATGTACACTGCCCATTCGTTCCACATTGTCCATTGAGGCAGTTACAAGTTGAAGGTGCGTTGGTGATAACAGGTGTTAAACATATGCCTGAGCCCGAAATACCCTGATCACATGAGCCACATCCTGTGGGACAAGGTTGGCATGTTGGTCCAAAGAAACCCTCGGCACAGGTTTCGCATGAGGATCCTGTGAATCCCGTGGGACAAGTGCATGTGCCCGAGACGGAACAAACACCTGAGCCTGAGCATGGCGGAGAGCAGGCGGAGGATTGGACGTCAAGGAGGGAGAGAGATTGGGAGGCACCCGCGGGAAGTTGAGAAATATCTGGAACAGCATCCCAAATAACAATACGGTCCTTGTTTGAGCCTGAAGTCACGGCTGCCCATACGTTGGCAGACAGTGCGAGAGAGTTGGCTGCGAGTGGCGTGGAGGAGTTGACGATGGGTGATGTTGGCAGTGGCAAGAATGATGGTTGACCCGAGTAGAGCGAAGATGCGTAAATCACAAATCCTGGGTCAAGGTCTATGGTAAGGGGTAGGGAAGTGCTTGAAGTCGAATTAAACCCAGGGGATGGAGTAAGTGTAGCAGATGAAGACGTCAATAGGTTATGAAGCAATTGTGGATTCGTCGTGCCCGTGTATTGTCCAGGGAGTAAAAGGAGACTCGTAGGAGCTCCTGGCGATGAAAGCTTTGCACCAACTGAAAAAAATATCGGTAAAGTTCATAAACATAATTTAACAAACGCACTGGTCGTGTTCGAAAATCCTTGAAGACATTGCCCTGCAATGCATAACACGGAAGCTGAAGAAGACTGGGCGACTACAATAATACAAATGTTCAGAAAATCGTTGGTGTCGAGTGTACACAACGAGGCAACTCACCGACAGACGCGCCAAAAGTAAAATAGAGAACGACAACGAGCAGCGACAGCATAATAAGCGTCGAGCTCAAACAAGAAACGAGAATGAGGAAGGATAGTTGGTGGTGCAAAAGCAGGCTTTCATCCAACCCGAGGCCGTGCCCAAAAAGAGTCTTTTGCCCGCCATTGTTCTCAGACTGTTGCCGTCCCTTCCATTCTCGCGAAGCAACCAAAGGACAATGGCGCTGATTACGTAATCTCCCACAATCCCCGAACAGGGGGTTATTACCAAATTTGGAAGGAATAACCTATAGGTGAATCCTTTATTTCTTATATTGATCCATTGTAAGTGTATTTGTAAGTGAATCTATTTAAGTCTGGTATTTCCATCTCCTGCAATTCGCACGCGCTCCGAGTCTGTGCATTCAACCAGTAAGTGAGGGAAAGAAGGAGGTTTAAAAAGGGAAATATTCACTGGTTAAGACCCTCAAACGTTATTGGATGTAAGGGCATGTACGAACGATCTCCAGTCGCCAGATTTCTGGAAGCATAATACACAACACCCTGGCACTCTATCACTGGCATTGACTCAATGCCATGATATTCGACGGGATGCGCCAGAATTGCTTCGTGAACATCACAGGAAAGCCACTGGGGCCACTGTAATGGTAAATTGTATTGGAAGTGAGGGCGTTCACTTATGCCTGGGACTACCATGTGGATCACGACCCGTTGTAATTTGGGAAAGTTCTCAAGGCTGAATTCGAGTAAGGTTTTCTAAGGTAGCGAGGTCCAGAAAAACTCGGAATATAAAAATATAATCCACTTACAATTGATTCCGGGGCTATACTATCCTGACCATATGAAAGCTGGTGGCCGAATGTGACACCGAAAATTTGAAGGTTGGGGAACGAAGATAATGCCCTAATAGAGGCCTCATCAAAAGGCCATTTCCAATAATCCACGAAAGAAAGAGTTGAGTCGATATTGAGCTCCACCAAGGAAATGGAGTGTTGCGGAGAAACAAATTGGAGTAGAGATGATATATGACCATGTGGGATCAGGGGGCGTACATGTAAATTCTCTAATCCAGGAAATGCTTGCAGATATAACCCGAGGCCTTCAAGCTCCAACCAGTCCGTAAAAATTGTTGAAAGGACAATCTTCTCTCGGCGGAGGATAGCCCAAATACTGATATTGTCATAGAGTCCGCCAAACCCTGTTCTATTTTCAAGCAATCCAAAATACTTGAGCGTCTTTAGATGTCGCAAAGCAAGTTCGAGCCCTAAGGCGGTTACTTCAACATTCTTAAAACTCAGGTGCTCGATGGAGAGGGGAGGATTCGTATTATCTGCATTGATGACCCGAAAAAGTCCCTCGATTGAAGTGTGACGACAACTGACTTCTAAGTGAGTCAAGTTGGGACATTGGGAAATGAGAATTGCGAGCTGGTCGATGAAACTTTGGGGAAGGCTCGATCCCGAACTTGAATGATCGATACATAATTTTCGAAGGTTGAAGAGAGAACCGATTCGAAGGGAGGGATTTCCGCAATTAATAACACGTACAACCAACTCCTTCAGGGGAAGAATCTGTGAGGACTCGAAAATTTGATCGTGGATCCATTGTGGATCAAGGTCTCCCACTATAGAGCTGCCAAAATATGAAGAATGTGGGTAGATACAAGTACTGAGACATTTTAATAAAGCCGACACTCACACTATACGTTCAACTTTCTTGCACGATTGAATTGCGGCCTTGAGATGCTTATGCATTACAATCTCTATCGGACTGAGTACTTTTGCAGGATCTTCACGCGCAAAGGACAACGTAAAGTCAAACGTCAAAGATTTTGCAAAGCGGCTGGCGGCGCATTTTCCTTCGGATAACGACTTCAGTTGGGCTGGCCGCCGTCGTAATTGAGTACTGAAGCCTCCAATGTTGAGATGCGAAAGTAGTCGAGGTTGCGCCAGGCTGCAAAATTCACGCGACACTAAAGAGAGCGCAGACAGGTTGACTGCGTTTGGAGGTTGTTGGGCCTACAGGGAGAAATGGTAGTGAATGAAATGCCAAAAAGTAATACTAAAAAAGATATCCTTACCCAAGAACAGATCTCATCCAGCAGTTCTACAGGCAGACGCGGAATAGCTGCAATAGTCTTCTTGAAGCCTTTATTCTCCATGAAACAAGATGTCAAGAATGAATTATGACACGCCAATGTTATTATTGTTGGATGTTCAGTTGTGGTACGCTCTCAAGATCTCAAGTTTCAACAGGTTTCAACCTCAAGGTATTATTTATAAATCACGTGCACTTCCTCTCGGGCTCCGCCGTGAACATTTTATTAAATAAAAGCGAGAGTATTTACTGAGAAAGCGGCGTTAAAAAGTGGCACCATTTGGTGAAAATATTTTGTCAGAATGCCAATTCCTTGAAGTGTGAGGACAGGGCCTGCAACATTTGCGCTAGCATAATGCTAAGTGATGAAGGGTGCACAGTGGAATTCGAAAACGTAGATATCAGAACAGCCGCCAATGTCTCAGCATACAACTCCAGAATATATAGCAGACTCGACAAAATACTACCACACTTGCGCAGCACACGTACTCCAATTAGTACCCCTCGCAGTCGCAGGAGGAAAATATTGCTAGATATGATGACGCTGCCAGTCCAATATAATGGTTGGGATTCAGAGGCTTCTTATATGCATTGAAACCGGGTAGCTTGGCCGATTGAGGTCGCGATAGGTTCACAGATTCCTCTCGTTTTAGCTAGAGACCTAGGGTTGGGTAATTCACAAAGGTGATGACCCACCGGTAAGTTATCCAACGGTCATGACCCAAAATGAATGCATACCAGTAAGCCGATGGGTGTGTTGATCCTTGCTGTGTCTGTCCGTAGGGTGGCCGCCACAGATTACAAGTCGAAAAGTATATTTTGTAGTCTTGCGGTCCAATACAGAGAGCCATCCCAACCTCCGTAGTCTTGCTTACCGAGTCCCAAGTACGAGGCCCGGAGGCCGGATACTATTTTTGATACAGAGAACAGATGATCGGAAAGACCAAGCCAATACGGCCGCAGCTAGTTTCAAGCTACCAGTTTATGCAACACAGACACAAGCCTGGCTACCAGGTGTTTGGCGGGTGCAGCTCAGCCCATGGGCACATCGACAAAATTGGCAGGTAACGACCATATGGCTTGGTACTCAAACCTGAGTGTCGAGCTATAAAGTTAAAGGTTGACAGTGGGAGGTACCGTTAATTGGGAAGTCATAAATTCCACAGGGTGGAACCTCTTCCAGGGAGATCTTTCGACGATAATTTGATGACAGTCATAAAAGCAACAGTTATGTCCCACTGGCCGCAAGGATCGACGTACTTAAAAAGTCGGCATTTTAGTGTCAAAATGATATCAAGACGCAGAAGCACAGGAAACCATTGCTGCCAGATGTGCAAAAACTGCGCTTTGTCACCACAGATCGGAGCGGGGAAAAGTTTCAGAGACGTAGCTGTGCAAGAAAGCAAGAAAGGGAGGCTCGGCGGGGCACAGCCGACATTACGTAATATCCTGCCTGACAAAAGAAAATTTCCTATTTAAACGAAGCACCCAATTCCTTCAAACTCACTAAACCATGGCCGTTGCCCTCATCTCTGCTCAATCTGAACCGTCTCCTCCAGGCTCGCCTCAGGCTACGAACACTGTGATGGTTACATCGCTCCCAAAGTCGTTTTTTGACCCCCTGATCTTGGGCATGCTGCGGGACCACTTCTCCCACTTTGGGGATATCAACCAGTGGGTGCCATTGCAGGGCTTTGGGCGGGTTATCATCGTATACGAGGCTGAGCACCATGCCGAATCAGCGAAGAGAAACTCTGATCCAATCATCGTCGATGGACACCACAGGTAAGCATTAGGTGTGAATTTCTTTGAACAATCTTGCCCATGGCCTCTATTTTAGCTCCCGTATCGCTCTTCGTGTCTATCGTGCCGATCCAAATCCATTGATCCCAAGAGGAGAGAATTTTTGGATCCCACATACCAACTTCCTGAAACCGCCAGCAATCGAGAAGAACTTCCTCATCTCCCCGCCAGGTTCACCGCCCATCGGATGGGAGCAAATTAAAGAGGATCCACCCAACTCAACTCCTCTCGCAGAAGACCTCATCCAAGCACTGCGTAAGCTGCAAACATTCGACGAAAAACCGGCGTTTGAAAAACTCCTCGACCCCCTTGAGGGGTCGGGAGTGGGTGTTTATGTCGAGGATTGTGACGCCCATGAAATTTCCTTCGAGGTACCCGACGAGGACTGGGTTTATGGGGAGACTGCACCCGCCAGAGAGAAATGGCGCAGCTTCGCCACTGCCATGCCTCCATTACATTCGAATTAATTAACTTTTTTTTTCGTTGATGTGAGTTCCTTCTCCAATATTCTTTTCAGTTCCCCCCCCCTCCCCCCCTTTTTTTTTCTTTCTTTTCTCCTTGATGATAACCTATCAGACCTGTTCCGAGCTTCGCCTTTGAGGACAAACCGATATTGCCTTTTAATGCTGACCTCTTCTCCCTTCCATTCATTCAATTATCCACATGCTAACCTAATATCTTCAGTTCCACTCATCATGATACCTTACTGTATTGTTCATGTAGTCTTTTGTGAGTACCCTTTCCCCTTAATTTCATGGATGAATACTATTCAGACCTGTTCTGATACTTTGTGGAGACAAACCGAATATTGCCTTTTATTTCTGATCTACATACCTCGCACTATATTTTAAACCCTTTACTGATGCTTTGATCTCCTTGCTAGGCCCCCCTCAAACTCTGTAAAATGACCAGCTCAAACTTAGTATCGTGCTCAATGGGACACTGTTACTTATAAACCCGTTTATTTTCCTCGGACCTGTATCCTTTAATCTGCCTCCTACCGTTACTTCGTTGTGTTTTTACATATGTACTGTATTTCTAATAAATTCTTTCGAGTTTCTTTGTCTTGCGTTCTCGAAATCTTTGAGCTTAGTCATCGTGCCTACTTCCTGAGTTCTTGACCACCATGGCAATGTCGAGCTCCCTGGCAAAACCCCCAACGGACTTGAAGACCGTCGTGGACGAAGAGATCAAGTACGAAATCTTACTGCACCTTGATCTTTCAAGTTGCTGCTTTTTGTCGGATTGACAGTTAATTGACTCCCATCACCACAGGGAATGGCACTTCCGTGAGTCGAATTGTCTCTCAACCAGGAGAACGATGAGGACAACGCTAAGCGACAGAAGGCCCTGATACATCTCCAATCTTTAGATATCTATTTTCACCAAGGAAATGCCGAGGAACATGAAGCAGCAGTGTGCTTGCGAGATGCAGTCCTCCGACTTCGTCGAGACGGCGCGTTTGTCGCTGTCCCTCTCTTCCGTATTAATACTGCGCCTATTGGTCCGCACCCCGTCGGTCTGTTTCTGTGTCCTCAATATGCATTTCCCTTTCCTGAAATTTGGAAAAGGCTCCTATGAGATTTGGGCACCCTCCGAAACGTTCTCTTCTGTTTTTTCGTATCTCTGTATGCATCGGGGTAGTCTCAGGTGATTCCTCCAGTTTCCTTCCGACTTGGGCTCTTTTCAATACTTTGTACAACCAGCATCCTCGTCCACCCCTTAACCCGGGAAGAGGTAAGCAGAATGACCTCATTCACACAGTGAAGGCAGGCCTAACAAGAAAACCTCATTTCTCTAGCGAAAGTCGGTCTCCATAAGTCTGAAACTCTCTCACTATGTTAACCTACTCCCCAATGAATCTTCAGGGACCACGAGATCCGCAACGCTTGGATCGGGCCTTCATACCCACTAGATCTCTCCATTTTGTCCGTGAAGAGCAAGGATATACCTCTTCAATACCCTAGCCTCAGTAAGTCGTTTTGTTTCACCAGTGACCAGGCGGCTCTAAATTTCATACTAATTCATTCTGGCTCTTAGAACTTGGATACTCCGCTGCACCTCAACTGTCACTTGAGATGCGCCTAAAGTTGGGCGCGAACGTGGAGAGCATTCTCGCTTCCGACAAGGAGGCTGCGAAAGCACCTCCGCGAGGAGCCTGACTGTGAAGTCATTCTTGTGTGAAATATTGCACGGGAAGCTCAATCGTTTTTTAAAGAGAAATCTGAAATTGTATTATATGCTTGATATGGTAGTAAATCGGCAGAACCAAATGAGTTCAAAGAAATATCCAAGGCATCAAAACATGGTTCGTAAGAAAAACTCGTCAATAATCCAAAAGGTACGAAATTTGAGCGAATGTAAGATAAATCGTAAGATTCCGTAAGATTTTCCTCGAGATGATTAATTAGAAGTGTCCATTCATGAAATATCCGAAAAAGTCCAGATCGTGAAGGAGTTCGCGGGTGAAAGTGGGGAGCTAGAACTAGTCGTGATAGGCGTGATAAAGCAAATTAGAAAGAATTGTGGAGAGAGATTCCCCTTAACATCTCCAAGAACCCTGAAATTGAATTTCAGTCAGCGAACGTAAAGAAAGCTGCTGGAAATGCCTACGTCGCGAACCCCTGGAGCAGAGACGCTCTGGTAGGCTGGCATCCCAAGACATTCTGCAACCGTGACGAGTTTGTAGCCAGCGGCTTGAAGCTTCTGAATAACGTAGGGTACGAGTTGGTGGCTGCCAAAACAAAGCGTTTCAGACTGTGTAATTTATCTGGTAGATTCTCATTTTACTTACGCTGTAGTTTCTGTTATGAGAAATAGGAGACGTAACATTAGAGAGAGGATAGACAGATGGTTGGAAGATTATACCAATTGTTTCATGGTTTAATGTGAGAATGGAACTCGGATGTTGATTGATCGCATTGTTGTACAGGTTCTTGGAGGTCTGCACACTTGCACCCAGTGAATCTTGAGAGCTAAGAAAAGAAAAATGCGTTGAATCAACATGGAAGAACGAAAGCTCGGAAGGGTCCACTCACTCCAAGTCCCAGGTGACTACTGATTGACCTCGGATTCCTGACGCATCAAGGACTAGATTATTATAACTTCCATACGCTATAGAGGTCGTCACTAGTGAATATGAGAACATAAAGCAGTTCAATATTTCGCTTACGGGGCCGCATGAACGCCGGATAAGCGCCGGTGATCTTCATCAGGGCCTCTGCCAAAAAAGGTTTGGTGTCAATTTCAGAATTTTGACTTGGATATAATGAACTCACGCTCGACGCGCCACATCTCATCGTGGACTAAATAGCGAAAATTGTTATTACTCCAAAGTGAATAACCTAAACTCCTTACTTCGATCCCAGGATAGAGTCGTAAGGTCCTTGTGGGCCCATGTGTGGGATGCGAGCTGGTGTCCATGACTATAAGCATATTTGAGGCGGTTGACCGAATCCTGGGTGTAAATGCAGGCATCTGTAAGTGATTTTTGAGTGTCCGCACGATCCGCACGTAAATGGAATTGACGGACAATTGTTGCCGCCTGAGGAAATCATCAGTGCCATCCAAGGAGTGAAGCAGAAAGGAATTACTCACTAACAAAAAAAGTTCCTTTCACTCCAGCTGCATCCAAAGCATTGACGATGTCGTAGCTGTCGTTATAAGTTCAAAACAAAAAAGCTGATAATTTTTTGGGGGAAAAATCGCACGTATAAATGTATGGTCCATCGTCCTACAACGCCAATGTATTAACGCTATGTATACGCAACCATTATGGCTTACGAAGGTCAGGGCAACTGTATTCGGTTTCGTGCACTTTGTGAAGACCTGCGCTCGTGCTCGGCGTTCAAGAGACATTGTAGTGGGTGCAGCTACAACTCCCCAGATAGCAAGGCAAAGTGGTAAGATTGTGAGTAATGGTTTCATGATTTTAGTTGTAAAGGTGGGGGAATAAAACTTGAAGAGAAAAAGGAACAAAAGCGGCCTCTTTTATACTTTCCAAGCATGGTGCTTAGCCTCGTGAACTTGGTAATTACCCCCCTAATTCCAAAATTGGTAAGGATCGGCTGAGCGCAATGCACGTCAGGCGGGTTCGTCATTCAAATCCAGAACTCTAGGAGTCAAGAGTTGGGAATCCAGACATACCAGAAGGTGTTTAAGCGGATCAATGATAGCATAGTAGTACTAGTCCCGTACCAAGATCGTCTAGATTGATAGCAGTAGATTGATTAACTTGTGAGTTAACATAGTCAAACAACTCCGTTTTGTCCTCGGTCGGCACCCTCAGCGCCATAGAGACATCCCTAGGTACTGCTCGAACGGAGGGGGAAGTGGCAGAGGAGGCATTAAAATTGGCATGACACGGAAATTGGCGAGACTGCCGGGTCAAGAGTAGCACGGAGCCAGAATGGGCCAGAAGTGAGAGCTTTGACGACAATCAGACAATCAGCACATATCGCCAGTGGATATAGCAGTGGGGATGCTTGGATGTGTACCTCTGATCCATTGACATTGTACGGATCCCCGGGCCCGGGCCTGCGATCGGAAATCGAATATCGCTCGGGCATATTGAAAGTCATGCGTATTCAAGTTCCAAGAATAACAATAAGTTGAAAACATGAAAGAAAGCTGGATATCTTATGCACAGTTCCGATTTGCTCTGGTGAAAAGAACTGACAGTCAGTGGTATAAAATTGGTATAAAACCCCCAAATGGCAGTGAGCGAGAAAAACTCCCAGGACAGCGCTCCCCGAGTTGCCCCACCAACCAATTTCATGGCTCTTGCTCCAATCTGACACACTACAGGTGATACTAGATGTGTGCCGTCAGCGCCCATGAGACATGTACTTACCCATTGAGTCTCACAGCCGGCTTGTTTGCATTCGACAAGCCCACTGTTGTGCACCAATCCGCATAGACCTGTTCAATGCGTCCGCCAGTTGTCGCGAGACCCTTTGGCTTTGGCTGCCCCGAGTCCTCGGGAATTTCAGAACCAATTTCGGTTCCTAGTGTGTGATTTATCACATTGGATGACATCGCAGTGCCCGCACTTCCAAACTTGTTTCGTTCACGCTGCCTTCCTTTTCACTGCCAATTGCGGTCACTGTCAATGATTTTGCATGATTGGAACGTGTTCCAGTCGCACAGAACCAAAATCGTCCCACATACTTGGCATTTCGCATCTTCGCTAACCTTTTACCTTTCCATACACGTCTACATCTTCACCTCACCTCCCCAACCCCGTCTTTGGCCACCTCTTCTTTCCCGGAAAGTCCTCGAAACCTCCTGCCTCCTCTTCATCGTTGTCGGTCCCATCGGGGTCACCTGCTACCTCGTCCATCTTGAGGAAGGAGATCTTTGTGCATGCGTTTCGCCATCATTGCCAATGAAGAGATGGGTAAGTAATCCTTTTTCATACTGCGGAAGGACAAAAAAAGAAACCTACATCTCAGGAATTCGTGTGCAATGCTTCTCCGATATCGCCAACGGTGGGACTTTTGACTTTCTCGTTCGTTTGGCCGTTACCTTTCCTCGTTTTATCCATATCTCCTTCATTTCAGATCTTTCGAAGTTGAGAGCTTCCAGAGGTGCTCGTTAGAGCAAGGCAAGGAGGCGGTTGACTACACAGTATGAGTAGTTCATTTTCACAAGACACCCTTTTGACGTCTTTTGATTGATCCTTAGGTTTCCGTTCGCGCCCTTGCCTTTTGCTAAATAGAACTGCCACAGTTGCGATTGCTGGAGGCACAGCGGCTCGATCAGTGATCGAATAACAGTGAGATCGTATAATACAGCGACCCAATGTGCTTGAGAGCGCGTTGGCCTTGCGAGAGATCAAGTGTTACAGTTGGCGAACACTTTGGACAGTCGGAGGTCGTCATCGATCCGATATCTTCCAAATCACTGTCGCTTTCACAAACGACGAAGCAAGCCTCTCCTGTAAAATTGGAGGCAGACGTAATTTTAGTTAAAATGTTTGAATACTTACCGGAACCCTGACGATGGCCTCAGTAAATTGTTTTGTTTCATTAGGCGGCACTAAAATTTCATACTAATTCTTAGAACTTGGATACTCCGCTGCACCTCAACTGTCACTTGAGATGCGCCTAAAGTTGGGCGCGAACGTGGAGAGCATTCTCGCTTCGGACAAGGAGGCCCCGAAAGCACCCCCGCAAGGAGGCTGACTGGGGTCATTCTTGTATGAAATATTGCATGGGGAGCTCAATCGTTTTATGGAGAAATCTGAATTTGTATTATACGTTTAATATGGTAAATCGGCGGAACCAAATGAGAAAGAAATATCCAAGGCATCAAAACATGGTTCGTAAGAAATATTTGTCAATAATACGAAATGTGAACGGCCGCAAGATGAATCGTAAGAGCCCGTAAGATTATCCTCGAGATGGTTAATTAAGAGTGTCCATTCACGAAATGTCCGAAAAAGTTCAAATCGTGAAGGAGTTCGCGGGTGAAAGTGGGGACCTAGAACTAGTCGGGATAGCCGTGATAAAGCAAATTAGAAAGAATTATGTAGAGAGATTCCCTCAACATTTCCAAGAAGCCTGAAATTGAATTTCAGTCAGCGAATGTAAAGAAAGTTGCTGGAAATGCCTACGTCGCGAACCCCTGGAGCAGAGACGCTCTGGTAGGCTGGCATCCCAAGACATTGTGCGACCGTGACGAGTTTGTAGCCAGCGGCTTGAAGCTTCTGAATAACGTAGGGTACGAGTTGGTGGCTGCCAAAACAAAGCGTTTCAGAATGTGTAATTTATCTGGTAGATTCTCATTTTACTTACGCAGTAGTTTCTATTATGAGAAATAGGAGACGTGACATTAGAGAGGATAGACAGATGGTTGGAAGATCATACCACTTGTTTCATGGTTTAATGCGAGAATGGAACTAGGATGTTGACTGATCGCACTGTTGTATATGTTCTTGGAGGTCTGCACACTTGCACCCAGTGAATCTCGAGAGCTAAGAAAAGAAAAGTCATGCATTAAATCAGCATGGAAGAACGAAAGCTCGGAAGGGTCTACTCACTCCAAGTCCCAGGTGACCACTGATTGACCTCGGATTCCTGACGCATCAAGGACTAAATTATTGTAATTTCCATACGCTATAGAGGTCGTCATTCGTGAATATGAGAACATAAACCAGTTCAAAGTTTTGCTTACGGGGCCGCATGAACGCCGGATAAGCGCCGGTGATTTTCATCAGGGCCTCTGCCAAAAAAGGCTTGGTGTCAATTTCAGAATTTTGACTTGGATATGATGGACTCACGTTCGACGCGCCACATCTCATCGTGGACTAAATAGCGAAAATTGGTATTACCCCTTGAAAGTGAATGTCCTAAATCCCTTACTTTTATCCCAGGATAGAGTCGTAAGATCCTTGTGGGCCCACGTGTGGGATGCGAGCTGGTGTCCATGGCTATAAGCATATTTGAGGCGATTGACCGAATCCTGGGTATAAATGCAGGCATCTGTAAGTGATTTTTGAGTGTCCACACGATCCGCACGTAAATGGAATTGACGGACAATTGTTGCCATCTGAGGGAATCATCAGTGCCATCCAAGCAGTGAAGCAGAAAATCACTCACTAACAAAAAAAGTTCCTTTCGCCCCAGCTGCATCCAAAGCCTTGACGATGTCGTACCTGTCGTTATAAGTTCAAAACAAAAAAAACTCAGGTGATAAAAAAATAAATCGCACATATAAACATATGGTCCATCGTCCTACAGCGCCAAGCCATTAGATGTATTGACGTTAAGTATACTTAACCATTATGGCTTACGAAGGTGAGGGCAACCGTATTCGGTTTCGTACACCTTGTGAAGACCTGCGCTCGTGCTCGGCGTTCAAGAGACGCTGTAGGGGGTGCAGCTACAACTCCCCAGATAGCAAGGCAAAGTGGTAAGATCGTGAGTAATGACTTCATGATTCTAGTTGCAAAGGGGGAGGGGGAATAAAACTTTAGGGGAAACAGGTACAAAGCGGCCTCTTTTATACTTTCTTGAACTTGGTAATTACCCCTATAATTCCAAATCCAGAACCTTTTTCCGCATTCTATGTAGAGGTCAAGAGTTGGGAATCTAGACATGTCAGTTGTCGTACCTGTATCTATCCTGGACTTCAGCAAAGGACCCTACCTGTCACCAACTTAGAGTGGAAATTTCAAGTTAGCCCTATGGAAAGTCACCCAGCATAGTCCTGTACCAAGATCGTCTAGGTAGATTGATCAACAAGTTGTGGGTTAACACAGTCAAACAGCTCCGGTCGGCACCTTCAGCGCGATAGAGACATCCCTAGGTACTGCTCGAACGGAGGGGGAGGCAGAGGAGGCATTGGAATTCGCCAGATGACACGGCAATTGGCGAGACTGCCAGGTCAAGAGTAGCACAAAGCCAGAAGTGACAGCCTTGACGACAATCAGACAATCAGTGAATATCGCTGGTGGATATAGCAGTGGGGATGCTTGGATGTGTACCTCTGATCCCATTGACATTGTACGGATCCCCAGGCCTGCGATCGGAAATCGAATATCACTCGCTCCACTGTGACCATCCTGGGCACATTTAAAGTCATGTGTATTCCAAGAACAACAATAAGCTGAAAACATCAAAGAAAGCTGGATATCTTATGCATTACAGTTCTGATTTGCCTCTGGTGAAAAGAACTGATTGTCAGTGGTATAAAATTGGTATAAAACCCCCAAATGGCAGTGAGCGAGAAAAACTCTCACTGGCAGGACCCTACATTCGCCCAGACCTTCCGTCCAGTCAGAGTATGTACATATCGTATTAAGCGTCAAGTTGGGCTTTAGAGGATTTGCTTGCCATTTCGTTAAAATGTTCAGAATTAAATGTACTACATATAAGTGATAACAAATAAGTTTTAACAACAAACTCAAAAAGTGGGTAATGATGATGAGTATGTAGAAAGTTCGGATGGGGTGTCCAGTGTCCAAGTCGAGGGGGTATATCAATATGTGAATAGGATATTTCGCTTTTTAAAAAAGGTCCAAAATCAAAAATATCCACTTAGCAATGCCAATTCGACTGCAAAAGGATCGGATTCAATGAAAGCAAGAGGATGATAAGAGAGATGGGCTCACGTCAGGAGTTCCGGGGGCGACAACACTCTGGTATGCTGGCATTCCAAGACATTGCGCGAGGGTTACCAATTGATACCCAGCAGCTTGTAACCTCTGG
>Ga0307509_10004927_pt1 | contig 18900 bp, 19 predicted proteins | sample 10_EM_MG_FD_202245 | JGI IMG/M metagenome (GOLD analysis project Ga0307509, IMG submission 202245) | Populus trichocarpa ectomycorrhiza microbial communities from riparian zone in the Pacific Northwest, United States - 10_EM | ecosystem: Host-associated > Plants > Roots > Unclassified | place...
GTGGGTGGGTGGACGGAGAAGGGGGGTGAGGAGTTGTGAGGGGGGAAGGAAAAGAGGGAGGGAGGAATTCCGGCACCGGCACACCCGTTCCGAAGAGGGAGGGGGGGAGGGTGTGTGCCCGGTTGCGGGGAGCTAGCTAGCGAACAGGGGAAATCTACTTCGGGGGGATGTTGGGGGTTGCCAGCTCATCATACAAATTTCTGAAGCTAAAGTGTGATGTGCAGTATGATAGGCTTTTTTGATCATTGGCTTGACGGGTCATGGGGGATCACTCGGTGTTGGGATTGCGTTGTGCTTGCTCGCTTGCTGTGTTGCTGAGTCAGTGGTTGTGGTGCTCGGATAGATGGTTGGATGGATGATTGATGGTAGGGGTGAGGGGGGGTTATAGAGATATTCCGTCGATCTAGATGGGGGCGCTGATCATTTATGGTACCTGGGGAGGGAGGGTTGATGAGGAGCAGACACGTATGTTATGTGAGTGCATATCACGGTGGGTAGGCGAGTGTTCGAGTACCGTACTGTACTGTACTCGAGTAGGTCCGGTTTATTGTATCATCCAAGATATGGAGGGAGGGAGCCAGCGATTAGCCACTACCCCTTCTTTTCCACTTCTCCCCCACCGCACAGTACCGTACTCGTGTCGCTGGATTGAAGTCACACCCCATTTGGTCCACCACCACCAAAAAAACCCCCCGAGAAGGAGTGGGTGACTTCAATCCGCCGAAATGAGTGCTGTACAGTGCCAGTATATCAATTGACACGTAACTTTCAGCCAAATTGCGAGCATAGTGACTCAACGAGTGTTATGTCCCCAAATCATGTAGAGAAACTCCCCTCAAGCCACAAAACAATATTATCTCTCTCCCGAAATAGAATTTAAAAAAAGGCCAAAGAAGCGAATTCTGACAACACCAGAAATTCTAGTAGCCAGTGGCTATACGAGTATGATACCAGTGCTGGTATAGGTACTGTAGAAGCACTTGGGCACATAAGTTGTGGATACATCCACCGATGCATCACTACGTGCATCCCACACTGGCCGAGCTAAGACAAATCCATCACACAAACAAATTAAACACCCGATAGGCAACCGTAATAGCCCTCGCGATAACCCAATATCGGTAGTCAAACCCAATTCAACTCATCGATATAAGGTTCCCGCATCATATCCATAACCTTACCAGAGCGAAGGCGCGCGCGGACGATTAGATAACGATTGCTCGATCTTCGATGCGGGGTTTGGTTGTTATATATCCCGAGGAGCTCTTTCTTTCTGACCCTTTTTATTTTTTCGGGAACGATAGATAAGAGTGCTGATTGATAGGATCTCTCCGTTTTTTTTAGACTTTGGGGATTTAGAAATGGGGGGGGGGGAGGAGCCCGTTGATAAGTGGGATGCGGGCCGTCGATCTGCTGTATGAGGACGTTACCGGCTGGATTGAGTTGATACGGTATAGTCTGGCTTTGGCTTGGCTTGGCTGGGAGATAGGGGATTGAATTGGATGGAGGTGAGTTGGAAGTGCGATAGCTTGACTGACTGAGTAAAAAAAAGTATGATAGGGGGTTAGATAGAGGGGAGTTGGTGATGAATTGTTGATACGCTTTCCTACCAGTAGTCGAGTAGTTGTAGCAGTGAGTGTGCTTGTATGCATTGTAAAGTAGACATCATCGATAACTAGAATGGTGAGATAGATTGTGTGATTTGGAGTGATTTTCCCTCCCACCCTCACCATAAGGTACCGGTCTCTCAGAACATCTTAACCCAGCTTAAAATGGTGCAAGTCTTGGGCCGTTTGAATGGGGGGGTTTTACTTTTTGCCTTTTTTTTTTACGATGCGGTGTTTCTGGTCTTGTGTCTGACTGATCTGCAGACTGCAGGCGATTCTTCATTTCATTCCCCAAGCAAGAGCAAGGGAGGCGAGGGCGAACGAGCGCGGGAACATACCGTAGCGAGTGGCTCCGGTCGGATCTTTCTTTCGTTCCTTTTTCCCCTTCTTTGTTTCCTTTCTTTTGCTATGTACTCGTACTGCGGTTTGGGTTTTTTCACGCAAGCAAGCTGAGTACGATCCAGGCAGCAGAGCAGCGCAGAGCAAAGTACCGTAGACTGTGGCAAGTAGACACAAGCAAGCCAGTGGAAGGCATCTACCGACCAGCAACCAAAACGGGCTGTGTCTCTTGCGCCCATTGCCGCTCACTTGTGCTGCTGCATACAAAGCCTTCCGCGGATCAAGCACCGCTTTTTGCATGTTTGTTTCATTTTTTCCCCCCCGCAGAATCACAATATTCACCATTGTTCCACTGCTTCCTCCTTTAGAACCTTTTTTTTCTCCTCCATATACCGTCCGTGCGCAAACGTGCTGCCTAGAAGATGTGCCTCTGCGCTGCGACTCCGCCTGGTCTGGTTCCCTATCGAAGCTCAAAGCTCGCGAATCGTCCCAATATCGCACCAAACGAAAAAAGTCGCACTTCACCCCACTTACTCACAGCACATCACATATGACTGGCTTGACTAATCCCGAGGGGATTATCCCACAAGCGGCCATCGACGAGATACGGCACTTTTGTCTTTCTGCCCCTTTCGGATGTTTGCTTGCGGTGGTAGATGTTTCGATGTACCGGGATGTTTGCTGGTACCAGACTGCTGCTTTCCCCGATTCCGGTCAATGCGGGAAGCGTACAAGCACTGCTTTTATTGGAAAGTCTCGTTGGGGTATGGTACCCATTATGAGTATGAAAATCATTCTCCGGAATGGAAGGCAGTCGTTAATTGCGACAGAATTGTTATTTCGACCTTCTGTTCCTGTTTCGATGGTCCAATCTGATTAGATTACTCACCTATTGGCGCTACGATAGCTGATGGCACCAGGCAAGGAAGGAGGAAAGAAAATAAGAAAGCGCACCGGTGCCGGTTCTGGTTGGGGCCGAACCGTTCTCCTCGGATGGCGGAATGTTTGCTTTTTTTTCTTTCTTCTCCCCTCGATGATGATAGCTGCCTGCAGACTACCCCTTGTTGCCTTGTGACCTGGAGAGAGAAGGAAAGACAGAAAGAAGCCCGTTGTCGCCTCGGAAACCCAGACTCTGGCCAATCTGGGGGCACGGCCTGGATGAACTCGGCAAGGTTTGTGGGTAATGGACAAGGTTGCAAAGATAGTCGCATAAAAAGGAAGGAAAAACACGATGGCCGAACTAGAAATGCGAGGACTACTCTTGAAAATCAAAATCATAGGAACGGCGGTATGACAGGAGTTTCCTATCTTTAACTGTCATACTAGATTGTCAAGCTGATTATCACAGCTACACAGTCAGAGACGAGCCTGAACTATGAAATTAAGACCGTCTGCTGCAAGAACAGTGAGGAGCAGACTGGAATATCAGGATAAAACCCAAATTTCGTAACCAATTAAAAAATATCAGTATAATATAATGCTTTCAATAAATACAATAATAAAATAGAGAACTAGTATTTTTATATAAATAATTTCTTTTTAGAGACTAAAGTAATTACAAATAGCTTAAAAGTAGTAGGTTATATAACTATTACATGATTATTAAAAAAATCCAAAAAGTATACCTTTGGTACCTATATTACTAAAGACCTTATAGTATAATTTAATTTAAATTTAAATATTATTCAAGAGTAGAAAACCAGCTGTTTGAGCAATTGGTCATTAACTTTAAGTTAATACAAATTGCTCCCGAATGATAATAAAAGCAGGTATTACAATAATATTATTATAGTTTATATCTTCTCTTTTAAAAATCTCTATATCTTCCAATTACTACTCTTTCCATTATTGTACATCCTTTATTTTTCAAAATCATTTAGTACAATCATCATACTTCAAGAGTGGTGTATATACAAGACCTTTCTCAGGCTATTTCTTGAAAAAATGGCTTTGGTTAAGGAAAGAAAACTGGAGTAACAAGTATGAAAGCTATATTAGATTGATCGACAATCACTTCTCCTTGATTTGCGCCCCCTCGTTTGTTTCCGGGATTTTTGCCCTCAAGTTGTTTAAACTCTTTTGGTTGAGTTTTCCGCTTTCTGGGTTGGACCTTTTGTGCCTTGGCGCATTTGTGCACTGAGGTGTCCCTGGCCAATCAGAGCCGTATTCCCCACGTCTCTGCGCGCACATACCACAAGTGTCTCCCACACCATGCGAGTGCTGCCGAGCTTCCCCCAGGCTCCCTCCCTCTCCCCAAAGGATTTTGGTGTGCGGGTCTGGGTTTCTGAGGCTACAGTATATGGCAGTACTCCAGCTGGCTATGGTAGGTTATTTCTGCCTAAGCAGACTTTGATCTAGTCTAGCCTGCGGTGCCTATTCCCACCCCCCAATGCCCCCCCCCCGGATCCTTTCTTTCTTCACACCGGTCCTACGTCCACCAATCCGGGGGGTCTCATCCCCCTCTGCCCTTGCAAGCCTCTTTTCTTTTTTTTCTTTTCCACTTTCTTCATCACCTGGGTTTGAAGCCTGCATTCTTAGGAGATTCTTCTTTGGGCAATTTACCCTGTGGTGAAGGGGGGGGGGGGGGTGGGCCTAGGGCCTAAGTTTACCGTTTGCATCTCCCTCCCGGATTGAGGGCGGGATCGCCTTGGGAGCTAAGGTAGTGAGTGGTTTTTATGTTTATTTCCTGGGTACTCAATTCCTGGAATTCGTGCTGTATTCGGTCTGAGCGCGGGTACCGGTAGTGATTCACGGACTGTGCTGTGGGATAGCATCACCACGTATTCTGGATGTTCTCTACTCGTATCCGACACCTCCGGCATGCCCAGAATGCCTGTGCCGTATTCGTGGACAAAGGATAATGCGTGCCATGCGACGGAGATGGCTGCGGGACTAAGCTGCATTTCTCTTTCTCCCCCTCTCCAACCGCCGGTATACTCTACCTGTGCTTAGACCGGCTTCCTCTGTGATCGGTGCTAGTCCTGATGGATATATATATTATCGAACTCACCTCCTCAACTTACAGTAACGCGCATTGGACCTAAAAGAAAAGTAAAAAAAAAGAGAGAAAAAGCTATCATAACTCGCATCACTCCTTTCCAACATAGTATCACCATCCAGCTTGGCTGCATTGGTTTCGGTCCCGTTCGATATTTTGCGTTGTTGGGGAACCTTCTGTCGTGATAGGTAGGGCCTTGCCTTCATGTATAAGGGCGGTTCTTATTAAGTCCTATGGCGGGGGAGGAAGGTTATCTTTAGACGCATACATAGAGAATTTACCGAAGCGATGGGGCCAAGACGGAGAGTGTTCCTCCTATTACACATCTTTTTAGTGCTCATAATGCTGGTGAAACCCCGGGGGGGAGGAGGGAGGGAGGGTTATTAGGCGGCCAAAGGGTTACTCGTACATATATATTACTTGTATCATAAGTTATGTATTTCTGCTGTAGGCTAGAGGCAGGGGATAGGCTTTGTTACCTAAGCGACCAATGGGTATTTAGCTCTGTTTCACTGTACTTGTACTTTGTTCCGGTCCCTACATTGGGGGAGGTGGCCTACTGTAGCTTTTTTTGGGCGTTTCTTCCGCTGCTGGTGTGGTTTGCGTGCCTGTTTGCTTGCCTGCTGCCCGCTGCTTCTGTTCTGGCGTTCTTCGGTCTGGTTGGGCGAGTATGATACCGCGCTCCGGGGGTGGGCCATTGGAAGGGAAGGGAGCGTGATCAAAACCATGAATTACCCTGCTTTTTGGCCCGATGGAGAAATTCTTCGTCTGGACTATACCCGATGTAGTTAGATCACATCACGTGGTTAGAGAGGTTTTGGAGCTAAAATGTGGAGGTCAACTGAGGAAAGGATGAGGCAGAAAGCAGCAGGTGGTGGCTGGCTGGCCATGGGTCCAGCTGGGTGTGACTGATCAGAGCTTGTCCTACCGATATTATTATTACATTTATATCTATCACACTGCCATGGTCTATTCTACTTACATTTCTTACATTTATACATCTCCCTGTCTGGACTGTGTAGCTCTTTTGCTCTTATTTCCTCTTCTTTCTCCTCTGCTATTGTATCCAAGGAAGACAGGCAGGAAGGAAGGAAGGAAGGAGGGAAGGAAGGAAGGCCGTGGATTCGCTATTTCCCGAAGGTGTGTTTTATCCCTTTCGCCTTGCCCGTCTTCTGGATCTTGTTCTTGTCCATTCCTCGTGCCTGTTGCTTGCTACTGTGTGAGACAGTAGGCAACGGGATACTGGTACTTGTACTGGAAGTTGGCCTGTCCGCCACGCTTCTTATCTAAAGTGTGTTCTGCTCCGTTCGCTTGCTTGATTTCTCACCGCGTCTTTAATTATTTCCTCTCCTCTCCTCTCCTCTCCTTTGCTTTCTCTTTCCTTTTTTCCTTTCCTCGTCCGTCCTCCTCTTGTCCCCCCCGTCCTTGCGACTACTCCTCTCCTTCCCCGTTGCTTCGCTGCTTCCCTGGCAACGGCTGCATCACACCCACCCGACTCGTCGTCACTGAATGACCAGTCATCGTACATATCATACATACCCTCTCTCCTTACTACCGCTACCTTACCTCTCTACCCACTGCCCCTCTCCTCTCCCCCATTTCCACCACTCATAATTTATCTGTTCAAATAGAATAGTCCACTCGCTTCACCGCCCCATCACCAATTTCTGCCCTTCCTCCTTTTCTAATATACAATCATCTTCCTACCTTACCTACTAGGACATCTGCCACTCTAAACTTATTGCTGCCATCTCCACTCTTTCGCTCGCCCACTGCTGCCCCAAACCCAACATTCTCTCGCCCAGTATATTCCACAAGCGTCTATCTGCTCAACCAGATAGTAAGCTTCTGTCGTATGACACATAAGGTCAACGCCATCTGCTTAAACGTAGCCGCCACACCAGCTTTACGGTAGCAGCTCCGGAGCTTGTGCTTGTTCTCGCTCAACCTCGACCTCGGGCAAGGAACGATACAAACTCACGTTATGACTTCACGACATTCGTCCTCGAGTGGAGGGCCAATGCCGGATTCACTGGTAGGAAATTTCAGAGTGGGCAAGGAAATTGGCAGAGGGTCTTTTGCTGTTGTGTTCAAGGGACACCATGTGGTGAGCTGCGCTCCATGCACCCCAAACTCTCTTCTATCTTTCGCACCAGGAATTATTTTTTTCCCGAGATCCTCTGCATACTCTGGGGAACAAGGGAGAATCTTACCTTGATGGGCCTACTACAGCTGTGGCTACCCTTTGAGATGCAGTCCGACGAGTCATCCTCATTTCATTTTACCGGTTCTCATTCGGTGCTGAGTCGGGCCCGTTTGAAACGTTGGAGTTGGGTGTCGCGGCCCAATCGTTAGATTGCGTGCTAACGTCTCGATTTTTCTTGTTTTGTTTAGAAAAACCCAAAATCGCTTGCTGCTGTCAAGGTGGTACAACGAGGGAAGCTTAACCGAAAGCTTCTCGAAAATCTCGAGTCGGAAATCCAGATTCTTAAGAAACTGGATCACTCGCATATTGTCGCCTTGAAGGATTGCAGCAAGAACGACAAATACATTTATATTGTCATGGAGTACTGCTCCGTCGGCGATCTCTCTGTCATAATCAAGAAGAGAGACAAACTAGAATCGCTACACCCCTGTTTAGAGCCCCTGATCAAGACCTATCCTCACGTACCCGGGAGTGGACTACATGAAGTTGTCGCTAGGCATTTTATGAAGCAACTTGCCAGTGCGCTTGAGTATCTAAGAAAATTCGGATTGGTCCACAGGGATGTAAAGCCGCAAAACTTGTTATTAGATCCACCTGCCGGTTATGATTCCGGGATCCCAGTAGCCGAAGGGGAATACGCTCCGGATGGTTCGCAAGCGCTCGTCGGACTTCCCTCGTTGCCGATCCTCAAGCTTGCCGATTTTGGGTTTGCCAGAAATCTACCCGCTGCTTCCTTGGCCGACACTTTATGCGGATCACCACTCTATATGGCCCCGGAGATTTTGAGATATGAGAAGTACGATGCTACTGCTGATTTGTGGTCTGTTGGAACTGTGCTTTATGAGATGGTGGTTGGAAAGCCACCGTTCAGGGCGCCAAACCATGTGGAACTTTTGAGGAAAATTGAGACCAAAGGCAATACTATCGAATTTCCTAGTTCGTGCACAGCAAGCGAGGAGATCAGAAGATTGATATGCAGTTTACTGAGGAGAAACCCCTTGGAGAGAATGTCATTCAAGGAATTTTTCAGCCACCCTGTCATTACTGGGCCAATCCCCGGCCAGTCCGTTGCCCTGGTTTCCGAGCCAATGAAGAAGACAAAGAGTATGGATACTCCCAAAGTAGACCCCACATTAATACGGCGAACCCCCTCTTTGCGAGCACCGAGTGATGGGAGAGAGCTTGGAACCGACCGAGAAGGAAGGCGAACTCCCCAGCAAACTCCTCCATCCCCAAGGCTCCGACAGGCTGTAGAATCCTCCGCCCTTCCTTTTGCGCATCCAGGCCCTATATCGGCAACCCCACCTCCCAGATTAGCGGATGTTCGCAGGGCCACAACCCAAGGTGTCCAGGCATCACCGCCATCTCCATTAGCTAGGCCCACGATGGTGGCCCATGCAACTACGCCAGCCTGGCAGGAGCGTGTGGATAGCCGAAGGACTGGAACTCCTATGGAGAGGGTGGCCAGTAGGGGTACAGATCCTTCGCCCGGTAGCTCATTATTGGTTCAGCGAGAACGGGAGCGGGAGCCACAGAAGGATAGATATGCGAAGCGCAATCCTACCGCTCGCGAGATGCGTCCCCTCGAGGAGGAGCGGGTCGAGAAGGATTACGTTTTTGTGGACAAGCAGTTTGTCCAGGTCAATGCCTTTGCAGATGAACTCGCCACTGTCAGGCGGAATGGTATGACCCCACCGTCACCTTCTTCGAGCGCCTTGTCACGTAGACCAACATCTGGGGGTCAAGGCGCTACAAATGCAATCGCTGTCACTGGCAGACGTCAGGATGGTGGATATCCTAGAAACTCGTATGAAAGACGGTATGGGCCTTCTCCTGGCTCTGCTCCTTCTCCCTCGCCGAGCTCGACTCGGTCTACGCTTGCTAGGGCATTGGAGCTTGCCAACCTTCGTCTGTTTGGTGTTAGTATCTCACCTCCTCGCCATAGCCCTCCTAGTGTACAGTCACCATATCCTACGTACCCAAATAACCCCACGAGCATGGTTATGATTCGCAATGAGGGTGGTCCATCAGATGACGATATGCAAGCTGTATACGGCATCGAGGATGCTGCCAGCAGGAGCGATGTTGTGTACAATTTTGCCGAGGTTAAGCTTGCGCAATTGATACCGGCTGTGCCAGTACCTACACACGGACTAGGGCTGCTTCCTCCATCAGCAAGCGAAGGGGACCTTGGATTGCCTGTAGAGCCTGCACCGTCGAACGAGCCGGACCTTACTCCCGATGCAATTGTTCAACTTGCAGAGGAAGCACTTGTATTGTACGTTAAGGCTCTTGGGATACTTGCGAGGGCTATGGATATTGCTGGGACGTGGTGGAATACGTCCAATAGTCGAAACGATCAGACGTCACCAGCTATGGCAGCCGCGAGCATGAGAATAAACAATTGTGTACAGTGGGTCCGGGACCGATTCAACGAGGTTCTTGAGAAGGCAGACTTTGTGAAGCGCAAATTGATCGAAGCGCAGAAATTGCTGCCATCAAGTCACCCCAGTCATCCTAGTAATCAGAATGATGATAGCGATGGATCCTTGGATGCTAGTGGTGATAGAGTTGTTGTGACACCTGGCGTCACCGCGGAGAAATTGATGTATGACCGCGCCCTTGAAATGAGTAGGGCAGCAGCAGTAAATGAGTTGGTTGGAGACGATCTCAATGGATGTGAGGTGGCTTATGTCACATCGATCCGAATGCTAGAAGCGGTCCTGGAGAATGATTCTATTGATCAAAACGACGGAGATGGCGGCATGGAGGAAGAAGACAGGATGGTGGTTGAGAACTGTGAGTATTGATTTGGGGTGCTCCAGTGACTTTCCTCGAGTGAGTTTCGGCGCTGACTGGACCTAGATGTTTTGAGCATCCGCAAGAGACTTGTTTCCCTCAAGAAGAAAATGTCAGAGGTTTCCAAGCGGTCATCTGGGATCCATTCAATACCAGGCTCGCCTCTGCAGCCATCCCTATCCCCCCTGATGGGGGTCTCACCTAAGTAAAACCCACGGGGCAATCCACGCTAGGCCATGGCGTCCCCTACGCAGGAATCGTGAGGGACAAGAGGACACCAAATCTCCGCTCAGCGCTCGCGGGCTCTCTCTATCTGCTTTTTTGCATTATGTCGTTCATTTCGGTTCTTAACCACAGATTTTCTTTTTTATATACGAGGCTGCCTGTTTGTCGTGTCTCTCGGGGGTTTCATTGGAGAAGGTGGTCGTGCGTTTTCGGCGTTTTTATCTGCGCATGTTTCTTGTTTCGACCTTTGCTCATCGACCTCCCGGGCCGGAATCTCAACCTTGGTTACCTTTCTTAAACTGGATGAAGACTGTTTTACGATTTCTCACGATCTCTGCGTTTCTTCATGCATCAAGCACATTTCATACAACTTCATGGATGCTTTCTTATATATCTATATTTCTTTAGGGCAAGGGGGGTTGGTTAGTAAGGTTAGGTTGGTCACGGTCTTGGTTTAGCGGCGGTGGGGTGTCACGAGACGACAGGCAGGGTGGGTGGCTCTGGTCTTCTCATACTCCAAGGTTCTTTTGTGTATGATTATGGCGTCTTGTTATGCTACAAAGTCATTTTTCTTCTTCAAAAAAGGATCTTTCTATGTTGGTTATGGTTTTGTTTCTTGTTTGCCTTTTGCCTTTTGCCTTTTTTTTCCTGTGGATCACGGACTTTACAGGGATGCCAGGGGATGGTGAGAAATGGCTGTGTTCATGGTCATTTGATACGGCGTGTCTTGGGCGAGGGCAGTTGATCATCATACAACTGACGCTTGCGGTTTTTGTACTTACCCCTCTGTACAGTACTTATATTCCCGGCAGACTGGCAGCTTCTACTCTTCTGGAACATGTATTCTAAATTCCTAGTTTCTGGGTTTTCTTTATTCATTTATTTATCTATTTACTTATTTACTTCCATTTTCCCGAATCTCTGTGTTTTTGCTTTCGGTCTTTCATCCACCCGAAAGGGTGCTCCCGTTCTGGATAGGCTTTCCTTCTTGTTTAGTCTTGTTCGCCTTTTGCTGTTCACTCGTTCATAGCTCCGTGCTTTATAGTTTTTTATTTTCATTTTCCTATTTCTCTTTCCGCAGGTCTCTTTCACTCTGAAGTTTGAGGAAGGAACTAAACGGGAAAAGAGAAAGAAAAAGGACGGTGTTTGGGAGATTGGGAATCATTGCGAAATGGTGTTTGGAAATTTTTGCTATATATTATTTCCCTTTCCATTATTTTCCATATTTACAGCCCTCGTTATTGATAATTCTTATTTCGAAAATGTTTGGGTAAAATTCGTGATCCATCACTCGGAGTTGAATACCCATCATATAACACCAAGCGAAGTCAAGTCAGGCAGCCCACTTTTATTTCTCATACCCCCTTCCAAACATCCCTCCACATCCCACATTCCCCCACCACTCTCCTCCCCACACTACAAGCGAGTAAACAATGGCAACCTCCGCCGATTTCATAAGACTCGCCCAAACCCTCCCGCCGCGACTAACCCGGTTCTTCGCCCGCTACCCCCCCAACACTGCCAACGACGTCGTCAAGAACCCGTTCAAGCCGACCATCCACCCGGTCACCAAGAAATGGCATAACCCCGTGTACTCGCTGCGCCGGCAGAAAGAATTGGTGGTGCTTGCAAGAGACCACGGTGTAGAGGATCTGTTACCCCCGACAGTGAAGAATACGGCGGTGAGGGAGAAGAGGGCCCTCGAGGGCCCGAAGATGAAAAAGGTGATGTCACCGAAGGGGAAGGGGTGGGAGAGGACGCTCAAGGGGAGGTATGTGTTCTTCCATAGAAGGTCAGGAAAGGCGGGGAGGGAGACTAATCAGAAATGGCACAGGTTGGAGATGCGGGAGAAGGCGATGCGTGGGATGCCGAAGCTTATCGAGAGGTGGAGGAAGGCTGGTCATGGAAGGGGATGGACCCAGTGGCCGAGGTAGGCACGGGCGTATGGGGTTTGGGATGGTTTTGCACTTTAGAGGTGGAATTAGATATATATACTCTTCTTTCCTTCTGGCAATTGGTGTAGGTGCTTTCTCGTAGAAATGTTTTTCTATTTTCTACTCTTGCGGTGCTGGTGATACCGGAGGCTCTGCCGCGTGCTGTCATCAACGACGTCAACTCGTTAGCGAGTAGGTTTTACCCTTTCGTGTTCCACACACCAAACAGCAACCCGAAAAACACGGCTGGAAAATACACCAGCCTCCGCCTTCCTACCAGATTAACCCGAAATCACAACAATGGATAACTACCCCCTCGAAGCTCCTCCTCCCCCTCCGCTATCACCGCCACCCCCGCCCCCTCCAGATTCCGCCGTACCTCCTCCACCCCCGACAGAAGATCCTCCACCACCCCCACCCGTAGAGCCAGCTCCCCCGCCGCCTCCGCCGAAGGTTAAGCCAAAACCAGCTCCCACACGAGGTCCCCTATCTATAGAAGAGATACTAAAGAAGAAGAAAGAGGCGGATGAAGCTGCCAAAAGGGTACCCACTCCTCCTCCGTTCCCGCCCCTTGAATAGACACAAAGAGCCATTCTAATCTTCCTAGCCTAAATTCCTTTCAAAAGCAGAACGAGAAAAGATCGCACTGGAAAAACGCCAGAAGGAGGTCGAAGAGCGGCGGAAACGCGGAGAGGCGGAACGACGTGATTGGTTGGAGGCGCAGAGTAATGGAGCTCGGGCTGGCGGCGGTAGTGGTGCACGAAGAGGAGGCGGGGGTGGAGGACCACCGACTGGCCCGAGAGGACAGCGAGAGCCGCCAACTGGGCCTGCAGCTATGAGGAACCAGCAAGGGTTTCAGAGGGGTGGTGGTGGTGGTGGCGGTGGAGGGAATAGAGGTCGGGGAGGAGACGGCGATATGGCGCCTCCGCCCCCACCATCCGGGGAGAAGGGTAGTGATAAGAAGAAGGTCTCGCTGGAAGCTGCTGGTGCCGCGGAGATTAGGAAGAGATACATGGGTATCGACCCTGACTCGAGCGCTCAAGCGAGCAAGAAGAAGCGGAGGAAGACGTCCGAACGGAAGTTTACGTTCGAGTGGGGGGCTGAGGAAGACACTTCTCCGGATTACAACCCTCTATACAATAACCGTGCTGAGGCCCACTTCTTTGGTCGTGGGCGTCTAGGCGGGTTCGCAGAGACGGAGAAACCGACACAGGGGTATGTGAAAGCCCTCGAGGCGCGTGGGGAGGATGAAAAAAGGAGAGCGAGGGAGATCTTGGAAATGGAGAGGAAGAAGAGGGAGGGCGCTAATTGGGTTGACAAGCATTGGTCTGAGAAGCCGCTTGAGGTGATGAAGGAGAGGGATTGGCGTATTTTTAAGGAAGACTTTAATATTGCTACGAGGGGAGGGGCGATTCCTAATCCTATGCGGTCCTGGCAAGAATCTGGGTTGCCAGAGAGACTGCTTAGAATTGTTGGTGAGGTCGGATATAAAGAGCCTTCTGCGGTTCAGAGAGCTGCTATTCCTATTGCTCTCCAGAACAGAGACCTTATCGGTGTGGCTGTCACTGGTTCTGGTAAAACTGCTTCGTTCATTTTGCCGCTTCTTGTATACATCTCTGAGCTGCCGTCTCTGAGTGAAATGACCAAGAACGATGGGCCGTATGCTATTGTACTTGCGCCCACTCGTGAACTGGCGCAGCAGATTGAAGTGGAGGCGAAAAAGTTTGCTACTCCTTTGGGGTTCACTTGTGTTAGCATTGTCGGTGGACATACCATCGAAGAACAGGCTTATAACCTTAGAGATGGTGCAGAAATAATTATTGCTACACCTGGCAGATTGGTGGACTGTCTTGAGAGGAGGTTGTTGGTTCTTAGCCAATGTTGTTATGTCATTATGGTATGCTCTACGTCTATCCACCAGAGGGCATGGCTTATGCTAACGGTCTTATGTAGGACGAAGCGGATCGCATGATAGACATGGGCTTCGAAGAGTCCGTCAATAAGATTCTCGACGCTCTCCCAGTCCACAACGTCAAGCCCGACACCGAAGACGCTGAAAACCCCGTTCTAATGTCAAAACACCTAGGTGGTAAAGATCGTTTCCGCCAGACCATGATGTACACCGCAACCATGCCCCCGGCCATTGAACGCATAGCACGCAAATATCTCCGTCGCCCAGCAATCGTCACAATCGGCAACGCCGGCGAAGCCGTTGACACGGTCGAGCAGCGAGTCGAATTCATCGGCTCTGAGGACCGCCGCAAGAAGCGCCTCGCGGAAATCCTCAACTCCCGGGAATTCGCGCCCCCAGTTATCGTCTTCGTCAACATCAAGCGGAACTGCGACGCCGTTGCGAAAGATCTCAAGCACCTCGGTTGGCACGCCGTCACCCTCCACGGATCCAAATCCCAGGACCAGAGAGAGCAGGCATTGCAGCAGTTGCGTGCTGGACAAGCGGATATCCTCGTTGCGACAGATCTGGCTGGTAGAGGTATTGACGTTACAGACGTTTCGCTAGTTATCAACTTCAATATGGCGACTAGCATTGAACAGTATACCCACAGAATTGGTAGAACTGGGAGAGCTGGGAAGAGTGGTGTTGCTATTACCTTCCTGAGTAACGATGATGCAGATGTTATGTATGACCTTAAGCAGATGCTTATGAAGAGTCAGATTTCTAGGGTGCCGGAGGAGTTGAGGTTTGTTGCTTCCATCCTCTTTCCCGTCCAAAAGTGATATACTTACGAGCAGGGGTCTTCTAGGAAGCACGAGGCGGCGCAAAGTAAGCCTACCCGATCCAGTGGTGGGTCTAGGAAGGGTGCTGGCCCGACAAATGGAAATGGGCCGAATGAGGAGAACTCGCTTTTGCAGGTACCTGTTGGGAGGTGGTCGTAGTTGTGGGAGTAATGGTTTATTCCAGAGGATAGCGGCGATCCTTGATGTGCTACTGTGAGATGGGGCCAGTTGGGCATTGTAGGATAGTTTTAACTTTCAATTTGCAACCTAAAAGCCGGACCTTATAAATTGGATCTTTTGTTCCTTTTGTTCTATGCACACACCAATTGAGAGATCACACAGCGAGTGATTCCCGGTGAGACCGCAAAGTGCATGCAATCTCTAAGTATAGAGTCTAATGTATCATACCAATACACATGCAAGCTGACATCTCCACCCTCAATGTGGGGAAGGGGAAGGGCCTCGTTCACCTATCCCTATCCCCCCACCCCCATGGGCACAATAAACAATAAATACAAACGGGGAGAATCAAGAAACAAGAAAAATAGAAGAAAAAAGATGTTCACCAAACAATAGTCCCGAATCCTTCAATGATAGTGAGGCTCAGGGTGGAGTCGGCAAGTTATATATACGTTCAATCTTCCATCTACACCAAGTATACGACTCCCACCCATTGAGGGCGGTCTCGCTCAGGATAACTCCAATGGAATTCAACTGAGGAGGGTGTGGGAGGTAGGCAATTGGTTGTGGTATCATATGTTTGTTTTGTTTTGCTTCGGAAAGGGGGGGGTATATTGGGGTTGATGGTTATTGTATTGTATTGGTTATGTACAGTACGGTATCGTGGATGTTGATGTTGAAGAAAGAAAGAGAGAAGGTTCAAGATTTCTCGATGGAAGGAGGAAAAGAAAAGAAGAAGAAAAAAAAATCCCCGGAAGACGCCCCGCCTCCCAAAGTAAAAAACCGAAAAGGGCTCAGGGCATATCAACTCTCACCCGCTCGGTCCTATCCGATCCCCCCCCCCCCGCCCATCTGTTTCTTTTTTTTTTTTGGTCCCTTCCTTTTCCTCCTCATCAAGAACGTTTTTTCATACCCTCTGTTTTGCTTCGCTCCCCTGACAGAGAAATTTGGTCATATTGGCGTTCGAGAGGGAACAAGAACGGGGGTTTTCTCTATGGTTTTGACGCTCTTCTGCGTTATATTATAGTCTGGGCTCTCGTTGGAAGGCACGTTACGCTGTTTGTTACGTTCGTTTCCGGCCCTTGGTAGAATTGTTTTGTTTTTTTAATTCACTTTCTGTCGAGGGTTGGGGATGGTGTGCTGATGGTCTCCAGTGCTTTCCGATATTTTATTTTTGTTACACTTCGCCGTTGCTGTAGATACTAGTACTCGAGTAGAGTAGTTCGTGCTATTCGTAGCACCGTAGATGAGAGAAGTGGAGAAACGGTCTGATCCAAACACATTCAGTTCAGTTCCGGGGGTTTTTTTTTCTGTGTCCGTCTATTAGAGCGGCTCACTCGCTTGCTCTCTCTCACGCGAACCTGAGACCACCCCCTCCTTGCCCTTTTTCCTCCTCCTCCCCCTGTTTCCCCTTCTCCTCTTTCCTTCCTTCCAGAAAGACCCTAGAATTTCTCGCCAGATCAGTTCTAAGCTTCCCCCCCCCCCCTCCCTCCCTCCCTCCCTCCCATTACACCTCCACCACTGCCGCCCCTTTCTAGGTCCACAAGCCGAGGAGAAGAGAAAAGAGAAGGAAACGAGTACACAGCCCTCACGACAGGGGACCATTCTATACTATCTACAGCTACCTACATACCACACACTCACTCACGCACGAACTTCCCTGCGCGCCCAATCCCCCTTACTTCGCTACGAAGCTGCAAGGATAGGAGGAGGAACACATTCGAGGCGGGGGAGAGGATGTCTTCGATTAAGAATAAGCGTCAACAAGCTCGGAATGAGCGCATGCTTCAGGACCTTATAAAAAGTGTTCCAGGGAATGACCGCTGTGCGGATTGTGGAACTAGGAATCCAGGTTCGTTGTCTCGGTCTTCTCCATACCTGTACCTCCCTGTTTCTTGTCTCTTTTTTACCCTTTCTCTCTCGGTTTCGTGGGGAGGTTAGAGAAAGAAAGAAAGAAAGTAAGGAAGATCAAGCTACGCACGGATTTCCTTTACTCTGTTTTACTATTTTTTATTTTTTTAAACGTACTGACTGGGTTTTCCTATCACAGCATGGGCTTCCTGGAGTGTAATTTACCTTTCTCCTCACCCTCCTTCTGTTTTTGCTCGTTGTGTCTTGCTGACGGTGGGATGCGCAGTTGGGGATATTCTTGTGCATACGATGCGCTTCGTTGCATCGGAAACTAGGGACTCATATTTCAAAGATCAAGTCCGTATCGATGGATATGTGGACGAATGAGCAGATTGATGTATTGCTTCGATTACCCTTTATCCCCCGTTTCCTGCTTGGGCCGTGGTTTGGTTTGGGTCTAATAGTTATAGAATATGCGATCTAGGGGGAACGTGATAAGTAACACAATTCATAACCCTGATGCCAGCAAGCATCCCGTCCCCCTCAGCGGCGAGGACTCGGATAGTCTTATGGAACGGTATATACGAAACAAATACGAGCACAAGTTGTTTATGCGGGAGAGCGCGCAGTCACAAAACTCGTCTACTTCGTCTATATCCTCAGGTGCTTCATCGAGTACGAGTGGTCTGTCTTTACCTTCGTCTGCTTCGTCTAATGCTTCCTTTCCTTCATCTAATGCTTCGGCCTCCTCGTCCCGGACAACAGCTCCCCCGACTAGATCCGTTTCCGCTGGATACATGGCGTCAAGAAACCCACCAGTCCGTGCCGCTTCTCCATCGTCTTCCTCCTCTTCGAAGGTCTCTCAAGTTCTCGGATTAGGATCAATACCGTACACTGACGCTCGACAGGGACCCCCTGCCGGCTCAGTGGTTTTCCCGCACGGAATGGTCGCGGCCCCGCTGTATCAAGATCAGCTACAGAGCCTAAAAGATATGGGTTTCAAGGATGAGCGGAAGATCATGGAGGTTCTCAAGAGCGTGAACGGGAAGATCATCGAGGCTTCGGATATTTTGCTACGGCTCGGGAATGACAGCTCGTCGGATAACGTGCTGGTCACGGCTGGGATTACTATTCAGAAGTCGGGTGGGAGCGTGAATCCGTTTGATGCCCTGGACCGAGAGTTACCGCCTCTGCCGCCCGGTGCTACGGAGGTTGGTGGGATTAAGCCGCAGAGTGTACCTTCCCAGGTAGTGCCGCAGCAGCAACAGGTTTCTATGGGATATCAAAATTCGTATCAGGCGCAGGGACCTACCCCGACCGCCAGCTATGGAGGCGGGGATCAGTGGTTTGACACTCAGCAGCAGGGCCAGCAACAAGTTGGCGGAAGTGCGGCATATGGGCAACAGGTGCAGGGGCAAGCTTACCAGGGTTTCGCCCAGCAGCCACAACAGCCGACACAAGCTCCGCAGACAAATCCCTATGCTAGCTTAACTGCCGGTGCTATGTTTGCTCCTACACCGGCCACTGCCGGCTCTGTAAATATGAATGGGGGAATGGGTGGTTATAATCCCTTTTTCAGTAATTCGGCACCGCCGATGCAGAAGCCCTATAATCCTCCGATGCAACCCCCGGCTCTGCAGCAGAATCCTTATCTACAGCAACAGCAGCAGCAGCAGGCCCAACAACAGCAACAGCAGCAACAGCAGCAACAGCAGCAACAGCAGCAGGAGCAATTACGGCAGCAACAGCTACAGCAACAACAAGCTCAGCAGCAAGAGCAGTTACGGCAACTACAGCTACAGCAACAGCAATCTCAACAGCAGGCCCAGCAACAAGCTCAGCAACAAGCTCAGCAACAAGCTCAGCAACAAGCTCAGCAACAAGCTCAGCAACAAGCTCAGCAACAAGCCCAGCAACAAGCCCAGCAACAAGCCCAGCAACAAGCCCAGCAACAAGCCCAGCAACAAGCCCAGCAACAAGCCCAGCAACAAGCCCAGCAACAAGCCCAGCAACAAGCCCAGCAAC
>Ga0307509_10004928_pt1 | contig 18898 bp, 12 predicted proteins | sample 10_EM_MG_FD_202245 | JGI IMG/M metagenome (GOLD analysis project Ga0307509, IMG submission 202245) | Populus trichocarpa ectomycorrhiza microbial communities from riparian zone in the Pacific Northwest, United States - 10_EM | ecosystem: Host-associated > Plants > Roots > Unclassified | place...
CATTGGACGACATTGCTGCTGGTCGTTCCTCCCCCCTTGTGTCAGAATCCTCGCTGGATGATGACACCCCCGTCAGACGATCCCGGTTCCGATCAGCCACGATCAGGAACATCCGTGATGAGCAATCTGACACGATGGATTTGGTAGTCAGGCTCACTGAGCAAGTTGAGGCTTTGACTGAGCTATGTCACGACCTGAAGGGTCGTGTAGATGCCTTGGAGAACGGTGAACGCCCCCCCCCCTGTTACAACTGCTAATGGTGGGACGAGGTCTGCTCGCCGCCGTGCTGCTAGGAAGGCAGGCGCTTCCCCCGCTGCTCCCGCTCCCCCCGCTGCTCCCGCTCCCCCCGTTGCTCCTGCTCCCCCCGTTGCTGCGCGCCCTCCTCCCCCGTTTCCTTCGGCCACGAGGCCCTCGAACGTCGGTCCGGCTGCCTGCTTGCCGGGTGCTTGGTCGGAGGTTATGAAGAGAAAGGCCCCCCGTGCCAGCCAGAAGCCGGCTCCTGCCGTTGCTGCCGCTGCTGCTTGCCCCCCCCCTCCCCCCTCAGCCTCCCCGAATGCTGTCCCCATCCGGGACCGACACATTACACTCCGGTTCGCTACCAGGCGTTCCATTGCCCTCCCGGCCGGGTGTTCTGCGGAGACGATCCGCACCAGGATGAACGCGGTGTTTGCGAATGCTCCCACAATCGGAGGTTCGCATCCGTACTTGAAGGAGGCGAGACTGCGGGCCGATATCGGCTGCATTTTTATGACCTTGTCGGCTCATACCGCTGCACAGGTTGGAGGTTTGTTGGAGAAGTGCCACGCTGTGCTCATGCAGGACTTGCTCCTTCCGGATTTTTCTTTTGCCCCTGATGTTGCTCGGGTTAAGGTTTTGGTGACTGGTGTTCCCCTTGCTGATTGTGGTAGGGGCGCGCTGTGGAAGATCGAGGACTCGACGAACGACCGGGTGTACGACGGTCTTCGTATGGACCTTGAGAACTCTAACCCGGGGATCGTTACCGTGGGCAGACCCAACATTATCGGGTCAGTCGCCGCGATGAAGGCATCTGGGGCCGTGAGTTGTGCAGTGAAGTTTGTGGTGGAGAGATCGCCTGCCATGGACACGGCCCTCCGCGCTTCGAGGATGTGCCTTCGTGGCGGCAACAGGGTTATCAGACTCTGGACGGAACACGCGCAGCCCAAGACGTGCCACAACTGCATGCAGTTGGGGCATATCTCAACCCTCTGTAGCTTCCCTCCCCGATGCCGTTTGTGCCGTGGCAACCATGCCACCCGCTCCCACCTCTGCCAGCAGCTGAACTGCTCTGGTGGCGCCGGCGAGGCATGCGAGCATACCGTGCGCCTGTGTTTGCTCTGCGAAAGCTCTGGCCATTTTACTGGCCATCCCCAATGCCCTTCCCTCCGGCTGACTCTGGACACTGCTCCCCCCCCTCTTGGTGGGTCTCCTGTTGCTGGTGCTGCTGACTCTGTGAACGGCGTTACAGACCGTTCGACAAATCGGGAGAACAACAAGTGCCGCTGTCGCCAACAGGTCACCCCTGTTGGTGAAGTGGCTCTGGACGCTGCCTCTGCTCCCGCCCCCCGACCTTCCTCCCCGGCCCGCCTCACCAAGGCGCAGAAGGGGAAGGGTATTGCAGTGTACGAGGCCGCTGCCCTCTCTTCCTCCCCCGGCTCCTCCTCCTCGGCCCGCTCCGGACTTGCGCGTGAGTGCGACGATGGTGGTGGGTGCGACTTTTGGGATGATACCATGTTTGGTGAGAACGGTCAATCTCTCGGTTTGTTGCGGCCTGGCTCCGCTCCCCCCGCACGACACGCTACAGCCCATTAGGGCGAATGTTAATTACAACCTTGGTGATCAATGTGGCGAGGAGTGCTGGTAATCGCGGTTTGGTGATGGAGTTGTTTTCTTTTGCTGATGTGTTTTTTATTTTGGAACCTCCGGCGGGGCCGGATGGTGGGTTTGTTCAGGCGGAAGATGGTGTATATGATTTGTTTTCATTTGTTAAGGGTTCAGGCGTTGAGGTTTTTGTGCGGTCCTCCTTAGTGGGGCTATTTGATTTGGTGCGGCATGGGGACGATGGTGCCGCGATTGGTTATTTTGTACTGGGGACGAGACATGTGATGGGAGGTGTATATATCAGGCCCATGACCGACCATGCTGGCTGGGACAGATTCGAAGAAGCAATGGCGAGCTATTCCGTGCTTGCTGGCGACTTCAATGCCAGACTACCGGGTCTACGGTTGAGTGGGGCGTGGGTGGACCATCGTGGAAAGTGGATATCGGATATGATGGACAGACACGACTACACGAGAAGGGGTCCGGAGGTGCCTACGTTTCGAGGGATCTCGACTATCGACCACTGCATATCGAAGAGATATTACGATTGCAAATGTCGATACACTTCGAAGGCGGGACTGGAACACAACGGCTTGATTGTTAAGATACATGCCGACCCGCCACCGGATTTGCGACCACGAAGGCCGGATTGGACTAGTGCTAGCAGACCTGCTTTGGTTGAAGGTTTGAAGGCACTGTCGACGATTACACCGGGTGATAGATGGAAGGCGCTCCGGTCCATTGTTGACGACCTACCTCGGAAAAGAGAATTTGTGCGCAAATGCAGATTCTGGTCAGACGAGCTGGATAGAATGCGGTTGGATATGCGACGAGCGAGGAGGGCCATTGACAATGCTGTTCCCGATACGCGCGTTACATACAACTTGATTAGGAGAATATACAGGTCACGCTTGATGGATGCACATCGACAGTATATATCCGGGATGCTGGAGAACCCGAAAGCCCCTGACATTTTCCGACTTGTCAGGAGTATCGATACACGATGCACGCTTCCAGCAATGATGGACGGTGACACACGGGTCTCTACACACGGAGGCATCAGTAATCTCATTGCCGCACAGCTCTCGCCGGGCGAACCGGTCGGTTGGATTGATGAACCGATCGATATGGAGCCTGCTAACGAGTTGGAGGCGGCGATACGAATGTCACCAGGCAACACCGGCCCCGGACGCGATGATATCACATATCCTCTGATCCGGACATGGGCTGGCGCGGACATGGAATCGCTGCGGGGGCTAATTGATCACGCTCTCGTTCATGATATCGAAGACTGGCACGACGCGGAAGTCGTTCTGATCCCGAAGGCGGATAAGCCACGGTACGATATGGTGAAATCTTGGCGGATGATACACCTGCTGCGGACTCTCGCTAAGGTGGCAGAACGAATCGTTATGATGTGGCTGGTTAACCTACTGGACCTCGAGGATACACAATTCGGATCGAGACCTGGGCGCGGCGTTCATGATGCAATGGCCCTGGTATACGAATTCCTCGAATATAATAAAGGTCTACACGTGGCTATGTTATCGATGGATGTGGAAGGTGGATTTGACATCATGAATGTCGACCTCCGGTGCGATTTCATGATGGCTAGGGGTTGCAGCCTGCTGCTGAGAAACTGGGTGAGGCGATGGGCGAGGGGACGGCGTATGACGCTCCGGTTTAATGGTCGAGTTTCAAAGACTTACACCGTTTACAAGGGAGTGGCACCAGGTTCCCCCCTATCCCCCTTCCTGTTTGGGGTGTACGTCGCGGATATCTTGCGGCCACGTTTGCTACACCCCCCGACCAGGAGGTGTGTGACCTCAAGCTATGTGGATGATGGTTTGATTCTGGCTGCGGCAGAATCGCGAGATGCAGCCTCGGAAATGCTGGTGGAGAGGTTTGCTGAGTGCTGCCGGACGGCGGGTGGGAGGGGGATGGCCTTCAGTGTGCTGAAGACCAAGTGGATTGGGTTTGGCAGGACGTGGAATGCGCTTGAATGGGATAGACATGTAATTAGACCAGTGGAGGAGCTGCGTGTGTTGGGCTTTTGGTTTAATGTACATACTAACTTTACAGCGCATGTGATGTATTGGTTGAAGAGGGGTATGGGCGCGAGGGGGAGGATAGGGGCGCTTGGGAGAAGGTTTGGTGGTTCCGGGGGCTTGGGGGTGTGGGAGACCCTGCGGTTGGTTCACTCGTTATACCTGCCTACTATCTACTTCGGTCTTGAATTCTTAACCGGCTATGGGCCGTATGTGAAGAGAATTCAAGTACACCTCAACGACTGCCTTCGGAGCTTGTTTCGCGCGCCGGTTGGGATCGCTAACTCCGTGCTACTGGCGGAATGCGGCCTTCCACCGGTTCACATATATGGCGAATATATCCGGAGACGGTGTTATGGGCGATTCATTAATAAGAAATTGCTGGTTGATCACCCATGGACTGGATGTTTGAGGAAGGACTGGGGCGACGACTCGATGATGCCGATTGTACAACACTCTGACAGAGAGCTGACAGCTGAACTTCAGTTCAACATCCGCGGCTCGAAGGAGGAAGCGGCTGAGGAGCATCGCTCTTGGATAGAGAATTGGGCGGGCGATCCTGGGTTTGCAATATATACCGACGGATCGAAGAACCCTGCGGTGGGCCGGGCCTCGGTGGCTTGGTCAATTGGGGAAGGTGGGATGGATGGTGTGGTAAAGGGGCTTTCCGTTCCGGGCTCTTGGAATATCGTCGAGTGTGAGTTGTTCGCCATGCTGTGTGGGCTACGCAAGGTCCCGCTCGGATTCCAGGCCTCAGTCATCGTTTTTTCGGATTGCCAACCTGCATTGAAGCTGCTTCGGAACATGGTGCCCAACGGCGATAGTGCCGGTTTATAGGATATGTACGCGGAAGCGACTGCCCGATTCACGTCAGTTACCTTCGATTGGATCCCCGGGCATGCCGGGATTCATGGTAATGAACGAGTTGATAAGGCAGCTCGAACAGCGATCACACCGTTGGAGAATTGGAGGTGGGATGGCCTATGTTTTGGCATTGGGCAGTTGGCCGGCTGCAAGGAGCGGTTGCAGACTGCATGGGAGCGCTGGCACATGGAAGACGGTCGGTTGTATTACAATCGGAAGCCCAAGAACACGAAACACTTACGAGGCTTGACGCGGATGGAATTTTATGTACTTCTGCGATTGAGAGACGGTGTGAGGGGTGTTAGACATGGGTTATGCGATATCGACCCCGACGAGAGATTCCACCTTAGGGACTGCCCGATATATGCGACCGGCAGACTGGAGAAGCACGAGATCTGGAATAATAAGAAGATCTCTGACTGGGTGCATTGGATGCGCATTCACTTGTATTTGGGATGCGGTGTTCCGATGAATCACCCGGAGGAGGACGGCCACAGAGTAGTGGCTGGCAACCCGTTTAGTATGGTTGTTCGCGTGGATGATGATGGGCGATTAGTGGTCAAACCGACCCCGGCAGGCGAATGCCGGAGATGCGGCTATGTGGGCACGGGTGGTCACAACTGTTTGAGGCCGATGGACAGGCTCAATACTCGACACATATACTTGCCGGGACGATCGGGTACATGTGCGGTGTGCGGGAGGGATTTTGTGAGGCTGAACAAGCATATGGCCTCGAGTGCTGCATGCGCGGCGGCCTGGAGGCGGTTATATTGGGACAATTTGATTGGCGATTGGGACGGGGTTAGTGACAGCCTGAAGGTGGCCCTGGTGGTTCGATTTGGGGTGTTGGAATCCCCGACCAGTCACGTTTGTTGTGTTTGTGGGTTTAAGGGCGCAACTGGATATAGCCTGACAGCGCATTGGAGAATACAGGGTGGGGATAGTTGTTATGGCATATTGCTGGCCCGGTTGGAGGATAAATTGTTTGGTGGTGTTGATGTTTTTGGGGATTGATATTGTTTTGTTTTGTTTTGTTTTGTTTTGTTTTGTTTTGTTTTGTTTTTGTTTTGTTTGTTTTGTTTTGTTTTGTTTTGTTTTGTTTTGTTTTGTTTTGTTTTGTTTATTATTTTTTTTGGGATTGTTGCGATATGGTCGGGCATTCGGGTTCCTGTGGTGGGTTCCTACATGTCGCGTGGTTGGTTCGATACCAGACGGACTACGGTATGGGCAAAGTTGAGCTGGCGTACCTCGGGATTGTACTGCCGTTTGGTGATCGTTAGCCACGGAGTGGCGGTATCTCCATTATTTAGTTATAAGAATAAAGTTATGAACCGTACTTAGCGCGAGGTCCTGAATACAGACGAAGGGATAGCGCCGGCACCGGTAGCGACGCCGGAACTACGGCCTCCCATAGCGGGATCGAGGGCCTCCACAATCGACGCCGCTCTCAACTCTCCAACTGCAGCATCTCCAGCAGTCCTAACGGTCTAAGCTCAACCTCTGCTTCAATTGCACTCCCAACCCTAGCCCTCGGGTGCCTATTTTCCCAACTCGCTACCCCCCCTTCTAGTAGCACGCACCATCCCGCATTCCCATGTAAACGCAGCCCTCCAATTAAAACCACTAGATCCTATGACTCCGAACCATACCAAAAATCTAAAATGAAATAAAAGCCCCCGACTTTATCATAGCATCCCTACATTCTCCCTATTCCGGTCACCCGGAATTAGCGGTGTATAACGCAAGCGACAACTGGTGATCCGGCACACCATACCCAGCGCCCTGGGTGACCTTCTCTGCTAGCACTTTACTGCACCCCGACAAAAGTCATCGTTAGTTGCCCTTTTTTACACCAAAAACAATGATTTTCGGAACACACCTGGAACTCAATTCTTGGGGAAATCGCCATTCTGACTATTCTGAACAGCCTACTAAATTTTAATATTGGGGCGAATTGTGTGATATTTGGTGAACCATGGTGATCCAAAATTGGCGATTTTGAAATCATTTATCTTTTTCTATGCTACCCTCCATCCCTCCTTCTGCCCTAAGTCTGGCATGTGCAAATCCTTACGCGACTGAATGGGCGCGGGAACAACCAAACTGGTCCCCGTCTTGGGAACCGCCAGAACAATATCATACCTGCATGCGATAAGTTAAGCGATAGGGAAACCTCCGTGCCCCGCTTATAGTTACCCCGTCGTAAAAACTCTGTCAACCTGTTTTTAAGACTTTTTTTTGGCTGTTTCCGGAGATGGCGAACGACAAGAGTTTTTGAGCTGCATCACACCGAACCGCACCTACCAGATTTTATATTAAAAGAGAAACTGAGATAGTTCCGGAGAAATGGCCACGGATTCCAAAACATCAACAGCCTCCCCAATGGCAATAACTTTTCAAAATACAACTCCAGCAGCGATAATAGTACTACTTCCGCCCTCCTTCTCCTGCAAGGGGTTTGCGGGGCGCTGTGGTTGAAGCCGCCCCCGAATCTCTACTCGCAGCACCTGCAATGGTTGTAGCGGCGCAGCATCGACCTCCGCGTACCTCTCTCAATCGACATTGGGAGCCTCTGGCATCCATATCTCAGCCCTATTACCCGACTTCCTCGCTGCCAACCGATTCCACCACCCCACCGGAAACCGCCGCCGGCCTATTTCTAAGCGTACGGATGCAATCCTTCTCCGTCGCTCAGGGTGAGACTCCACTACCGGAGCCCACCATCACAACACTCCCGCTCGTTTCCTACACCGGCAATTCCGTGCTCTAGCCAGCGCCATATCCACCCCCTTTCGCACACCGCCAGCCCCCTCCTCCCATCCCAGTCCTACACCTAGCCCTCCTCGCAAACTGGCTGAAAACAACCCGGCCTGCACGATATACTCGTAGGGGTAACGGATATCTCTGCGCCGCTCTGCCCTATGCACGGGACATCATCCTGGCAGATATCCAGTCGCCTACGGCGAGCACAAGGGAACTGTCGGCGCCTAGCTAGTTGATACGCTCCTGCGCCCCTGGATGGGTGAGGGAAACTTCAGGTGAAAGGGAGTGGTGGAGAGCCTCGTTCGTATGACCAAGCTCACACATGTTGGATTGCTTATAAGGCATGGGGTCACGTAGTTGCGCGGATAGGTGGATAAGCAGGTTAGCAGGTATGCGGCCAGGAGTGATACTGTCATAGAGCATGAGGCTTTCTGATTTCCAGCGGTTAGGAATTCTCCCATGGGTTATTGTGCTCGCATTCTATGCCTCTAGGCATAGGATATTTCTTTGATGGGATCGTTGATGTTTCTAGCCATAGGTTATGAGGTATCGGGTATTTGGTTTCATTGTTTCCTGCATACCCTATGTCACTAGGCATACGGGAGTTGGCACACCGGCAAGGCATAGGCATTAGGATTATGGAGGATCATGGGATATCAGGATGGGTCTAGATTGTTTGTGATCATTAAGGATCAGATTTTGTTAGCTGCATGTGTTTCATTAGAGTTCGTTGAGTTTCGGGAGTGTTCGGTTGTGGTTAGTTAGACCGAGATACATACCCCCTTGCCCGTTATTACCTAGAAAGAGTAGAGTGAACTAGAGCACCGTTCCTCCATCTTCCGCCTCTCCTCCTAAAGCATATTGCGATTGCGGTTTTGTTCTTTCATTCATTCGTGAATTCCTTAAGCTCCATCATTATAAATCACTCCTATGCCGAATAAATATGGGTGGCAGCGACTTCTATTGCAACCGAAATCATGTCGGGTTGAAACAACCCATTGCCAATTGGGCAAAGCGTGGTTGTATCTCGGAGGTGGTGGGAAAAAGGTTTAGCTGGTCGCGTCCTCTCCCGGGGGCCATAGCACGATACCCATGAGCCCGGGAGCCACAGTGAGCGGTACATATACCACGATCGAACCCCCGGTGTTGGAGACCTCGAAGCTCGCTACAACTTGCGTTCTCATCTCCAAGCCCGCTACAGCTCGCATTCTTTGTTTTCCCACCCACCTCCCATAGGTCTTACATTGCGCCCTCATTGTCACAGGGATGGCAACTATCCCAAATGACAAGGGCAGCGACATTCCCCCAACACCTCCGCCAGTGGACTCATGCAAGAAGTGGACCCGAGGGAATTGCTAGGATGGTGTGTTGGTTTACTTATTTCTATGTATTATCTGTTTTTCATTCTATCTCAATAGCTATTGTCTTAATGTATTTGGGTGGCTTTGGAAAATTGGCCAGGCACGTTTCTAGTGACGTATTTGGGGGGCTAAAGTTAGTGCACAATTACAAATCTTTAAGTTAATTTAATAATTCCGACTGAGTGAGGTCTGGTTAAGCGAAGGCGGAGAGTTTATCCTCTTATTTATGCTAGCCGGCGGGAACACCTATTCTAGAACCTCTGGTATAGGAAAGGAAAATACATGTGGAGTTTATCTATCTATTGATCCATCTATCCATCGCTAATATGGGAAAATATGGAGGAAATAAATATCGATGCGGAAGGAAAAGTAGAAAAGAGGGCTGTTTTCTAACAAGGAACCTATTCCGGGGGGGAATGATTATTGTGATAAATAGTGCAAGATGAGAAATGAAACAGTCCTCGCGAGATAAGAAATAAAACAGCCCTCGAACTGCTGTATGCTCAACACAATGAACAGGGACTTGTGTGCCTTTATTTATAAACATTGACATATATCAGAAGCTTTCGGAGGGGTACAAGTTTGGAGACAAGTTGGATATACACCAATGAGAGCCAGAGAGAACTTCAAGGTCGCGTTTTGGGACTAAGGTAGAGGACGCAATGGGCAAATCCGAGGATGGTAATGGCGGCAAAGGAGCTGAGAAGGCGCCCAAAAGCTCAGCAAGAAGAGGGCTAGAAAAGAAGGGATCTCATCCGGTTTGAGTGTGACAACCGCACCAAAGCCTCCGGCAGCGGAATCTTGGGATTGCGGGACAGAAGGCTGCCCCCGGTGACACTCTCCTCAGGCATTGTCGTTATCTTATTCCCTTGGGCTTTTCTGCATGCTGTATCTAGTTTTTTCCTAACAAACTCTCTCGGCTTTGGAAGATTGGCAATGATATTTGAAGGCAGTTGGAAGCAAAGCAACAAATGAAATGAGAAGAAAAGGGGGCGGGGTGTAGCAGAAAAGGCAAATAAATTAGCACTGGTGCTCCACTTCCTCGCCTTCTAAGCAATAAATACTCACAATCTAGGCTAAAGGTAGAAATTCGCATCCGGGTTCCTGCTATTTTTGCTTACTAAGAAATTAAAGAACCCCCCTTCAATCCCTATTTTCAGAAGCCCCGATTCAAACCCCTCCCTTCTAACCCCCTGGGTTCGATTATCAAAGGCCTTCTTTGCAACACCGGTATGAAGTGTCGTACCCCGGGTAAGTGTATTCACAAAATATTTAGCACGCGCCTAGCATAGGTAACATCACCTTTAATAGGAAAGGTAGGCGATAGCGCCAGTCGTGGGAAACAGTAGAGTTCACGTGTATGACTGGCACACAGTGAAGTATAGTAACACCCCCGCCCTCCCGGCCCCTTGCTCCTGAGCGACAAAATTCCTTTCTCTGATAACGACGAAAGACGAGAGTTGACTACTCCGGAGAAGAGTATGTAAACATGTATTGTAATATGTTTCATATGCAGAGTACTAGGGCAAAAAGATTCGTCCTATGCCCATTTTACACCAAAAGTAGCCGACTTCGCCACCCTCCCCCGGGCCACAATCTTTATGAGAATCCACAAAAATTTGGCTCTGCGCCAGAAAATCCGTAGATAATATAATGAGGGTTACAAAACTCTTAAATATCACAAATGGATGGAGTAATGGTTGTTTAACTAGAAAGGCATTGGTTGTCATGTACCTTTTTATATGGAGCCCCATACCAAAATCTAGGTCACTTTCACACAGGCTGATGCAATCATGAACAATGGAAGCAGCTTTGATTCCTTGTACTTCTACTTTGAGAGGTTTGAATAGATTGTGATTCTCTAGCTGGAGGATCGATTTGAAGTGTTTCCATGCATATAGTGTTGGGAATTGTCGGTTTGAAAATGTCAAATTTGGCCCTAAAACCAGTATCGGACGAATCTTTCTGCCCCCGTACTTTAAGGTGGAATCATTCTCTCTTAGAAAGCGGGGGTTAGTCAGTGGTTGTCGTTGCCGAACGGCCAATGTGAACTCCACCTTTTCCCACGACTGGCGCTATGCAGTGGTTCAACGGTAGGCTGTGAAATAGTACAAGCGGTAGTTTATGTTGCTCTCCATGTCGAAGCAGCACTGCTATGGTAAATTCCCGAGGTCCGCAGGCAGCCCGGTCGAGCGTCTTGGCCTATATGGAGCGCCTGCGGAGCGCCCGAGAGGGTTCGTCCCTGGAGGGCAAGGATTGCAACCCACGTTCCACTTAGGGCTTAGGGCTTGATCTGAGGAGCCTGAACAAGGCACCGCGAACTTGAGACAAACTTGACCCGACTTAGCAAGGTGACACAGTAACACCCGGAGCCTCATTTCAGTGAGCTCTCGGTAAGTTAAGCGATACGCTAACCTCCGTGCCCCGCTTATTCTATCCATATCTATCATACTAGCCCCTCCCTCCGTGCGACACTCCCATAAAAACCCGTTTTTAAGACTTTTCTTGTTTGTTTCCGGAGATAGCAAACGACAAGAGTTTTTGCGGCGCATCACACCGAACCGCACCTACCAGATTTTACATTAAAAGAGAAACTGCGATAGTCCTGGAGAAATGGCGGTGGGTTTCCAAAACAACAAAAACCCCGACAACGGCAATAACTTTTCAAAATACAACTCCGGCAGTAATAATAGTCCTATCCCCACCCTCCTTTTCCTGCGAGGGGTTTTCGGGGCACTGTGATCGAAGCCACCCCTGAATCTCTACCTGCAGCATCTGCAATGGTTGTCGCGGCACTGCATCGCCCTCCGCGTCCCTCACTCAATCGACATCCGGACCCTCTGGCATCGATTACCCAGCTCTGCCACCCGGCTACCTCGCCGCCAACCCATTCCACCACCCCCACCGGATACCGCCGGCGGGCGATTTCTAAGCTGATGCAATCCTTCTCCGTTTCTCAAGGTGAGGCCCACCATCACAACACTAGCGCTCGTTTCCTAGATCTGCAGTTCCGCGCTCCAGCCACCGCCCGCCCCTCTCCTCCCATCCCAGCCCTACCCCTAGCCCTCCTCGCAAACTGGCTCGAAGTAACCCGGCCTGGAGAATATACTAGTCGGGATTATACTAGTAGGGATAACGGACATCTCGGCACGGCTCTGACGTATGCACGGGAAATCATCCTGGTAGAGATCCAGGCGCCTAAGGCGAGCACAAGGGAGCCGTCGGCGCCTAGCTAGCTGATATGCTCCTGCACCCCTGGATGGGTGAACGAAATTTCGGGTGAAAGAAAATGATGGAGAGCTTCGTTCGTGTGACCAAGTTCACACATGTTGGATTACCTATAGGTCATGGGGTCATCCAGTTGTGCGGATAGGCCGATATGCGGGTGTGCAGGTATGTGGCCAGGAGTGATGCGGTTATAGGGCATGTAACTTTCTGATTTCCGGCGGTTAGGCATTCTCCCGTGGGTTATTGTTCTCACATCCTATGCCGCTAGGCATATCATAGGATATTGCTTTCATGGTTTTGTTGATGTTTCTAGCCATAGTTTATGAGGTATTGGGTATTTGGTTTTATTGTTTCTTTCGTACCCTGTGTCACTAGGCATACGGGAGTTGGCACACCCGCAAGGCATAGGCATTAGGATCATGGAGGATCATGGGATATCCGGATGGGTCTAGATTGTTTGTGATTATTAGGGATCAGGTTTTGTTAGCCGCATGTGTTTCTTTAGAGAGCGTTGAGCTTCGGGAGTGTTTGGTAACTTTGGTAGTTGTTAGGTGGAGAGATATATCTCCCAGCCTATCCTTAGCTAGAGAGAGTAGAGCGAATTAGAGCGCCGTTCCTCCATCTTCCGCCTTTCCTCCTAGAATCTATTGCGATCGCACTTTTATTCTTTCATCCCTTCGTGCTTTCCTTAGGCTCCATCATTATAGATCATCCCTATGCCGAATAAATATGGATGGCAGCGACATTTATTGCAACGAAAATTTCCGGCATGTTTGCGGGGGCGTATTGGGGAGGCTGGCGTATACTTACAACTCTTTAAGTTAATTTAATAATTCCGACTCAGTGCGCCCCGGTTAAGCGAAGGTGGGTAGTTTATCCTCTTTTTTATGCTAGCCGTCGGGAAAGCCTATTCTAAAACCGCTCCTATAGGAAAGGAAAATCTATGTGCAGTTTGTCTATCTGTTGATCCATCCACCCATCAACAGTATGGGAAAATAGGGAGAAAATAAATAACGGCGCAGAAGGGAAGGTAGAAAAGAGAGATGTTTTCTAACACGGGACTTGTTCCGGCGGGAGTGATGATTGTGATAAACAGCGCAAGATGAGAAATGAAACAGCCCTCGCGAGATAAGAAATAAAACAGCCCTCCAACTGCTGCATGCTCAACACAATTAACAGGGATTTGTTTATCTTCACTTATAAACATAAATATATATCAGAAAGTTTCGGAGCGGTACAGACAAGTTGGATTTCCACCAATGAGAGCCAGAGAGAACTTGAAGGCCGGGTTTTGGGACTAAGGTAGAGGACGCAATGGGAAAATCGGAGGATGGTAATGGCGGCAACAACGCTGAGAAGGCGCCCAAAGGCTGAACAAGAAGAGAGCTAGAAAAGAAGGAACCCTATCCGGTTTGAGCGTGATCAACTAGACGCTCCGGGTTTAACTTGGTGTTAATTCTTTCATAACTGGGAGGGTGGCTGCACAAATGCGCTTTTCGCAGATATCCGGGCTTGCAAAAGCTTTACCACTTCTTTATGGCCATTCATAGTGGCACAAGCAAGTGGTGTTCGACCATTCTCGCCAGGGCAATTGGGGTTGACATCGTCTCGACCTAGTAAGAGATCGACCACTCCTTCATATCCCTTGATCGCAGCCCACCCGAGTGGTGTTTGATCATACTTATCAGGGCGATTAGGGTCGACATCATTCCGGTCTAGTAGGAGCTTGACAACACCTTCATGTCCCTCGACAGCAGCACACCCGAGTGGTGTTCGATCATTATGATCTGGTCGATTGGGGTCGACATCTTCCCTGCCAAGTAGCAGCTTGACAACCCCTTCGTGCCCCTCTACAGCAGCAGACCGGAGTGGTGTTTGACCATTATCCTTGGGGCGATTGGGGTCAACATCCTTTCGGTCAAGCAGCAGCTTCACAACCCCTTCATATCCGCCATTAGCTGCCCAAAAGAGTGGTGTACCGCCTTGGTCATCTGGCCTATTGGGTTCGACATCTTCTCGACCAAGTAGTAGCTTAACAACACCTTCATGCCCCTCTCCAGCAGCATACCCGAGTGGCGTTCCGCCATCCTTGTCTGGCCCATCCGGTTCGACACCTTTCCGGCCAAGTAGTAACTTGACAACCCCTTCGTGCCCCTCTAGAGCAGCACACAGGAGTGGCGTTCGACCATTGTCCTTGGGGCGATTAGGGTCAACATCCTTTCGGTCAAGTAGTAGCTTGACAACCCTTTCATGTCCGCTATTAGCTGCCCAAAAGAGTGGTGTACCACCTTGGTCATCTGGCCTATTGGGTTCGACATCTTCTCGACCAAGTAGTAGCTTGACAACACCTTCATGCCCCTCTCCAGCAGCATACCCGAGTGGCGTTCCGCCATCCTTGTCTGGCCTATCCATTTCGACACCTTTACGTCCAAGTAGTAGCTTGACAACACCATCATGCCCCTCCAGAGCAGCACACACAAGTGGTGTTCGATGATTATCATCATCCGGTCGATTGGGGTCAACATCTTCCCGGCCAAGTAGCAGCTTGACAACCCCTTCATATCCGCCATTAGCTGCCCAAAAGAGTGGTGTACCACCTTGGTCATCTGGGCGATTGGGGTCAACATCCTTGCGGTCAAGTAGCAGCTTCACAACCCCTTCATATCCGCCATTAGCTGCCCAAAAGAGTGGTGTACCGCCTTGGCCATCTGGCCTATTGGGTTCGACATCTTCTCGACCAAGTAGTAGCTTGACAACACCTTCGTGCCCCTTTCCAGCAGCATACCCGAGTGGCGTTCCGCCATCCTTGTCTGGCCTATCCGGTTCGACACCTTTCCGGCCAAGTAGTAACTTGACAACCCCTTCGTGCCCCTCTAGGGCAGCACACAGGAGTGGTGTTCGACCATTATCCTTGGGGCGATTAGGGTCAACATCCTTTCGGTCAACTAGTAGCTTGACAACTCCTTCATGCCCTTTATTAGCTGCCCAAAAGAGTGGTGTACCACCTTGGTCATCTGGCCAATTGGGGTCGACATCTTCTCGACCAAGTAATAGCTTGACAACCCCTTCATGCCCCTTTGCAGCAGAATGCCCGAGTGGCGTTCCACCATCCTTGTCCGGTCTATCCGGTTCGACACCATTCCGGCCAAGTAGTAGCTTGACAACACCTTCATGTCCCTCGACAGCAGCACACCCGAGTGGTGTTCGATCATTATCATCTGGTCGATTGGGGTCGACATCTTCCCGGCCGAGCAGCAGTTCGACAACCCCTTCGTGCCCCTTTACAACAGCAGACCGGAGTGGTGTTCGACCATTATCCTCGGGGCGATTGGGGTCAACATCCTTTCGGTCAAGTAGTAGCTTCACAACCCCTTCATGTCCGCCATTAGCTGCCCAAAAGAGTGGTGTACCACCTTGGTCATCTGGCCTATCCGGTTCGACATCTTTCCGGCCAAGTAGTAACTTGACAACCCCTGCGTGCCCCTCTAGGGCAGCACACAGGAGTGGTGTTCGACCATTATCCTTGGGGCGATTAGGGTCAACATCCTTTCGGTCAACTAGTAGCTTGACAACTCCTTCATGCCCTTTATTAGCTGCCCAAAAGAGTGGTGTACCACCTTGGTCATCTGGCCAATTGGGTTCGGCCCCTTCTCGCCCTAGTAGTAGCTTGACAACCCCTTCATGTCCGTTATGAGCAGCCCACAAGAGTGGTGTGCAAGCTTCGTCATCTGGCCTATTTGGTTCAACATCTTCCCGACCAAGTAGTAGTTTGACAACCCCTTCATGTCCGTTATGAGCAGCCCACAAGAGTGGTGTACTATCTTCGCTATCTGGCTTCGAGGGGTCGACATCGTCCCGTTCGAGCAGGAGCTTGACCGCACCATCATGGCCATTCCTCGCCGCCCATGAGAGTGGTGTATTTCCGCCGCAATCGCCTTGATTAATCTCGTAACCCTTTGAATTGATCAATGCGGCCACAAGTTCATTGATTCCAAAGAACGACGCGCAATGTAATCCAGAGAAGCCGTGTGGGGAACCGGCGTTTAGTGGAGATTCAGCAGGCAGGATTTGCTCAAAAAGTGATACGGCAGATGGGTGGTCTTCGTACAAACGTAATAGCTGCAGCGCAAGGGCCCCCACGTGGACCGAGCGTTCCCTATTTCCGTGTTTTCCCCAATATCTCGACGAATATTTGAGGAATGGCATGACTTGGTGCCCTAAGGTAGGGTAGGATGGGAGGTTCTTGACCTGTCGTGAATTCAAATAGGTCAAGCAGGCTTTTGCAATTACCAAGTGGGGATGGCTAAAGTAGTCTGGATGAGCGCAGAGATACTCCTGCACTGTAAAGTGGATCAACCGGACAGTCGAAGATTCCTTGTCGACTGTGATGAGTCCTTGACAGCAACCTAGCAATACACCTATCGAAGGGGCATTCTCGCTATTGAAAAAGGTCGATCCTATCTCCACTGCCAGTGCATGACGCAATTCATCGACTTGTAACGGTCGTTCCGCATGACAGATCCACATGAGAGTGGCCATTGCAAGCTTTGTCTTTCCCCCACCCTGTGCCTTTATCCGCTCAAGGGTTTCGCTATATGCTTCCCCTAACCCTGCCCCATCTTTGACTGCCTTGAGCCTTTTCTCTCGCTGAGCGATAGTAGTTTCTCGGAGGATTGCCTCGATGTGAAGAGAGGCCAGTAGAAACCTAGATTTGGATATGTTAGCTATCAGTCTGAGGTAGCTTTGCGTAACATAGCCCTTGAATGGTTTCTACATACGTTTCCAAGCTGATTTTGGAAATGCTTTCCATAATATTTGCCTCTAATGTGTCAGTCATCATCTCAGGGGCCGTGTCGCATCTCAGCTTCTCACGTAGATACCCAATGATACCATCACCCGTAGGCTCTATCAATAGAAAAGCTACCGCTCCACCCAACCTCCTTTCCACCTCACTTCGGACATGCGATCTTCCGGTCACAAATATGCGAGTATCAAGCGACTCCCGCACAATCTGTCCTAGTGATTCGAGGATTACCATTTGATGCCCCGGCACACATTCGTCAAGTGCGTCAACGCATATAAATGTTCGCTTTGTGGATGTGATTGTTTGGAACATCTTCAAAATTCCTGCCACCTGTAGCCCCCTACCCCCAATAACCTTTTTCTGGTTCCGAAAAGATCGGACTACCGCTTCAGGAATCCCCTCTAATGCGGTAACAAGCTGTCGAAGCAGGGAGCCGAGCATATTTACTGGGGACTGCTCATTCCTGGAGGCAAAGTCGAAGTAGAAACAGGCAACGGGGGTATCTTCCTCCACCGCCTCGTCGCACAACTTGTCTATCACTAGTGAGCTGTCACCCAGTCGGTTAGAAATAACCCTATTTGACTTCCGGCAGTCCTAAGCTCTCTCTTACCTGATGTAGCTCTTTCCCGCCCCTGGATTTCCATAGCAAAATAAGATGCGATGATTAAATCCATCCTCCCGATTACCACCATGCCAGCGTCTGAATTCCTGGGTTTCCAGTATCCAGGATCCTATACCATCTAGCCTCTGGGCTCCGATGTCTCGATGCCGTGCCCCTGGCTCTAGCGGAGACAGCCAGGCCAATACTTTAGACTCATCATCGGGGGTGATGTAGTTAAAGGTATTTGTGGTGGTGTTGAAAGAGCTTGTGGTATTGAAAGAGCTTGTGGTGTTGAAAGAGTTTGTGGTGTTGAAAGAGTTATGGTTATCGCTGAGGCCTTGCGACATTTTTCGATTTTCACGGCTGTGAAGGTTGTAGAGAGTAAAGAGTAAAGTGTTGGCTGACTTGGGTCAGTTAAGGTACTTACTCAAAATTGAGGGGAAGCGGGGTTGATGGTAAAGCCCTGCGCCTTGCTGACAACACTCCGACTACAGAAATCGTTACACAAACGCCTAAAGGCTATTTATCTCAAAACTGTGATCTAACTCCAGTTTATAGGAGCCATATTTTGATCACACTATTATTCCATGCCTTTTCCTTGACACATTACAAACAGTAGAAATTTGAGGAACTGATAGCCGCAGCGCTGCCCGGAACCCGTTTTAATACCTTCCCAAAACCCAACATATTACTCGAAGATGACTTGCCACCATTCAAGCTGGGCTCAAATGATACGTTGTTTGGGATAGTGGGAAAATTAAGACCTAGGCACAGCTTTTGGTAAGGAAATTAGTGATGTGCGGGTTACAGACTTATTGAGGAACAAGAAATATTTGCAGAGTACACTTTTGAGCGTACAGACTTAGGAACACTGCCACCACCGAACACGCATCTTAGCAGGCAGTCGTTGGAAAAAGTGGAGTTCAGGATTATGGCTTGGCACATAGCAAAGTATTGTAACACCCCCGCTTTCCCACCCCATTGCTCCTCGGCGACAAAATGTCTTTCTCTAACATGATAATGGCGGGGGACGAGAGCTAACCACTCCGGAGAGCATGTAAACATTTATTGCACCAGGTTTCATATGTATAGGTGTAGTTATTGTCTCTTGGAAAGCAAGAGTTGGTCGGTGGTTGTGGTTGCCGAACGGTCAGTGTGGACTCCACTTTTTCCCACAACTGTAGGGGTGGTGGTAGGGGCGACATAATCATTTAGGGGGTGTTTGGCACGCCGTGTGTTCAAATAACCGTTATTTCAAAACGCGTTTTGCAGATTAGATTGAGATCAGATTTTCAACAGCCCAATCAAAAGAGATGAAAAGGTATTACATCATCAGAAAATGTCCTTACATAATCCCTTTGTGTGCGTTGTGATTGGTCTGTTTGGAATC
>Ga0307509_10004929_pt1 | contig 18893 bp, 28 predicted proteins | sample 10_EM_MG_FD_202245 | JGI IMG/M metagenome (GOLD analysis project Ga0307509, IMG submission 202245) | Populus trichocarpa ectomycorrhiza microbial communities from riparian zone in the Pacific Northwest, United States - 10_EM | ecosystem: Host-associated > Plants > Roots > Unclassified | place...
CAGGACAGGGTGCTCGCACAAGGTCGGAGTAGTGGTGAATGTCAAAGGCTTAAATCTGATATCTACTTAAGTTTAAGCGTTTGGCATTCTACTTCGATAACCAACTTTTCCTCGAGAGAACTTATTGTGTGAAGCTTTCAGCTTAACGATATTAAGTTTAACCGTTTTGATTCTTCGTGAATTATTTACTCTATCTTTATCTTCTACTTTGAGTTTTTGTGCGGTCGCAACCTAAGAGTTCACCTCTCTATAGGGTGCCCCCGTTACACCACTGCCCGCTCCCTTGCCCCCTTGCACCCCAATCAGTGTGGGTCCCTGGCCGGTCTGGGCTGTTTCCGCGCTGTCGCTACTCTCACCCACCAAGTTCGCCTACTCCAGGCTGCGTCCTTCAAAGTATCAACTCTCTTCCTGGATGTCAAAGGTGGTTTTGACAATGTCTGTGCAAACAAGTTGGCCAATATCCTCACCAGAGGAGGTGTCTCCGCCTACCTGGTCGCCTGGATTAAGTCTTTCCTCTCCAAACGCCAATGCCGACTCATATTCCAAGGGGCGCCTAAGGCTTTCTGCCCGGTCGCGGTTGGCACCCCTCAGGGCTCTCCGATATCTCCTCTTCTTTTTCTGCTTTATATAGCCAGCCTCCACCCAACTATCCCCCAGGGTCTGGCGATTTCATATGTCGATGACCTCACCATCGCGGTCGGCTCAGACTCTGTCCGTTCTAATATCCGCGCTCTTCAATATTATTTCCGCATCATCCAAAGGCAGGGTGCCGATCTGGGGGTGGCTTTTTCTGTCCCCAAAACTGAACTCATTCACTGGAGAACTCTGAAGGACCACTCAGATGTTTCCTTTGCCCCTATTGTGATCAATGACATGCTCCTTCCACCCTCTCAAGCTGTGAGGTGGCTTGGCTACTGGCTCACCCCTACTTTACACTCCTCTGTTCATTTCCTGAGACGGCTGGCACTTGCCAAATCCTCTTTCGCTACAATCCGGTAGCTCAGTGCAGCTGGCAAAGGCCTCTCCTCCTGATGTAACAGAAGCTAGTCTTCGGCGCCATCCTTCCTATTCTCAGCTATGGCGGCGACCTCTTTGTCCCGGACACGGCCACTCTTAGGCAATTTGACTCCCTCTGGCATGTAGAGCTCCGATGGACGACTAACTGCTTTTATACCACTGCCCTCAGCGCTCTATACCGGCAGGCCTCGCTGCCACCCATCTCCTCTATCTGCAAACACCGTCGCCGGTCAACTGCCCTCTGCCTGGTCTGCGTCCCTTCGGAATTCAATCCTGCCACTGCCCGGATACCCGAGTCTGTGCCCACCTTGGGCCAGGGTCGTTCAGCGGACGATCATGGCTTTCTCCTCCAAGGCTTCTCCAATGCCGTCCACCTTACTTCATGGCTCCGTCTGGGGGGTAATTGTGCCAAACACCTGCCTCTAGAGTCCTTGTGCCACGAGGTCTAGGACCTCATTGCAGAAATCCCTATCCTCACCCTCGCCTTGACCGATCTCGCATCGCTCCCACTGTCGAGAGAACACTCCATCACCTAACAAGCCCTCAGAACTCCTCTGATACAGTCACTTCTTGCTGACTGGCTGAACACAAGCTCGCTGGTACCCCTTTCGTATCCTTACAGTGCCTGCCTAGCTCCTCATGCCTTCACTGGCCTTCCACGGTTTATATGGGGCCGCATTCCTCAGATGCGCACACGTGCTAGCCACCTTCCTACATATATCTCCTAGAGGAACAGGGACTCTAGCACCCTCTACCTATTCTGTGAGGAAGACGATCAGTCCTTCCAACATGCAATTCTCCTCAGTCCAGCTAAGGCCCAGCCTCGCCTCATCTCTCAATTGTGGATGACATTGGCCCTGACGCTCCCCACTGGCTCTCAGTTCCCCTCCTTAGAGGGTTAGCTGATCATCTCTACGTTACTCGCACCGCTTCCCTCCAGCCATGCTGCGTATTCGAGCCAGTACTGCTACTCCTCAGTTGGGATCGGACTCAGATAGCGCTTAAACATCTTAAATCCCCTACCTCTGTCACAGCCTTCTAGGTATAGCTACTTTAAAAACTCCCCTGCTCGAGTTTCTCTTCCGGGTTTTTTCTCTATGGTTTATGAGTTTCCTTTGTTCCAAGTTGGCTGCGGCAGTGGACAGCTAGGGCGGAGAGGCTTTATTACTTTTCAGTCTGTTTCTTAATAGTTATAAGGACGATTTTGCTTAAATCTTTTTGTTAGTCATCGATGGCGATGCGACAGGACTCTGATGATCCTGCTTGGAGAATTTTTGAATGTATTGTTTAAATTTTGTTATTTCCTTTGTTAGTTTTTTGGAATTAAGGTTTTTTATATGCCATAGCGCGAGCTGCATGCAGGATTTTGTACCTAAATCAAGAATCACATGATTCAAAAAAGAAAATGAAAAAAAAAATGAAAAAAAAATGAAAATGAAAATGAAGTATAAGAACCCCATCCTCCATCTCCTCTACACACCCGGCGATTGAAATCTCAACACCACCAGATTATCACCACTTTTCCCAACTTCACCCCCCAATATGGGTTCGCCCTAGGGGGTGGAGTGCATCTCCCCTTATCTTCTCCTGCCCTTAGGCTGATCCCTTTGGGCTCTCTTCTCCCTGGGTTGATGAATTTTACCTTCTTTTGATTGTGTTTCCCCTTCCCATGCAGGGTTGGCTTTAAGCCTCGCTTAGAGCATCTGCACGGTCGGCAACACTCTTCTCAATGCCCATGTTTCAGACGGCCGGGTACACAGTTTGCAGTAAGAGAAAGTATTTCAACAGGCCACGGTCAATTTCTCTACTCTCATTCTCTTGAAGAGGCTGCCTAGTCAAGACAGGAACACGTTTTGCGATAGTTTCTACGGCACAGTGTTGGGTCTCCCGATCTTTCATCTCCTCTTCCTCTCATCGGATTGGCTGGCACCCTACTGCTTCTTCACTTTCTTGACTGGTACCCACAACTACCTGGCTGGTATCCATAACTACTTCTTCACCTTTCCGACTATGACCACGGTCCATCACGGCTCGCCTCTGGGAGGATGTTATTGCACTATCTCCTTCTTCTTTTTGACTGTGTTGCCAAAACAGTGGGCCCCTCCGACGCCCCCCCAGGGCATCGATTATGCTGAGCCTGGTCACCCCCGCATTGAATATACGGGAACTTCTAAGTGGTCACTGTTACCTTTGCTTTTTGTTTTTCTTTTGTTCCGATGATTGTGCCATGGGTTTTCCTGACTCTTTCGACCAGTTCTTTGATTTGATTTTCTTAGTCTATCATCTTAGCTAGTCAAGGATTTCTTGTGGAGGGTGAGATGTGCGGTTGGTTCCATACAAGAGTGACTTATCGAGTTGGCTTTTTCCCAGGGGTAGTTGGAGGTTTTTTATATGCCATAGCATGAGCTGCAAGCAGGATTTTGTACCTTAAAACAATAATCGCATGATGTTAAAAAAAAAGGAGAAAAAAAAGAAAAAAAAGTACAAGAACCCATCCTCTGTCTCCTCTACACAGCTGGCAATTTATATCTCAACACCAATAGATTATCACCACTTTTCAGGCCTCTATCCCCCGCCATGAGCTTGCTCCAGCGGGTGGAGTCATACCTGCTCTACTCTCCCCTGCCTTTAGGTTTATCCCTTTGGGCTTTCTTCTCTCTGGGTTGATGGTTTTCGTCTTCTTTTGATGATGTTTCCTCTCCCTACCCCGCTTTTGCTCTGCCTTGCTTAGAGCATCTGCACCATTGGCAACACTCTCCTCAACGCCCATGTTACAGATGGCCGGGAACACTGTTTGCAGTAAGAGAAAACACTTCAACAGGCCATGGTCGATTTCTCTGTTCTCTCTTTTCTTTGAGAGGGTGCCTAGTCCAGATACAAACGCGGTTACCGATAGTTTCCTCGGCCCAGAGTTGGGTCTACCACTCCTTCTCCTCTTCTCCTCACGGTCGGATCGGCTGGCATCCTACTGCTTCGCTTTTGGCTGTCACCTTACTGCTTCTACACCCTGGGCCTCTGTTCTCTTCTGATCTCTGGGCTTGGGTGATTGTCATGACTGCGTGCCTGGCTTTTGCCTGTACTTGGGGTAGGGGTTTCATGCCTGCCGCCTCTGTTGCCTCCTGGTGATATGCACTCCCTCCCGGTCTCGTTTCCGGTGGCCTACAGTCGCTACTTCGCCCTGCCACACACTTCGGTTTGTGTTGGTTTCGGTTACCAATCTTTCTCTTGGTAGTTTTGTCTGCCCTTCATCCGGGACGTCAGTGCCCCAGGCCCCAGTGATGGGATTGCCTCATTGTGTGTGATGATGGCCAATGGCATTGTCCTGCTGGCTCCTTTATCCCTCCCCTGCTGCGGCAGAATGGGGTCAGTTGTTGGGCTATGGGTGAGTTTCTTAAGGGTTAGGGTGGGATTTTTCTTCCTTGAATTTGTTGAGGTTTCTGTACTTTTCTTGCTTGTTCACTGTTGGGGTGGGGGGTGTTCTTATGGGCTGCATGTCTGTGGAGGTTTTTTTTGGTTCGTTGTATGCAGGCCTGTACGCTCTGCTGTAGTCTCTACCCATAGTACCTGGCGCTTTGGTGTCGGGCAGGGTCACAGGGCTTTAGCACAAGGGATGCGGGATGGACAGTAGGTGGAGGTTTTTCCTGTCTTAGAGCGATCTGGATACCAGAGTTTGTACCTTAAACAAGACCAAAATGATTCCAAAACAAAAAGAAAGAAGAAAGTACAAGAACCACTCCTGCTTACTCCCTGTTTTTTGATGCAATGACTAAGAAGCTCAACCAGAGTTTCCCTGATGGAGACAACCCGTTTCAGGTCTTCAGGGAGGCACCTACAAGTGTCGAACTCCTCATTCACAATCTTCCGCTTTCAATTCTCCCAAAGGAGCCGACTGACCTTTTCCCTTCACTCCTTGAATCAATTAGCAATGTTATTGATGTCCCCATATTTGGGGATTGATTCCTTCAGTCAGATCCGGCGAAGAGGGCTCACAAGCGCACAACCTCGGTGGTTGGGGCAGTCGACCCACTTCATGTTTGCTGTTTTGGTGAGTCCATCCACCTTTTCTCCCTCGCCCGCACGGTCGCCTCCCCCTACTCAACCTCCACGTCCATGCTGTGCAGAAAGTGCTGGCGGTTTGGTCACTCTGCTTCTCTCTGCAAGGAAGAGGCACAAGGCTGCCCAACCTGCACTCTCCTCCCCTCCCATTCCGCTCACACATGTGCTAACCAAAGCTGTCCTAACGGGGGCTTTGAAATATCTGTATTAGGTTGTTGGAATGCCTCCCCCCCTCTCGGTATGCACTGTAGTGGTCAACATGCCTCTTTCGATGGCACCTGTCCTGTCCGCCACGAAATCCTCTCCTCTCTCTGCCCACCAAGGGACCAAGACATCCCAGATGCCCCCGAAGCCTGCCTTCATCACACCACCCCTCAGGGTCCAACTGCTCCCCCTACTGTGCCCGCCACTCCAGCCAGGCACAGCCACCCTTTTCCTCCCTCTAGTGAATCCACCCCCCCGAGACTGTTAAACTTGTTGGCAGCGCATCTGCCCAGCATAACCTCGCCACCCCCCTCCCCGGGTGGAATCTTTTTGATGCTGGCAGCACCCTCTTCCAGGCTAGCACCAGTACTGACTGGAGCACGCCCGCACCAACCGACGTCAATATGGAACTTTAGATGTCGTCAACCCCAGACCCAACACTGACTCCTCCATCATTTCAATCATTTTATTACCCTTGTTGTTTAAATGTTTCCATTGTTCAGCATAATTTCCTCCGTAGCAGTAATGTTTTTCAAACTCTTTATAGTTTTTTTACTTTGGTAGAATGTTCTCCCCATATTGTTGCTCTTCAGGATATTCATCTTTGGAAGAATTCTCCTCCTGTTTTTCGCCACTATAAATGTTTTTTTCCTCCTGCGACCGTTGGCTACAAAGCTCGTGTTGCTGTTTCTGTTCATGAAAAATTACTAAATGATATTTCTATTCTTCCTTTGTTTTTTGAAAGGGGCGACCTTATGGCAGTGAATTTTCACTCCCCTGAGGGCCTGTTTAATACTTCTCATACTTTAGTTCGTTGGTACAATGCGTAGTCAATTCCTAGTGGCCACAACAGGTCCGTTTCTCCCCTTGATTTGTTCCCCAAGCATTATCTTCTGACATTTGTTCCAGGGGACCTCAAAATTCATCACCGTACCTCTGACGCAACCTGCTTTCTGTCCAACTATGACTATTTCATAAGCTCTCCCTACTTCGACAGGACTTCAGCTCGGTCATTTTCTCTCCTCAACACACCAGGGGTCTACCCTAGGTTCCGTTTCACTGCCAATCACTGCCCCGCAGTTCTTGGCCTATCCTTCGCCAACTCTGCTCTGCTTCCTTTTTTTTCCTCCTGGAACCCCTCACTTCTGCCCGCTGGCTCAGACCACACCGCCCTCTCAATCGTGCTGTCCACTCCACTTTTGACACCTCCACCCAGAGGCCTAAACTGGAAATACACAGATTGGGACCACATCTCTTCTCACCTCGCTGAAATGAATCTACCCGTCCCCCCAGCTCTCCCCACCGCACACATCCTCGACCTCTTGTTTGACCACTGCTTCGCCAAGATCACACATCTCATGACCTCCAACACCCCATCCAAATGCCCATCCTCCTACTCTAAACTGTTATCTACCCCTGAATTCACTCAGCTTCGCTGCATCCATCACCACACCACACCCCTTATGACACAGAATCAGACCTCCCCTGCCCAGGCTCGCTTAGGAAGGGGAACCTATTTCAAAGCTATTCAATCCGCCATGAGAGGGCACTGGTCACAGTTCCTCACTGATGTCGACTCACCATCAGTATGAGATGCCCGGAAATTGCAGCTGGCAGAGCTCCGGACTGTTTCCCCACACTTGAAAATGCCTCCTCCCCCACCCAAATCAACAACACACTTTTACAACAGTTTTTCCCCACCAGGCCCTCACCTCTTGAGCCCCTCATACTTCCTGCATTCAAGGATGTTCTTCCCGTTTCACCATTAGAAGTGTCCTCAGCGCTTCGAAAATCCTCCAATACTTCCTTCCGCTCCTGGTCCAAGTGGCATCCCCTATCCGGTCTGGAAGCGAGTCCACAAGGCCAATCAACTGCTTCTCCCATCTTTGTTTACACCTCTTCTCACCGACGGGCATCACCCTCAAGCCATGAAGAAGGCAAACAGCATTGTACTGGATAAACCAGGCAAACCAGAATACCGCACACCTTCTTCCTTTTGTATCATAGTTCTAGTCGAAACTATTTCCAAAGTTCTCGCAAGACTTTCCACCCTTCGTCTCACTGCAGCCGCCCGCTCCCTTGGCCTCTTATACACCAATCTGTGTGGGTCACTTGCTGGTCTCGGCTGCTTCGATGCTGTCGCTACCCTCACTCATGAAGTACACCTACTTCAGGCTGCTTCCCTCAAAGTGTCAACCCTCTTCCTGGACATCAAAGATGGTTTTGATAACGTCTGTGCTAACAGGCTGGCTAGTATCCTTGCGAGAGGGGGGGTTTCCGCCTACCTCATAGCATGGATCAAGTCTGTCCTCTCCAAACGCCAATGTCGGCTCATCTTCCAAGGCGCCCCTAATGTCTTCTGCCCAGTGAGAGTTGGCACCCCTCAAGTCTCCCCGATTTCTCCTCTTCTCTTTGTGCTCTACATTGCCAGCCTCCACCCAACCCTCCCTCAAGCTCTTGCGATCTCTTACGTCGATGATCTTACCCTAACAGTCGGCTCGAATTCTACGGTCGAATATTCGCAATCTTCAACACTTTTTCTGCGTCATCCAAAGGCATGGTGCTGACTTGGGGGTTACTTTTTCCATCCCCAAAACTGAACTCCTTCACTGGAGAACTCTGAAGGACCGCTCTGATGTATCCTTTGCCCCCTTAGTGATCAAGAATATGCTTTTTCCACCCTCTCAGGCTGTTAGGTGGCTTGGCTACTGGCTCACCCCTACAATCCATTCCTCCATCCATTTTCGAAGACGACTGGCGCTTGCTCAGACCTCTTTCACTACAATCCACCAGCTTACTGCAGCGGGCAAATGCCTCTCTTCCTGATGCAATAGGAAACTAGTGTTTGGCGCCATCCTCCCTATCCTCACCTATGGCTGTGACCTCTTTATCCCGGACTCAGCTATGCTTAACAAACTTGATTCCTGCTGGCATGAAGTGCTTTGGTGGACAACTCACTGTTTGTACATCACCTTCCGTGATGCTCTCTATCGGGAAGCCTCACTGCCACCCATTTCTACGATTTGTAAACACTGCCACAGGTCAGCCACCCTCCGTTTGGTCTGCGCTCCATCCCAGTTCAATCCCCCTAATACCCGAATTCCTGAATCTGTACCTACATGGGACCAGGGCCAGTCTGTGGACGTTCACCGTTTTCTCCTTCGTCGGTCCTCCAAGGCCATTCACCTTACCTGATGGAATTGCGTGGCAGCTAACTCCGCCAAGCACCATCCTCTAGACTCACTTTGTCACAATATCTCCAACCTTGTCGCAGAGGTCCCCATCCTCCCGCTAGCCTCGACTGACCTCGTACCCCTGCCACTCCTTTGGGAACCCTCCGTCACCTACCAAGCCCTCAGAGCTCCTCTGTAACAATTACTCCTCACCGACCGGCTCGATGTAAGCCCTCTGGTTCCCTGCTAAACCTGTACGGTGCCTCTCTCGTTCCGCACGCCTTTACAGGGCTTCCTCAGTTCATCTGCGGCCACATCCACCAGATGCGCACTGGGGCTAGCCACCTGGCTGCCCACACCTCCTGGAAGAGTAGAGCCTCCAGCACCCTTTGCCCTCTTTGTGAGGAAGACGATGAGTCTTTACGTCATGCGATCCTTGACTGCCCTGCTAAGGTCCAGCCTCGCCTTACCCATCTCTCAGGGTTGGATGACATTTGCCCCGATGCTCCTCTCTGGCTCTCAGTTCCTTTCCTTGGGGGGTTTGCTGAGTATCTATATGCTACTGGCACAGGCTTTCTTGGAGCCATGTTGTGTATTCGGGCCACTACTGCTTCCCCAGAGGCTGAATCAGTCTCTGATAGTTCATCCTGACCAACGCTCCCTAGCTTGGCCTTGGCCTTCTGGGTATTGCTACTTAAAACTCCCCTGGTTGATTTTCTTCAGGGTATTCTCTTTATAGTTTATGACTTTTCTTGGTGTTCCATGTTTACAGCAGTGGACGAATTGGGCTGGGAGGGTTGATTATTACTTGCAAGTGTTTTTCTTATAGGCTATAAGGAGGATTTTACTATAGATGTTTTTTTTAGTCATCGATGGCAATGCGACAGGGCTCGGATGATCCCACTTGGAGAGATTTTTGCACGTGTTGTTTGAATTTTGTTATTTCATTTGTTAGTTTTTGGAATTAAGGTTTTTTATATGCCATAGCGCGAGCTGCATGCAGGATTTTGTACCTAAATCAATAATCACATGATTCAAAAAAAGAAAAAAGAAAGAAAAAGGTACAAGAACTCCATCCTCCGTCTCCTCTACACACCCAGCGATTGAAATCTCAACACCACCAGATTATCACCACTTTTCCCTACTCCACCCCCCATCATGGATTCGTCCTAGGGGGTGGTGACATACCTCCTCTATACTCACCTTCTCTTAGGTTTATCCCTTTGAGCTTTCTTCACTCTGGGTTGATGGATTTCATCCTCTTTTGATGATGTTTCCTCTTCCTACCCCGCTTTTGCTCTGCCTCACTTTGAGCATTTGCACGGTCGGCAACACTCTCCTCACCGCTCATGTTACAGACAGCCAGGTACATGGTTTGCAGTAAGAGCAAACATTTCAACAGGCCACTATTGATTTCTCTACTTTCTTTCTCTTTAAGAGACTGCCTAGTCAAGACACGAACTCATTTTCCGCTAGTTTATATGCAACAGAGCTGGGGCTACCCGTCCTCCTTCTCCTCCCCTCAAGGTTGGATTGGCTGGCACCCTACTGCTCCTCCACTTTTTTGGCTAGTACCCACAACTACCTGGCTGGTATCCATAACTACTTCTTTACCCGTGGGACTCAAATCACGGTCCATCACGGCTTGCCTCTGGGGGGATGCTATTGCACTATCTGCTTCTTCTTTTTTGAGCCCCTTGCCAAAACAGGGGGCCGTTATACCCCCCCAGGTCTCTGATTATGCTGAGCTTGGCCACCCCCATCCTGATTGTATGGGAACATTTCAAGTAGTTGCTGCGTTGTTTGTTTTTTGTTTCTCCTTTCTTTGGATGATCGTGCCATGGGTTTTCCTAACTCTTCCTGCTTCTTCTTTGATTTGATTCCATTCGTTTATCTTCATAGCTAGTCAAGCGTCTCTTGTTCGGGGCGAGATGTGCGGTTAGTTCTACACCAGAGGGACTTGGGGGGTTAACCTTTTCCCAGGGGTTGTTGGAGGTTTTTTATATGCCATAGCACGAGCTGCAAGCCGGATTTTGTACCTTAAACAATAATCGCATGATTCAAAATAAAAGAAGAAAAAAGAAAAAGAAAAGAAAAAGAAAAAAAAGGTACAAGAACTCTATCCTCTGTCTCCTCTACACACCCGGCGAGTGAAATCTCAACACCAGAAGATTATCACCACTTTTCCCAACTCCACCCCCCGCTATGGGTTTGCCCTAGGGGGTGGAGTGCATCTCCCCTCATCTTTTCCCACCCTTAGGCTTATCCCTTTAGTCTCTCTTCTCCCTGGGTTGATGGATTTCTTCTTCTTTTGATGATGTTTCCTCTTCCCATCCAGCATTTGCTTTGAGCCTTGCTTAGAGCAGTTGCATGGTCGGCAACACTCTTCTCAATACCGAGGTTACAAATGGCCGGGTACACGGTTTGCGGTAAGACAAAACATTTCAACAGGCCACAGTCAATTTCTCTACTCTCTTTCTCTTTTAGAGGCTGCCTAGTCAAGACACACAGGTGTTTTCCGATAGTTTCTACGGCACACAGTTGTGTCTACCCCGCTATCTCCACCTCCTTGTACAGTCACATCGGCTGGCACCCTACTGCTTCTCCACTTTTTTGGCTGGTACCGACAACTACCTGGCTGGTATCCATAACTACTTCTTCACAATTGGAACTATGACTACCATCTATCACGGCTTGCCTCTGGGAGCATGGTATTGCACTATCTCCTTCTTCCTTTTGAGTGCTTTGCCCACATAGTGGGCCCATTGTGCCCCTCCAGGACTTCAATTATGCCGAGCCTGGTCAACCCCGCATTAAACATACTGGAACTTTCAAAGTGGCTGCGTTACATTTGCTGTTTGTTTTTCCTTTGTTTGGATAATCATGCCATGCGTTTTCCTGACTCTTCCAGCTTGTTCTTTGATTTGATATTGGTCCTATATCTTCTTAGCTAGTGAAGGATTTCTTGTTGGGGGTGAGATGTGCGGTTGGTTTCATCCCAGAGGGACTTGGGGGGTTGGCCTTTTCCCAGGGGTAGTTGGAGGTTTTATATATGCATGGCGTGACTAGCAAGCAGGATTTTGTACCTGAAACAATAATCACCTGATTCTAAAATAAAAAATAAAATACAAAAATAAAAGAAATAAAAAAATACAAAATGTAAAAAGGTACAAGAACTTCATGCTCCTCGCCCTGTATTTTCCTCTCACTTAAAATACTTACCACATGCAGCCAAGGTAAACCTCAGGGTTTGCTTCTTACTTCGTCACGATACACCTATTTTGGCTTTTGACTTGGGCTTCATCTTCAAGTGCAATATATATTTCACCTTTGCTGCATGGATTTTTATTCTTTAAAAGTCAAACTGGTCATTTGACTTTGCTTTCACTCTCCCTCTCCTCCCTGTCCTCTTGCCTGGCCCGCTGGCCTTGCCCTGATGTTGTTTACCCCTCTCCCTTCCACTGGTGCAGGCCCAGCCTCGGTTACAGGCCCTGCTCGCTTGACCTCCTCCCGCCAGAACCATATGGCTGACCTGCTCTCTCGCTCATTGTGGTCCCAATCCAGTCATGCCTCTCGCTCTGGAGAGGCTGACAATGTTGTCAATATTCTCGCGCGTGCTGCCAGGCTCGCTCGCGTTGACCCAGCTTTATTCCCCACTGTCTACAATGCCTCCGCGGCTACCTTTCCCCATAGTCAACTTGCTATCCCCCCTCTTCTTACTCTACTCATTGCTATGGTTAATGACCTAGGTGCCACAGTTACTTTCCTGACTTCGCAGGTTGAGACCCTCACCTCCGCCCAGGCAGGGTGCTCAGCTACCCCCTCACCTCCAGCCACATCCAACCTTGAGGCGCCCTTCAAGGACTTGTCTTCTCGGGTTGCTGCTCTCTCCTCCCACCGTGCCACACAGGTGGCTCCCCTGCCACCTCAAGTCCCGCCTCCTCCTGCCCCTGCTGTCCAAACTAAACCTGCGCAGTAGAAGAAGAAACTCACTACATGCCTCTTGTCTTGTACAATCACCGTGCCAGACTTTCCCTTCCATTTCGAGGGGAAATAGTATGGCAACCTGGACACGGACGCTAAACGCCAACTAGTTTCCCCCCAAGCTGCTATCCTCTTTGCCTCTCGCCACAGCCAGTCAGAGGAAGCCAAACTCTACTCCGAGCGATACCCATCCACCGCACTCTTCCATACTGGTCCCCCACATGGTTTCACAGTTTCTGATCCCCTGCAGCCCCAAGAACAAACCTGGGCACAGGTTACCAGTAAGGGCATTAACGGCAAGAATAACGCCACTGCAGCACAAGTCGCTGCGTCAAGTAAGAGTAGTGTCCCCAAAGGACCCCACCACTTCCAGCCGCACAACGTCATTTCTTTGCCCCTCGTACTTCCCCAACCCTCCCTATTGATTGGTTTATCATTACTGCCACCCTTCCTGACATCATGGCCACTGTACTTAAAGAGGCCAACTGCTCCTTACCCCTGTCCCTTACTGCCTCGGTTAATCGCAATGGAGCTGTTACTCTCACTGCCAACCAGTACACCCCATCTTCTGCCTCCTCCCCTTTGTTCAATGCCATGTCTAGGAAGCTCAATGAGAGTTGAGCGGTTGGTGATAATCCATTTCAGATTTTTAGTAAGGCACCTACAAGTGTCGAACTCCTCATTCACAATCTTCCCCTTTCCATTCTTCCAGATAAACCTACTGACCTTTTCCCCTTACATCTTGAATCAATCAGCAACACCATTAACATTCCCATTTTTGGGGCTAGGTTCCTGCAGCCAGATCCAGCAAAAATGGCCGAGAAGTGCACAACCTCGGTGCTTGTGGCAGTTGACCCACTTCATGTTTCCCGTTTCGGCGAATCCATTGGACTTTTCTCCAGCGCCTGTACTGTTACTCCCACCTACTCCGCTTCCAAGTCCACACAATACAGAAAGTGCTGGCATTTAGGTCACTCTGCTCCCCTGTGCAAAGAAAATGCACAAGCTTGCCCAATCTGCACTCTCCTCCATCACCGTTCTGCTCACAGATGCGCTAACCTAAGCTGCCAGCAAGGAGGCTTTGAGAAGTCTGTCATAGGATGTTGCAATGCCTCCCCTGCTCTCTGCATCAACTGTGGAGGTGAGCTCCCCTCCTTTAATGGCACCTGTGCTGTGGGCCGCGAAGTCCTCTCCGCTCTCCATCCTCCTAGGGACCAAGACATTCCCGATGCCCCCGATGCGGGCCTTGCTCAAACCGCCCCTTAGGGTCCAACAGCTCCCCAACTGTACCGGCCACTCCAGCCAGGCACGGCCCTTGCTTCCCTCCCTCTAGCGAATCTATCCAACCCGTGACCATTAAGCTCGTTCACAGCGGATCCGCCCACCCTAACCTCAACACTCCACTTCCCCACAGGAATCTCTTTGTCGCTGGCAGCACCCTCTTTAGCGCTAGCACTGGTGCCGACTAGAGCGAGCCCATGCCAACCGATGTCCACATAGAGCTTTACATGTCATCAAACCCAGATCCAACACAGGGTGCTTCACTATCCCAATCTTTTCAATACCCTGGTTGTTTAAATCTTTCCATTGTTCAGCATAATTGTCTTGGTAGCAGTAATGTTTCTCAAACTCTTTTTAGTTTTTTTACTTCGCTAGAGAGTTCTCCTCATATTGTGGCTCTTGAAGATAGTCCTCTCTGGACAAATTGTCCTCCTGTTTTTCGCCACTCTAAATGTTTTTTTCTGCCTGCAACTGACAGTTATAAGCCTCAAGTTGTGACCTATGTTCACGAAAGGCTATTAACTGTTATTTTTATTCTTCCATTGTTTTTTCAAAGCAGCCACCTCATGGCAGTGAACCTTCACTCCCCTGAGGGACCTTTTGATACTTCTCATAATTTATTTCATTTATATAATGCCTACCCTATCCCTAGGAGCCACCAGAGGTCAGCTTTTCCCCTTGATTTATTTCCCTAACATGACTTTCCGACACTTGTCCTTGGGGACCTCAAGATTCATCACCCCGCCTCAGACCCGACTCGCTTTCTCTCTGACTACGATCAGTTTATAAGTTCTCCCTATTTCAACAGGGCCTCAGCCCAGTCGTTTTCTGTTCTCAACACACCAGGGGTCTACACTACATTCCCCTGCACCACCAACCACCGCCCTGCAGTCCTTGACTTGTCCTTCGCCAACTCTGAATTACTCCTGCATTATTCCTCCTGGAACCCCTCCCTCCCGCCAACGGGTTCAGACCACATAGCCCTCTCAATCGTACTCTCTACCCCACTCCTAAAGCCCCAACCCTGGGGCCTAAACTGAAAGTATACGGATTTGGATCATATCTCTCCTCTTCTGCCCAAAGGTAGTCTCGTCACCCCACCTGCTCTCCCCACCCCACATACCCTTGACCTCAGGTTCTACGACAGCCTTGCCAAGATCATTCACCTCATCACCTCCAACACCCAATCAAGACACCCGTCCTCCTACTCTAAACAGTGGTGGACTCCAGAACTCACCCAACTAGGCCGCATCCATCACCATTTCACACACCTTATGAGAAAGAATCAGGCCCCTCCTGCCCAGGCCCGTGTGGCTCAGAACACATATTTCAAGGCTATCCAATCCCCAAAAGAGTCCACTGGTCCTAATTTCTCACTGATATCAACTTTCCATTGGTTTGGGATGCTAGAAAGATTGCTGCTGGCAGAGCTCAGGATCGTTCCCCACTCTTGAGAAGGCCTCCGCCCCTACCAAAATTAAGAATACACTCCTACAATATTTTTTCCCTCCCAGACCCTCACCTCCCCCGCCCCTCATCCTTCCTGCGTTTAAGGACGTCCTGCCTCTTTTACCTTCAAAAGTGTCCTCTACACTTGGAAAATCCTCTAATACGTCAGCCCCTGGCCCAAGTGGCATTCGGTATTCTGTCTGGAAGCAGGTCCACAAGGCCAATCAGTGCCTTCTTCCATCTCTGTTTACTCCTCTCCTCACCCACGGATATCATCCCCAAGCTATGCAGAAGGCAACCGGCATTGTCCTGGATAAACCAGGCAAAGCTGATTACCGCACACCTGCTTCTTTCCGCATCATTGTCCTACTCAAAACTGTCTCCATAATCCTCGAAAGACTTTCTGCCCTTCGTCTCGTCTCACCTGCCCACTCCCTTGGCCTCTTATTCCCCAATCAGTGTGGGTCCCTGGCTGGTCTGGGCTGTTTCGACACTGTTGCCACCCTCACCCACGAAGTACGCCTACTTCAAGCTGCTTCCTTCAAAGTATCAACTCTCTTCCTGGATGTCAAAGGTGGTTTTGACAATGTCTGTGCAAACAAGCTGCCTAGTATCCTCACCAAATGGGGGGTCACAGCCTATCTAGTTGCCTGGATTAAGTCTTTCCTCTCCAAACACCACTGCCGGCTCATCTTCCAAGGTGCACCAAAGGTCTTCTGCCCGGTCGCCGTTGGCACCCCTCAGGGCTCTCCCATTTCTCCTCTTCTTTTTGTGCTTGATATAGCCAGCCTCCACCCGACAATCCCTCAGGGTCTCATGATTTCATGTGTCCACAACCTCACCATTATGGTCAGCTCGGACTCTGTATGTTCGAATATCGGCGCTCTTCAACACCTTTCCAACATTATCCAAAGGCCGGGTGCCGACTTGGGGGTTGTATTTTCTGTCCCAAAAACTGAACTCATTCACCGGAGGACTCTGAAGGACCGCTAAGATGTATCCTTCGCCCCTATAGTGATGAACGACATGCTTTTTCCACCCTCTCAAGGTGTAAGGTGGCTTGGCTATTGGCTTAGCCAGAACAATCCAATCCTCCATCTATTTCAAAAGACGGCTGGCGCTTGCGCAGGCATCTTTTACTACAATCCACCACCTTAGTGCAGCCGGCAAATGCCTCTTCTCCTGGTGCAATAGGAATTTAGTATTTGGCGCCATCCTTCCTATCCTTACCTATGGCTGTGACCTTTTTACCCCGGATGCAGACACACTTAAGAAACTCAACTCCTTCTGGCACAGAGTGCACCGGTGGACAACTAATTGTTTTTACACCACTGCCTGTGGTGCTTTGTACTGGGAAGCCACACTACCTCCCATCTCCTCCATTTGCAAACACCACTGTCGGTCAGCTGCCCTCAGTTTGGTCTGCGCTCCTTCAAAATTCAATCCTGCCACTACCCGGTTACCTGAGTGTGTGCCCACCTGGGACCAGGGACGTCCTGCTGACTATCATCGCTTTCTTCTTCAAGGCGCCTCCCAAGCTATCCATCTTACTTCATGGCTCTGCCCAGTGGTTAATTCTGCCAAGCACTTGCCTCTATACTCCATGTATCACAAGATTTCCGACCTTATTGCGGAGTTCCCTATCCTCCGGCTCGCCTCGACTGACCTTGTATCCCTGCCGTTGTGGAGGGAACCATCAGTAACCTACCAAGCCCTCAGAGCTCCTCTGTTACAGTAACTCCTCGCCAACCGGCTAGACATAAGCCCACCAGTACCCCCGTCATATGCATACAGTGCCTACTTCACTCCTCATGCCTTCACTGGTCTTCCTCGGTTTATATGTGGCCGCATTCACCAGATGCGCACAGGTGCCAGCCACCTTGCTCCCCATATCTCCTGGAGGAATAGAGATTCTAGCACTCTCTGCCCTTTCTGTGAGGAAGACGATAAGTCTTTCCAACACGCGATTCTCCTCTGACCCGCTAAGGTCCAGCCTCGCCTCACCCATCTCTCAGGTGTGGATGACATCGGCCCTGACACACCCCTCATGCTCTCAGCTCCCCTCCTTAAATGGTTTGCTGAGTACCTCTACGCTACTCGCACAGGTTTCCCTCCAGCCATGCTGCATATTCGAGCCCGTACTGCTACTCCTGAGATCAGATCGGACTCAGGTAGCACTTAACATTTTATAACTCCCTAGCTCAGCCCTGGCCTTCTAGGTATAGCTACTTTTAACTCCCCTGCTTCAGTTTCTCTTCAGGGTATTTTCTTTTTGGTTTATGAGTTTTCTTTGTTCCTAGTTGTTTGCGGCAGTGGGCCAGTAGGGCAGGGAGGTTTTACTACTTATAGATGATTTTATTATAAGTTATAAGGAGGATTTTACCTTACTTTCCTTTGTTGGTCATCGATGGTGATGCAACAGGGTTCTGATGATCCCGCTTCGAGAGTTTTTTGCACGCGTTGTTTGAATTTTCTTATTTCTTTTGTTAGTTTTTGGAATTAAGGTTTTTTATATGCCAGAGCGCGAGCTGCATGCAGGATTTTGTACATAAATCAATAATCAGATAATTCAAAACAAAAAGAAAACAGAAAAAAAAGGGTACAAGACCTCCATCCTCCATCTCCTCTACACACCCGGCAATTGAAATCTCAACACCACGAGATTATCACCAACATTCCAAACTCCACTCTGGTTATGGGTTCACCCTAGGGGATGGAGTCATACCTCCTCTACACTTCCCTTCCCCTAGGTTTGTCCCTTTGGGCTTTCTTCACTATGTGTTGATGGATTTCGTCTTCCTTTGATGATGTTTCCTCTTCCTACCCTGCTTTTGCACTACCTCGCTTAGAGCACTTGCACAGTGAGCAACGTACTCCTCAACGCGCATCTTACAGACAGCTGAGAACATAGTTTGCAGTAAGAGAAAACACTTCAACAGGCCACAGTCGATTTCTCTGTTCTCTCTTCTCCTTGAGAGGCTGCCTAGTGAGACATGAACCCGGTTATCGATAGTTTCCACGGCATAGAGCTGGGTCTACCCCTCCTTCTCCTCTTCTCCTCACTGTCAGATTGGCTGGCACCCTACTGCTTCTCTTTTGGCTGGCACCCTACTGCTTCTACACCCTGGGCCTCTGTTCCCTTCTGATCTCTGGGCTTGGGTGACTGTCATGGCTGCATGCTTGGCAGTTGCATGTGTCTGGGGTAGGGGTTTCATGCCTGTCGCCTCTGTTGTGCCCGCACAACATGCAACCCCTTCTGGACTGGTTTTCAGTGGGCCCACAGTCTTCTCTTTGCCTTGCCACACACTTCCACTTGTGTTGGTTATGGTTTCTAATTTCCCTCTGGGAATTTCGCTCGTCTTCCATGCCCGGGGAATGCCACGACAGTGCCGTCGGTATATTTACCGCTTAGTTTGTGGCAGTTGATGGGTGTTTTTCTATCTTGTTGAGTGTTGAGGTTTCCTTACTTTAATTGAAGGTTGTTCACTGTCCCGGTTGAGTGTTTTCCCTTTAGGCTGCACGACTATCGAGGTTTTTTGGTTTGTGGTATTCAGGCCAGTACCCTCATCAGCAAAAAAACGATTTACGTCCGGACGGATTGTGTCCGCCCTATGCGTCCTGTGCGCCCTGACCGTCCGCCGGATGTTTTTTCTCATCCCATGCGCCTGGTGCCTCCCAACGCCCTTATCCCCCCTCCCATGCACCCAGCGCGCTTGTTGCGGCCGCCCT
>Ga0307509_10004931_pt1 | contig 18889 bp, 19 predicted proteins | sample 10_EM_MG_FD_202245 | JGI IMG/M metagenome (GOLD analysis project Ga0307509, IMG submission 202245) | Populus trichocarpa ectomycorrhiza microbial communities from riparian zone in the Pacific Northwest, United States - 10_EM | ecosystem: Host-associated > Plants > Roots > Unclassified | place...
TCTTGTCTCCTCCCCTCATCGATATGGCTGACCAGCGCGGACCGCAGACTGCCAAAGACTCCAAGGGATTTCGCAATCGCCTGAAGAAGGTGTTCGGACGGGGATCGCAGAGCACGCCTCCAACCGTTGCGCCTCCAGCTGTTACTGTACCTCCAGCCGGTCCTTCGCCTCCAGCTGATCTAGCACCCACTGTATCAACGATAACGACCGATCCAGAAGAAGCTGCGAAACTCCGAGCCAAGTACACGCACTTCCGCATCCTCGTTATCGGTAGGGCGAATGCTGGTAAAACGACGCTGCTCAAGCGGGTCTGTAATACAAAGGAGGATCCGGTTTACAGCAAGGTAAGATATCAGCTTCGCTTGATACCCCGCTCTTATCATCCCTTCACCGACAGATTAACCCGACCTCAAAGGTGGAAACTCGGTGATCTTTGCGCATTTCTCTGATCAGGTCGTTGACTCTGGTGCTGTAGCGAGGGATCCATAACGTGTATGATGAGTTCTCCTTCAAGAGCAACCCACAGTTCATCTTCCACGACTCTCCTGGTTTTGAGGCAGGGGGCGAGCAGGAACTTCAGGACGTACTCTCTTTCATACAGGAGAGGGGGAAAGTGAATGAAGTAAAGGATCAAATCCATGCAATATGGTCTGTTTTATCCTTCATTGATCTGGCGTAACCGACAATGCGTTCAGGTTTTGTTTCACTCCGGACGAATCTCGCCCCTTATTGGGATTGGAACAGATGTTCTTCAATGAGCAACGTGGCTGGAATGGTAAGATCAGAACCTCCAAACTCTTCATCGTGACTGATCAGAGACAGTCCCGGTTGTGGCGATCTTCACGAAATTCGACGATCTCATCACGCAGGTCTATGATAGGAATAAAGAAGACGAGGAGAATAGAAAAATCGCTCTTGCCACCTTGGAGAAGAAGTTCGAGAAGCCTCTTAAGGGTTACAAGTTTCCACCTTGCGCATATGTGCGATTTGAATGTGTGTCGTTTTTCCTCCTTTAGTGACCAATCTTGGGACTTATAGCATGCCCAGCTATCCACGAGGATGAAGGTAATCATCAGGAACAAGTTGGGGAACTAATCAAACAGACAGCGGCATCGATCGATGATTTGGCACTGAAAATGTTGTTTGTCACCGTCCAACAGAATAACCTAGAGGTCTGCATTGAATATGCAGTGAACGAGTCTGTCATCCACTCATCCATTGTTGCTTCAACTTATCTATTTCAGATATACCTTCCAGTATACTTCAACATTGGTACATTTTCACTTGAATTGTAGAGATATGAATACTAAATGAACAAAGTGGAACTTGATTTACAAGGCTGCATCTTGGTTTGGACATTGCTATTTTCAGGTATGTAAGATGAATACATTTTGTGGAGCTGTGACTGAAGTTGAGAAGAATCATGTGAGAGTCCACTTCTGCCTGAGCCAGGGAAGATGGTGACAACAGATATTTCAGGATGTAAGTATCATAACACAATGTTGGTGACAAACTTTAACTTGGATATTCAGTATGTGGGTGTGACATCAAGCACATGTGACAATATACTGATTATTCAAATAATAAGGGGAAAAAGGTAAGAATTTCAAGCTGACAACACAAATGATTCACCCAATATCTAGGATGTGAGTTGCTGTGCACCTCCTGGGCTTTATTTGAATTGCTGACATGCAGCCATGAAATCCCATCCAGTATGTGAGTTGCTGTGTGCCTCCATGGCTCCATTGGAATTGCTGACATGCAGCCATGAAATCCTGTCCAGGCTGTGAGTTGCTGTGTGCCTCATTGGCTCTCTTTGAATTGCTGACATGCAGCCATGAAATCTCATCCAGTATGTGAGTTGCTGTGTGCCTCCTTGGCTCCATTGGAATTGCTGACATCCAGCCATGAAATCTCATCCAGGCTGTGAGTTGCTGTGTGCTTCCTTGGCTCCATTGGAATTGCTGACATCCAGCCATGAAATCTCATCCAGGCTGTGAGTAGCTGTGTGTGTCCTTGGCTCCATTGGAATTGCTGACATCCAGCCATGAAATCTCATCCAGGCTGTGAGTTGCTGTGTGCCTCCATGGCTCCTTTGAAATTGCTGATATGCAGCCATGAAATCTCATCCAGGGTGTGAGTTGCTGTGTGCCTCCATGGCTCCTTTGAAATTGCTGACATCCAGCCATGAAATCTCATCCAGGCTGTGAGTTGCTGTGTGTCTCCATGGCTCCATTGAAATTGCTGACATGCAGCTATGAAATCCCATCCAGGGTGTGAGTTGCTGTGTGCCTCCACGGCTCCATTGGAATTGCTGACATGCAGCCATGAAATTCCATCCAGGGTGTGAGTTGCTGTGTGCCTCCACAGCTCCATTGGAATTGCTGACATGCAGCCATGAAATCTCATCCAGGGAGTGAGTTGCTGTGTGCCTCCTTGGCTTCATTGGAATTGCTGACATGCAGCCATGAAATCTCATCCAGTATGTGAGTTGCTGTGTGCCTCCTTGGCTCTAGGAATTGCTGACATTGCAGCCATGAAATCCCATCCAGCTTGTGAGTTGCTGTGTGCTTTCTTGCTGACATGCAGTCATGAAATTCCATCCAGGAAGTGAGTTGCTGTGTGCCTTCTTGGCTCCATTGGGATTGCTGACATGCGGCCATCAAATGCCATCCAGAAAGTGAGTTTCTGTGTGCCTCCTTGGCTCCATCTGAATCACTGATATGTTGCCATCACATCTTGTCTAGTTTGTACCTGTCTTCTTTCATCTACTCTCCTCATTCTATTCTGTTAATAGGGCCACATTTTGCAGCTGCACAATGTTCAGGCTCTTGTGGACACTCAATTCACTGTAAGACCATATCACACCCTTTTCAGTTTGCTTTCCTCATGTATTCAATTACATAGGCACCTTCTTTGCATTCTTTTATTGGTCTGATTCATTTTATTCTTTTTCATATATTTTATGTTTCTTACTACTACATGGATAGCCATTCTCATCTGTCTTGAGCATTCCTTCTGGATTGTCCAGCAAGGCTCCAATTTCAATGATGGCTTCACCAAGGCCTGGAAATTTTATCTCAAGGTCCAGCATGTACTGATTGATCAAGAATTGGACAACTACTTGAGGTCAAAAGGCAGCAATGACTGGTTCACCATGAAATATAGACCATCTGAAGAAGAGTGTGCTGAATGCAGAAAAATAGTTCTTAACAATCTTCTACGTAAGTCCAGTCCCTGTCTTCTTTGAGCTGGAATTGCTGATATATATATTTTCAGCCCATCCTAAAACCTCCACTTGATCACATTGGAAGTTGTTGGATTGCAGAATATCAAGCACATTGCAAACTTTCTGTACTATTGGAACATGATGGTTCTCTTTGTGTTGCTGTGTGACATGTTCCCACTTTTGCATTGTTTAACTCATTAGCTACTTCTGGTCTTTCTTATTTAGCTTTCCACTTTCACACTTCTATATGTGTATAACAGAGAAACAATATTCAGGACCTTGTGCATTTGCAAGGGTCCTTACACATCACTCAGCTGCCAGCTGTCACCACCATAACATTCACAAATTTCTGACATTTGTCACAATGCACAACATTCCAGAAGTCCTGAATGTGACAAAAAATAAAAAATGCAAGAAATTGAACCAGGAGCCTCAGGCTATACTCTGGGTCAATTGCCTAGAGTGTAAAGTCAGGTATTTCTCAGATGATCTGGCCATGTGATCATCAGGTGGCTCAGATGACTGCTCTAGGGCTTGATATATCAGTGATTTGTTTTAAGATATGTGCCAAGGGGGCACCAGGACCAAAAAGCTGTATATAGGCATTCTGTGTCAATATTTTTGGCTTCTTCTGCTTCAACTAACATTTTTCAAGGCTAAATATGCCTTTTCCATCATCTTAAGCTTATTTTCTGTACCACATGTATAAGAGTATTTGAAATTACATGATTAAGTCTTTCTTAATAAATGGAATGCAGTCAAAATCAATTGCAATACAAACTATAGGCTTGAGAAGCTTCTGAAGTGATCCTCATTCTTGTGGTCATTTGCCAAATCTGGTATATGATAAGATGAGATCATTAATATTACCAAATCCAGTATTGATCTCCCACAAAAGAAGGGGGGGGGTCAACTGTGAGCCTTTAATTGAGATTAAACTTAGTTTATTCAAGTTCAATGTGTGGAATAGTGGGCAAAGGAAATGCACATTACACCTATGCCCTTGTGCAAGGTATCTTGTCACTGTCATGGCCTCTACATTTATCACTGCTGTGAAGCTCTCTCCCTGTGACTGTATCACATGGGCCAGGAAACCTCCTATAAATTTTCAAAGGTAAGACATGTCTAGTATTTACAACATAATTATTCCTGAGGGCTTGGAAGTACCACTGAGGCACCAAGCCCTTTGCCCACTACCAATCTTTTATGCAAGATTGAGCTTTCATGGAACATTGGAAAACTTTACCAACCCCAGGTTGTTTGTAACTTTCTGGGACCCCCTTGATAATATCTTCCACAGAATGGTTGTTGTCCAGATACTTATCACCTTCATGTACACCCCCATATTACTGTTAGGGTTTCTTTGCTTAGACCCCTTATGTAAAAGAGCCATGCAATACACTGCAGATGATCAATGATCATTTAATCATCATCATTTAAATACTAAGACTCAGATGTACCTTGTGCCAATGTTACATGAAATGCTGAGTGCTCTGACAAGCCCTGAGTCGGAGACCAAAAAAATTAATTATTTGTCCAGCAACTGCTATCAACTTTTGGTTGTGGATGTTCAACTGCCAGTGCAACTTCACAAATTGTAATTCAAATGGAATAATTTGTCTCATAGAGGCAAGGGGGGACTGGACCGTTGTTCCATGACCCGAGGGTGGGCAAAGCCTGGAGGCTTAAAAAAACTTCTGTCAACAGCACCTTGCTGTTGCAAGGTCTTTTTCTCTGTCAGATTTACATGTAAGCCTTGAGTGACCGGTTTCAATCTGAGTCTGGATTCTAAGTTCTGGAGTGTGAGGCACTCTCCGTTCTTCTTTTTCTCCAACACATATCTCGAGTCACGATGTCGATCGTGATACGAAGGCAAAGAGGTCTTCTTTTATTCATCGATGGAAAAGCAGGGTCGGGAAAAGGGTCGTTGGTTGTTATTCTATGCCACACTTTGCATGGCAGATTGCAAGCTATTTTACCCACCACGACATCTGGACATGCTGCTCTATTGTATTGTCGCACACATACAGCTCATTCTCTTTTTTAACGTATGCCCTTCATTTTATGTAATCGATTTTAACATTGTTAATGCTGGAGTAGCAGATTTTATAAAGTTTTGTATCTTTCCCAAGAAAAAAATAGGAAGAAAAGAACAGTATCAAGCTCAGATATTTGACCATTTTTTATTACCTTTAGTAATTTATACACATAAAGGTAATATTATAAGGAGAAAAGTAAGAGAGGAATTGGTATGAACAAAGACAAAAACTTCGTAGTAATTACCAAGTCAGACATGTAATCAGTAGGGCAAAGAAAAACATATTATACATCGCAATTTCGTATAAGTACAACTTTACCGACACAAGATTTATAGTAAACTAAGTATTGGATTTGCTGGAAGACTGGCGCAACTTTGATTTAATCTGTTTCAATGGACTTGGAGAACCTTCAGTGTCATCCACAGTCTTGCGCCTCTTGATATCTGGTTCTTTGGCTTCCATCTCAACATTACGGCGCAAGTCCTTTGGCATGAGAAACTTCTTGACGGCCTCTATTTGATCGTCACGTACTTCTGCTTCTTCAAATCTGAGGGGTCCTTTCCTCATCAGGCTCATGACGTAAGGCGCGCGTTTGAGGACTTTAACCTCGAGGATTGAACCTCGGAAGGTGTTTGTTTTCTCTTGTCCCATGAAGCTGAAGTGAAGAGTAAACACAACTTGTACTAAAGCGCCCTTTAGTTTCTTCACAAGTTGATCAGGAGGAATACATTGGAGATGTCGATCATAGGCATTCATTGGTATGAGATAGTGAGATTCGAGGAGTCGCTCAACACTTTCTTTGAGTTGACCCTCTTTGATTGGGTACTCCCTAGAGATCTTTTCTTTGAGGGGGGTTAATTATATCAACAACGTAACACGCAAAGGAACGTGCCTCATTCAGCCACAATAGATCGAGCTCGTTCTATAGTTTCGGCGGTTTCATCATCTTTGTCGGATAAGTCATCATCTGAAGGAATGTCTTCCTTGAAGAAATTGTCAGTGAATTTTTGACAAGTATTCAACGGCAGTTCTACCTTTTTCTGAAAAGGTCAATGAGAAAAACAAATGTTCTTGTCGTCCAGCAAGAAGTACAGTTGTTTAAAGTCTCCCTTGGCGACGCGGTTTTGTAAATCCTTGAGACATTTAATCGCTATATCGAAGTCGTCTTCAAAATCGACAAATCTGGTAGGCCGCCTGAGGGTGAATTGTTGTTTGATATCCAACAATGTCTTGGTGTAGGTCTCATTCCAATTTCCAATTTCGGACAGATGAGGATGATCGTCGGACACTACGCCAACAACAATCAGACGAGCCAGACTCAGAGTTCCATTGTTCTCGTGCTTTTTCGTATGCAACAGAACACTGTTTCCATTGTTTACAGCTCGCCATTTGACGTGACTGAGGAAGATCGGATGCGCCACATATTCACTCGATTTTGCAACTGCAGCACGAAGAGCAGGTCCATTAAATGATCTACAAAATTGAATTTATTTAGCGATGAAAATAGGAAGAATAATTTGAACTTACTCAGCTTTCGCCTTGGATTGGGAAGCTTGGGGTTGTACGATCTGAACCATAGTCTTCAGTGTCAATAGAGGTCCCGTAAATGTACGGAAATATCATTTGGAACCAGACGTTCCGGGTGTTATAACATTTTGTGCTAGAATATATTTTCCGAATTCTTTGGAAGCTGACCAAAAGCGATCTTTACTTGAAAAAGTCAAGAATAAAAAGAATGAAGTACCGGTAACTTCTGTCAACTTGTGTTATCCATAGTTTCAATTGAAGTTTTCCCCGAGTCAATTTTGGTGACTGAAACACAGGTTTGTATCTGAAATTATCGGAGGTGAAGTGTATTCTAAGGTTCCTGCTGGACAAAGTTGAAACAGTTGATAAAAGAATCGGGAAAATGCAACGAACCATAAATTTGGTGAACAGCCGGAACTTGAAGATCACTGGCACGAACTTCTTTCATTTTTCCATCTTTATTCAATAAGGGAACTTAAGTTAGATGTACGATTCCATGCCGTGTTGTTTAACAATGGTCTCACATCTAGATCTCCTATTATCGTTTTGACTCCTTTTTATAATGGTTATTTTTTTTACATTTGGTTTGACGACTGTTGTAGGAGATATTGGACATTGATTCATTTGTATATAGTAACAAAGGTTACTTTCTTTTAGGCGGTTGATGACGCTTGTTATAAAAATGAGTAAACAATTTAGATGAGGGGGAAAAAGAGGGAGACGTACCAGTGGAATAGATAAAGTCCAAGAAACATTTTCTTCGACATCGACTAGAGATTTGTTCACATCACCAAAAGGTACGAATAGAGTTTCATCGTCATAAAGATACCTCACATTACAAATGTTATGAATCGCTTGATCAATCGTTCCGCTGGTTGTGTGTAGAACAAACCCACGTTGGCGATATTTCTCGAAATAATCTTGTCAGCCCCAATTTCTGTTTATAACCCCAACACTATCCATCGTCCAATGTGGGTACAAACTCACTAGTCCATACCAAGCCAGATAATTCATCACTATCATCGAGTGGAATCTTGAAATTGCTGTGACCAAATGAGAACCACAACATAAAACGATGTTGATTTTAATTGATGGTGATGAGTGATGATGCATCTCCAAAACGATAGCCAAGCGTCCAACGGAATTGTAATTTGAACCAATTTTCGAAGACAAATGAGAGGATTTGGACACAGTGAGAGTTGATGTATGTGAGGAATTGGGTTTCGGGAAAACATATCCACAATCAATGATGTACTTTAGTAGAATAGAAAAACCTTTTTTTCTGACATAGAAGTCAACATTGTTAGGGAAAAACTTGTCAGGATGAAGGAGATAAAGAGCGGCGGATCTGGAGATATATGCTTGAGAAATGCAGAGAATGTTTCGAAGTTCATTGACGTTTCCGAGCTTGAATTTTTGAACAAGAATGTCAAGTCGTGCAGCAACAAAACCTAATGACTGGAGAATCTTTTTGTCTGAATAAATGATGAGTAGAAGAAACATTGTTTAATATTGAACATAACTCACCTCGAAATTGACGTGCAATCGTTGCAATTGCAAGGCCCACAAACACGACACATATGAAGGACAGGAAGAAAAAGACCATATTCAACTTTCACAAGATCAGAGGGTGCCTCTTCTTCGTTTTTTTGTAGTATGTGGTGAATTTTTTAAATATCAGTATATTCTCATTAAGGTCTTACTTAGTATAGAACCTGAACAGAAAAACTTTTCGTCTTCAGCGTTCGGGCCACTACTAGTAGTCTGGTGTCCGTTAATTTCACAATCAGGTCCATAGCATTGTCAAAAAAAAAGAAAGAGCCTATTTGAAATTTATTGGGGCAGTGAAATTAATCACAATAGATAAAGAAAAAGGCACAGTAGGACACTTAACAAAGTCAAATATAGAAAGGTGAGTCAATAACTTGTAATGCAGACTGAGTCATATTTTTAATGTATGAAAGAATGGTTTTAACGAAGTCAAATATAGAAAAGCAAGCTGCCAATAACTAGTAATGCAGACTAAGCCATATATGAAAGAATGAAAGGTTTTAACGAAGTCAAATATAGAAAAGCAAGCAGCCAATAACTAGTAATGCAGACTAAGCCGTACAATAATGAAGTCAAATATAGAAAAGTAAGCAGAAAAATGCAGACTAAGCCATATACATAAAAATGAAGTGTTTTAATAATGAAGTTGAATATTAAAAAAAACAAGTGACCAATAGCTAGTAATACAGATTATGAAAGAACAAAGGATTTAACGAAGTCAAATATAGAAAAGTGAAAGAATGGTGGATTCTACTGGTCGGTTGCATTTTTAATTATGCAAATTTCAGTAATATGAGAAACAGTTCCAGTCATCCTGTTGTGGGTGAGATTGAATCACACAGAAACTAAAGACGCGATCAACAATTTCGGTATAACAGTTGGAGAAACTTTGTGCGCCCATGCACTGTGCAAAACACATTCCCTGTAAACAGGAAGCCCCCTAGGTTTGTAGTGAGTCGATATGTTTGTTGCGAGCATAAGATATTCTTCGGTAAACCCTAATATGGAGGCAATAGCACTGGTAGGCTGTACTGTGGAGTAATCAAGTAATCAATGTCTATTCACCTGAAAATGATACTGAGACCTACATTTTCATGAGATCTGTATAGTAAGTTCAAGAATTGAGCATCAAATTTAATTGTCATAAGAGCAGAAATCCTACGTACATCACTAAAAACCATGTGAGTGAAGTTGAGTGAAGGTCCTTCTTTGCCACAAGACAAAAAAGGTTCGGGAGACTTGATTTCAGGATATATGGTCATAATTGTTTTGACCAAAGCGGTACAATTATCGAAATCATTTTGAAAATCAGGCATTGTATCGTCAGGTCTGATAAGGGTGAAGCGAAACATTGCGTCCTGGAAGTTCGTAGGACAGTCTTCATCAATCTTGAAGTCTCCATAGGGAGCTAGATAGCATCCATGACCCGAGACCTTTCCAACAACTATACACGAACTCTGTGATGACTTTGATTCGTGGTTGAAGTGAAAAACTGAACCTTGACATTTCCAATAAGATCCGGCTAGGTATCTTGAGTGTGCCATGTAAATTCCTTTCAGTAAATATTGGTCTCGAATCTCATTAAGATCGGTATCTAAATTTCAAGGAAGAAAAACGATGAGAACATAAGAAATTTTCGAGGGCACTTACTGCAGTCATCTTCCTCTTTGATGGTCTGTGACATAACTTGTGGAAACAAAAAGAGCATGCACGTATTTTATATCCACTGGAAATTGCCAAAGTTCTAATTAATCAGTTTGACGCGATTATAGGTTGAACATTATAATTAAGGAATTCAATGACTTTCTGTCATAAATTTATATATTACATGAAACAATCCCAAAAAGTTATTCCAGAAAACCGAACCTGAAATGAGGGCAAAGTGGGTTCTTGCAACGTGATCCGATTCTCTATTCGAGATCAATACCTTCAAAAATATTGTTACAAGTGTGCATGGACCGAGAAACCTTGCCTTCAGAGATATGTCCAATTCCTCCCCATGTCAGTCAATTAATTTGTTCCATTTTAGAGACATTTCGTGTCAAAGAGTAACACCCTTCGTGGCATGGTCTGGATAGAAACGCAGAAGAGCGCGAGTCATATGTTGTAAATCTGAAATGAAATGGGCGAATGGATCCACCGGTTCTGGGGGCTAAATGGCCAGTCGTCGTTTCGAGGTTGATGCGACAAGCGAGCAATGATGGATAGAGGCAATAAATGTGTTGAGATGTCAACACATTGAATACCGATGTTTCTGGTGCTAAAAGAAGCACAGACAATATATTATCGTCGTCACACACCACCAACGAAATTTGGATATTCTAAAGATTTGTCAGGAGTCAATTTAACTGATAAAAAGAAGATGAACTGACGTCAGTACTTTGATTGAAGATGAAAGTCCTGGACGATTTGAAGGAATAAGGATGTGAGGTCTCCATATCCCATTTTCCATCAAAATCTTTACTGTGGGTTAGAAAGTTAACCCATGATCAAATGTAATGCTTGTCGTCGGTCCCAATTGGAACAAGGATGGTTAATTGCATAGGAAGAATTTGTTGATATATTTCTTCTTCTAGACACATAAGATGTTGCACGAAACCACTGGCAACAGAAGAATGAGTTGTTTCCAACAACTCGAAGAATCGAACTTGACGGTGTTCAGGTATGAAGCACGTCAAGTTTTTTGTGATCCGTCAACGGATGGTGTATTGAACCAAGATTCGAAAGAATTTACAATCCGAATCAACGAATTCCAATCACAGAAGTCGATGATAAGAAACATTAGTTCTGTGCATCCATACACGTCTCTGCTGGCAAGGGTTTGCCAATTGTGGCGACGTGAAGAATGACGAACGTGAATACCAGGAGATTTGACAATATATTGCATGAATTCTGACGACTTCATTAGTGTGCAAAGGAAGAAAATTTATATGTCCTTACTATTTTTTGAAGACGGCTTCATAGTGCTTGGGAAAAGAGAGAACAGAAAGATTTCAAGTATTGAATTACATGAGTCAGTGATAAGAATTGACATTGTTGTCTTCATGCTTAATTTGAAGCGCTTTGACAGAACACGTAAAATTGGATACTATAAAAAGTTAGTAACACGACACTAATTGGAAATTGAGTTAAAAATTCCGATTCATTTAATTTACTTCAAGAAATGAATCGACGGAGAATTCAAGCAACATATCCCAGTCCAATGACACTTTCTTTCGGTCAGTCAAGAAAACTGGTAATCAACTCAGGACGTACGTTATAATCATTTTTGTTAATTCATCAACTTCATCCGCATGGATATCGTAGATTGTAGTTTCGTCATGTTTGATAATCATCAGATTGCTGTACCAGTCTGATTGAAGACCTGCTGCAGCTAAGAGACGATTTTTGCGGAACTGGGTTTCTTGCTAAACTCCCTGTAGACATGGATCCGTAAAATATTTTCCAAAGAAGGCACACCTGATCAATGAAAACTACAGTAAAGTCTTGATCATGCAATTCATAATTCAATTTCTTCATTGTTTTTCAAAGGTCGCGTGCTGGTGGTGTCGCTTCTGAAACAGGATACCGGATCCAGTAATGGGTTTCCAAATCGTGGGGTTGTTGAACTCGAACGCCAATCCGAGCAGGAACATTGATAATGTGGGTTTTCTTGCACCATGAACCAAAATACAAACATTTGTATAATGGAGAGGAAGCCTTGAATCCATTTCTTAAGACAATTTCTAAATAATGAGGTAATTTATACATACCGGGAATGAAGAATTAATCCTTTCTTCAAAACTTTCAACATCTTCATCGTTGAGTATCATGTCGAAAGAAATTATGTTTTCAATACCAAGGGCTAGGTATCACAATTTTTTATATAAATCAGACGTTTGTACTTACCTGAATTATACAGCTTCGTAATCATTCTGTGCTGCGCAGGATTGAATAAATCATCTGAAAATGTTTCTGCATAATAGTCTAACGCGTTTGAGACACCAACTTGACCATTCCATGATAGGAAATAAATCTAATGAAAATTTTTTAAAAAAAATAACAATAACAAATATGTCGATGAAGTCAATAAAATAGGACAAACTGGTGTTATTTCAATAATCTCAAGTTGAAGATTACAGTTGTTATTTCAAAACAGAATGCCTACAAATATAGAGGAGTATGTTTCTAAAGATGTTTCCAAATGTTTGTGAATAATAACAGCAAAATATAGGTTAAATACTCATTTACTTCAAAACAACGAACCTATGCACACCAAGCTTCGGTTACTGAAAGTGGCTTCCCTTGTTGCGATATGCGATAGGAATAATATACAACTTCGCAGTGTCACTAAGAAGTCAAGATTAGGAGTATACCAAGCCATATCTGGTCTCTCCGCTGAAATTCAGACAGAAATATCAAAGGACGCAGAGATTTTGATAGAATCTGGGAACGTTCGTTATTCAAGGAAAAGAGTGTTTGAGGGTGAAATTGAGGATCCAAGGAGTACCAAACGCGGTCGAGGCAATCATCTTGTAGAATTGGAATCAAATCTCAAACCTATGGATACAGCAGATGATTCCGCTATTGGGAACATCGAAAATGACGATGCAAATCCTGAAAATGAAATGAATGTTGAGCAGTGAGTCGCATTAACTTGTGACTTTGACGCTTACTAATAACGATAATAATAATAGAACTGAAATCAATGAAGTTGAGAGGTTAATCGCTGGAGAATTTCTGAAAAGCCCTACCGCTGAAACAGTACAGAATTGCATCAAATCTTTCATTGCCGCAACAAACACAAGCGCCGTGACATCTGTATTGTGTGTTTCTTGCGCAAGGGAAGTTTTTGCCACATTGGCTACCACCTTGAAGGTCATGGCTATCCCTAATCAACACCTCCTGAAACCACATACACCGCACGTTAAACAGGACATTCTAAACAGAATGGTTGTGTACAAACCTGCGATAAATGGAGACGTGGCGACGATCTGTAATGAATGCTTACAAGCCCTTCAGGATTCCAAAATGCCAAAACTCTCACTTGCTAACGACATGTGGATCGGAGACGTCCCCATCGAGTTATCTTGTTTGACGCTTCCAGAGCGAGTGCTCATCACACGATATTTTCCGGCAGCTTACATCGTGAAGCTGTATCCAAAGCAAAAAGGAGCATCGTCTTGGGACAATAGTCAATTATTTCACAGGTTAAAAGGAAATGTTTCCACATACCGACTCGATCTGCGACAAGTGGCTTTGATTGTTTCCGGCAATAACAATGATTCGATGACAATGCCACATCCCTCCAAGATATTGTCGGCCACAATAGGTATTACTTTCATTGGACCTAAAGGGTTCTCCAAAAAAACAATGCCTGCCATGTTTCGAGTCAGGAGATTTCGAGTTCGAAATGCTCTACTGTGGCTTAAAAACCACAATCCGCTCTATTCAGATATAAATATTTGCGAGGAATGTCTTGCTCAATTGCCTGAAGACGGAATTCCTGAAGAATTTATACACACTGCACATTATTCTTCTGACATTGAATCGGTGCATCAAGAACATGAAGGATACATGCCTGTTGAAAGCGAAGATGGTGTGTGACTATTGTTTGATATGTAGAAACTTCTCTGATGGTATTAATCTGTTGAAAAAGATGTCATTTTCACTCAAGTCGATGCCAATGGCGATGAAGGTACATACTTTTCTAAAAAAAGGGGAGGGCGTTGGGCGCTTAAATGATCCTAGATATCGACATTGATTCCGAACCTGGTGTAATACCTCTAGCTGTATCAGGAGTCATTGACATCAATGGCCATGATATAACCGAACGAGAACTGATGGCAGCCGCTATCGCAAACGCAGTTCATCCTTCACATGGTGAAGAATTTGCAATCAGATGAGGGAGCGCATTTGTCAACGAGTATCCGAGAACTGATGATACTGGAAAACACGTCGACGGAGGGCCTGACAATGCAAACCATCTTCTTGGATGTTTTCCGACGTTGTTTCCTTACGGCCGCGGAGGTTTTGAAATCGATCATCCCTATCCAGTCTCTTACGAGTTACATGCTCGATGGGCCCTTCAATATGCTGATAAAAGATTTCGTAAAGATGTGCAATTTCCATTTCAAGTATTCGGTGTTTGTCACAAGCGTCAGGTCTGTCATTCGGCGGTGCTGTACATCAAGAATGATTCTTTCGTCAAGCACCATAACATTTTAACAAGCCTCACCTCGGACGATCTGCTACAGGCCAGCAAAGAAGAAGAACAGGGACTGCCTTTTAGCAATCCATCTGTTAATATTCTTTGACAGCAATTGAAAGCTATACGGACCAAGGTTAAAGGCACCGATGAATCGTGATTATCCATTCATTCAGACATTTGGAGTATGAACCTAGTCTTTAATCCGCCGAGCATCTGGTTGACCATCAATCCTTCCGAGGCGGACCCCATTGTTCAAATATTCTGTGGATCCAAAATTGATCTCGAAGCCTTCATTAAAACAGCAGGACCAACAGCAGGCCAACGATCTCGAAATGTCGCAGGAGATCCATATGCTGCAACTCGATATTTCTATTTCATAATTGAAACTGTTATTGAAACACTTTTTGGAATTCAATCGAAAAGAGAAAACAAAATTAAATGAACCGTGGGAATATTTGGAACTGTTAACTGCTACATAGGAACTGTTGAAGCACAAGGATGCGGAACACTTCACCTCCATATGTTGGTTTGGCTTCAGGATGCCCCTTCTTCGCAGACAATGAAAATAGTGTTGCAATCTGAAGCATTTCGAAGAAAAATCCGTGACTACATCAGAAATGTAATTCATGCCAATATAAAAGAACTCGATGACGAAGCAGTTGAAAACTTACCAAAAGGCAAGGAGGTTTCATATTCACGTCCTTTCCTCCCGACGGAACCAAATGCACAAAAACAGGTCGACGAACTTGCTCACACGTTGCAATTTCATACATGCCATACAACGACATGCTTGCGTCTTCGGAAGGATCAATGGGTTTGTAAGAGAAGATTTCCACTCCAAGTTTCTCGTGATGCTTGGGTAGCCTCAAACGGGAACTGGGAACCAAAACAAAATTGCTCTCGTCTGAACAACTGGAATCCACTGTTGTTTATATGCCTTCGCTCAAACGAGGACATCAAACTTCTCCTCAACGGTTCTGGAACCACTGTCCTTAGCTTTTATATCACAAATTATGCAGCAAAAAAACAAAATCGAACCTCAAACACTTCTGCTCTTCTTGCCAAGACATTGGCCTTTCATAAAGCAGACACTCGCGAATCGGAAGACATTTATCAACTCAACAAACTGTTACTCCAGCGGTGCGCCAACACTCTTAATTGAGATAGAGAATTTAGCGCGCTTGAGGTCATAAATTACCTGATGGGATGGGATGACTGATACGAGTCACATTACTATGTCAATATTTACTGGGACGCAGCACGAAAGGCACTGATTACCGCTTATCCGGATCTTATCAATGATGAGCGTGAAGAGGTGCAAATGGTTTTTAATAATTTTTAAAGTCAAAATTAATCTTTTAAAATCAGGAAAACATTTCCGTAATTAAATTTTCTGAGAGCGGCATCGAACTCAAAGACCAGCTAAAGAAATATCGATATAGGGGAAAAACTCTAGAAAATACAAATCTTTTCAATTTCGTCATCAATACCTACAATGCGAAAGGCTCAAATAATGAAAATCAATCCGAATTTCAGACTAATAAATTAGGTCGGCAACCGAACGAACGAATTCCTTATCTTCCAGAGTACAAGAAAAATAATCGGTGTCGAGTGATGCGGACAGAAGGACACGAAACACTGCCTTGTATTGTAGGGAAATGGTTTCCGCAAAACGATCGGTCCTTGTAAAAGGAATATTACTGTGCCAGCATGCTTATGCTTCTCAAACCGTGGCGAAATCTGGAAGACTTGAAAGACTCATCGGAGACGTTCTCTTCTGCTTTCAACAAATTTCTTGACTACTGGCACACGAACAAGAAAATCTCCACAATTTTGAACAACATTCAACATTACCATAAATGCTCTGACGCCGTGGCTGAAAAATGCAAGCAAGATCGCATGAATGACAGAGAATACCTTTCTTCAACCGATGTTACTATGGAAACTTCTAACGAATTTAACGATGATGTACTTGGCGACCAAATGGAACCACTTAATTTTGAAGACTTGCCAATTACAGAAACGTTGATCGAAGAAGCAAGAAGACACAGAGAATCTCAAAGGGACAGGAGTTATGGGGAGAAAGCAATTAAAGTGGCAATGGATGCAGGAATATTTCAGAAATCCATGAGATTCATCCATTCCGTTGGTATTGCATGACATGCAAATAATCAGGAAATGGATGAACTCTCATGATGGGACAAAGAACTAAAAGCCGCAACTCAACGTCAGTTTCAAACCCACGGAACAATCAACCTAGCAAATATTCATGAAAATCTTCAAGTAAACCAACACCAATCCAATTCCAAAGCAGTCATTTACAACACCCAAACATCTTTGAGTATTATTGATCGACGATCAGTCCTAGCCAAGCTGAACCCCCAGCAACGACAAGCACATGACATGATAGAGGACTGTTTGAAAAAAATACTGTCGGGTGAGTACAATCTTTCAAACATCCTCTGCATAAATAACCCTGATGAAATTTTAGGACAAAAGTCTGAACAGTTGCGAATGATAATACTCAGCCCAGAAGGTACAGGAAAATCCTTATTGATCAAGGCCGTGACAGAAACATTTGAATACTACGCAGCATCAGAACGTCTTGCCAAATGTACAACAACCGGAATAGCAGCATCACTCATCGAAGGAAAAACATTACATTCCTTAATCAGCTTAGGAAGAGCTGGAGCAAAAGAAGACTGGTTAACAAATTGCTCTGAAAAAACAAAAGCAAAATGATGTCACAATTTACAAGGAAAAGACTTCGTGATTATTGATGAAATCTCGATGGCCAATAAAGCGACATTTTTCTGCGCCTCGCAAGTGTTCGCACATATACGATCCGAAAATGGAATCAATGATCTACATGCACCTTTTGGCAGAGCCAACGTAATTTTATGTGGCGATTTCCATCAATTTCCTCCTGTTGGAAACAGTTCTGGAGTGTTGTACAACCAGTCTAACAAAGACAGAAATCTAGCTACGATTGGTCAATCATTGTATCAACAATTCAACACAGTCATCATGCCCACAGAACAGAAGTGTGTTCAAGATCCTGTGTGGGCAGAGCTTCTTCTTCATCTTCGAACTGGCGACTGCACAACCGACGACCTGGAAGAAATCAACAAACTTGTTGTCGGAAATCCATTGTCACCCCAAATTGACTACTCCAAACCTCCTTGGAACGACGCAATTCTGGTTACACCTCGACACTCAGTTCAACAAAGATGGAACGAAGAAGCTATCAAGAAACATTGTGCTCTCACCGGCCAACGTCGATATATTTTTCCCACTGAAGACACCTATCGCGATAGTTCTGAAAATCTTTCGATGGAAGCAAGATTAGCGATCGCCAAACTAAACGACAATCAAACAGGAAAACTCTGCAATCAGATCACCGTCGCCATTGGAATGAAAGCAATGGTAGTTTTGAACCTAGCGACCAAAGCTGACATAGCGAACGGAACACGAGGAACGATCATTGATATTGTTCTCAATCCCCGAGAAATACTGCCTGAGACAGAGACCAATGGCACGGTCTGTCTAAAGTATCCACCAGCAGCAGTTTTATTCAAACCCAAAGGAAAATGTAGTATTGGATTCAAAGGACGAGCAGGGGAAAGAGGGCTTGATGAAGGAATCATACCAATCGTTCCATCAGTTGCACCATTCACAATAGACATCAAGGGTAAATCATATGGAATACGACGTTGACAACTTGCCATAACTCCCAGTTATGCCTTCACGGACTATAAATCACAAGGTCAGACAATCGAGTACATAATAATTGATTTAGCCCCACCGCCATCGGGAAGCAAATCGCCCTTCAGCACCTACGTCACTTTATCGAGAGGTCGAGGACGTGACAAAATAAGAATCTTGAGGGAATACGATGTTGAATCGTTCTTAAACCATCCATCGGAGGAACTGAGACGCGAGATGAAACGACTGGCGACGATTGCACAGAAAGCATAAATATATTATTTACATTGATTTTATTCTCTAATTTGTTGACAAACAAGTACAAAATTACTCTCCCAACATTTCAAGACCTCTCGCACTAACCATTTATTGACGCATGTTGTTCGACACTCCAAGAAATAAACAAGTACAATTTTACAGTCTCAAAATAACTTCCTAGAACAGGCTCCTAAAACCAGCCTCTCGTAGCGAGAGGATCGCATGTGATTCGTTTGATGGTATCAATGTACAAATAAACAAATGTTGGAGCTCAACCTCTCGCTAGAGAGGCTGGCAAAACTTAGAGTCACGTGATTTACTATCAACATAAGTCACATCCAGTCACACCGATTCAGATGATAAAGGGCGAGGCAGAGACACAGTGCTAAT
>Ga0307509_10004932_pt1 | contig 18887 bp, 16 predicted proteins | sample 10_EM_MG_FD_202245 | JGI IMG/M metagenome (GOLD analysis project Ga0307509, IMG submission 202245) | Populus trichocarpa ectomycorrhiza microbial communities from riparian zone in the Pacific Northwest, United States - 10_EM | ecosystem: Host-associated > Plants > Roots > Unclassified | place...
GTCAAGTCGGTTTCCATAATCCTGACTGTCCAGTCGGTCTAATTTCCACCATTGGACTAGACTTGACTTTCGACCTGACTAGCTAGTCCAGTCCAGTCTTCCGCCGACCATTCGGAACCCTGGTTGCCCCGGAGTCAAGTTTCACCAGACTCGACTGCCCCCTACTGTAGGCAAACGCCGTGCAATTACCCGCACACCAACAGTCAAGCCCACCTTAGCGGTCGGCACGGCCGTCTATAGGGAAACGAGCCCTAATTTACGATCTGGCTAGGCTTATTCTATAGCTGGCACCTAGGAATTTTGGTGAGTGTCCGCGAGGACAGTACTGTAGGAGAGTGGTGCGATTGATCAGGAATTAGAAACCCGCATAAACCTGTATGATTCCCAGGTTTCGAACATGGCAGCCGGGGGAATAATGTTTGTTTTACAAGGTGCGGGTGGCTGAATTGGAAAGCTATTTGGCGCCTTAAGAAAGTCAAGTGGGTGCTTGCGGCGCTGCTTTTTCATCGACAGCACCCCCGCTTTTCTTCAACTATAGCGACTTTCTTTCCGTCACAGGAATATCGTCAACCAAGAATAACCCACCATTTCCGCCGTGCGAGCGATAAAGAGTGGAAGATGCCTCAATATACCGTCAGTGTCGGCGCGACTTTCCCCAGTGGTGGGAACGTCTCGGGTGTGTGGGGTGGCGATACTATTACCGATGATCGGTCCCAACTCCTAGCCTGGCTATCGCCACTGAACCCTGGCTTGCGGCATTGGGACATCCAAAAACACCGTGCGGATGGTATCGGGGAATGGCTCTTAGAGACGGAGGAATTTAGAAGATGGTACACTGGTAGTGAGAGAGGGGAAGGTGAAAGCGCTGTTCTGTTCTGTTATGGAGATCCTGGGGTCGGAAAGACATTTATCAGGTAACAATGATTTCCGACTGGAGAGAAGGAAGGGAGTCCGTGCTGACGAGTCGTGATGATAGCTCTCTAGTGGTGGACACACTATGCGATCAGACCGGCGGGCAAAACATTGCAGTTTCATGTTTTTACTTGGACTTCGCAGCACGAAAGGAGCAATGCGTGACCAATGTGCTGGGCTCCTTGCTAAAGCAGATGGTTGGTGGGATGGAAAAGATTCCGGAGGAGATATCGAGGGCCTTTCAACAGCAGACAACAACCATTGGCGGGCGCAAACCCCAACTTATGAATATCATGCAAATGATACAGCTCATCGTATCCTCACGGCGGACGGTTATGTGTATTGACGGCTTAGACGAATGCTCGGGAGTTCAGCGAGCCAGGCTCCTTGGTTCGCTCCAACAAATCCTTGACAAGTCCCCGCGCACCCGAATATTGGTAACCGGAAGGCCCTATATTCGGGCTGAGGTCGAAAGGCGTCTTGCTGGACACGTGGAAAGTGTCCCTATAAGTTCCCTCAGAAAGGATATTACCGAATACCTTCGGATCAAACTTGATGAGGACGACGCGCTCGATGCTATGGACGAGAGCCTGGAGGCAGAAATTCTGGAGAAAGTTCCCGAAAATGTATCAGACGTGTGAGTAGGGCCAATAGTGCTGAGAATCATACCCCGATCATCCCTTAACACGAATAATTAGGTTTCGACTTGTTTCCTTAAATATCGAGGCAATCTTGGGAGAACCAACTATTTATCGGAGACGGGAAAAGCTTAACAAAATGGCCGACAGATTAGGGTGGGAAGATGCTTACAGTTCGACGATCGAACGGATAAAGGCGCAGGATGAGGGTAAATCAAGAATCGGGGTGGCAGCTTTGATGTGGCTCAGTCACGCCGAGCGGCCGCTGAGGACGGATGAGCTCTGCCATGCCCTAGCAGTTGAGATAGGCTCTAAGGATTTCAATGCCGGGAACACCCCTTTAATCTCAACACTGGTGGGCTACTGCCAAGGGCTTATCACTGTGGATGAAGAGACATCGACTGTGCGACTCATCCACCCTACCGCAAAAGTGTATCTTTCCACCTACCCCGATATTTTCGGCAACCCCCACTCGGCAATGGCTGAGATTTGCCTGACATATCTGAATTCCGAACAGGTCAAAGCCCTTTCAGCTGACCCCTCCACCGTTACCCATGACAATCCCTTTCTAGAATACTGTTCCATATACTGGGGAAACCATGCGAAGAGGAAACTCTCATATCATGCAAGATCACTTGCACTAGAGCTACTTCGGGGATACAACAGTCACATATCCTTCAAGTTGCTTTTAAAACACGTAAAATATCTGGATCGCAATAGCAGGGGCTGTGCTAGCAACCCTTGTAGCGATCTTGGGAGCGATATCGATTTTTCCTTCAGTGGGCTGGACTGTGCATCGTTCTTCGGAATTGTAGAGCTTGTGGATACTTTGAAGGGGATGGCGTGCTATCGCGACCAAGGTGTTCTAGGGACTCCCCTTATATGTGCCGCTCGCAATGGGCAAGAGGAAATGGTAGAAATGCTTCTTGGTGGTTATATGTTCTACCACAGCGATCATAATTATTTCGGCCTGACACCGCTAATACATGCCGCCCGGTGTGGCCATGAGCGAGTGGTGGAAATACTACTCACGTGCGGATCGGTCGGCCCCAAATGTCCAGACGACCGCGGGAGGACAGCGCTCTCGTACGCTGCTGAGGATGGACGTGGGGAACTAGTGAAAATACTGCTCCAGCAGCAAGAGGTTAACCCAAACGAGCATGATAATTCCGGAAATACACCACTTTCATTTGCCGCCAGGAACGGGCATGTCCGAGTGGTGGAAATACTGCTCGAGCATGGAGGTATCAACCCCGACAAGCCAGATCATCAGGGCCAAACGCCACTGTTGTATGCCGCTTTCGGCGGACACGACCGCGTGGTTAAAATACTACTCGGGCGAGAAGAGGTCAACCCCAACAAGCCAGATACCTACGGCCGAACACCACTCATGCTCGCAACTATGTTGGGCTTCCAGGCGGTGGTAACTCTACTACGGTCCCACGTGGCTAAAACCCCAGCGCAACCCGAGCCCTAGGAGTCGCCACCCAGTGGAAATCGCTCCGATCCCTTCTCTCGCCCCTTGTTGCTCACGGAAATTATCTCTTCGACATCGCCCTTTACAGGAGGAGGATGTCCTAGAGCTGGGAATGCATATATATGCCACCACCCGTCTGCAACTCCTTGTCTAATTAGCTGAGTGGGGCGGATTCATGAATTCCGGTTTACAAAGTGCGGTAGTCTTGTCGGTGAGGTGAGGTGGTTTCATTATTGTGAGAAGGCTCGGTTTATAACTTTAGATTTCAATTCTATCATATCATATTCAATTTTCCTCGAACTGCAATTTCTTCCGAGAGCCTTTTTGTGTTTATTTTTCGTTTTCTTTTTGTCTTCCTGGGTGGTCTTTTTCTTCTCTTCCTCTGTCTCCCCAACCTTTCAGTGACAGGAGGACTTATGGAGCGCGTTTTTATTTTTATTTTTAGAGGAGGAATAGTCTACGATAACGCAAGGATTCTTGAGGTGATAGAGAATAATTATATAACGATGGTATTAAGGATAGGAGACTAGTTATCATAAATGCTATGGATTAATGAAGGGCGCGGCATTGCAACTCGGTGGATATTGTATCCACTAGCCACCTACCTCCGCCATACGCAATTGTATGTGTGAGGACTTAGCAAACAAACCCTCTATGTCACCTGTCAAACTCACCCGTATCGCGATCAACCCGACGGTATTAAACATACCAGCGGAGAAATGGTCAGGCAGATACACTGTAGTGCGCATCCGAATGGTGCCGCCAGGTGGGAACCCCCCGGCCGTAAGTGTTGTATGATTGGCAGGAAAGGATATCAAGGAGGCAATTAGCCGAGAGGCTACCAACAATCCTAGCTCCTTCGACTCCCGTACCGATACTAGGGGCAGTCCCACTAAGGTCGGAAACAGAGGGGAAAGAGAGCCCACAGAATCGTACTCGAGTGGTGTTCCGTCGGCTAGTGGGTCGGGCACGGGGGGGATGTAGGGTGGGCGGTGGTTATCTTTGCGTCCTATCGCTTAGTGGATTAGAATTAGTGCGGCGCGACATGACGGACTGCGGTATGGATTGGGTAAGATTATATTCCTGGTTAGCGAACATGTGGTTAAAATAAGGTTATCCGTGGTCCGTTTTGTAAAGGATACCTTGGTAATCGAACCCGGGGGGGGGGTTGGAGAGGGGAGGATTAAGCGCGGACTTGTGAAAATGGGGATTGATGGTGGGGTTGTTTAATTTGTTAGTAAGCAAGAATAGCCGAGCTTCGTATCACCGGGGAATTTCTACATGTACATATCTAACCTGGCTGTGGGAATATTTATTGCGAGACGCAAGGAAAGAAGGGTACCAGTATGATACTAGTTTGCTATTGCTGCATTCTGCGTCTTTTTCCGATTATTTTTTTGCTCCTTTTTTTCTAATTATCATATCATACCTACAAATGTCATTTTTTATTGTTTTGTTAGAAAGGGTTCTGTCTTGTATTGTCCCTTAGCTAAAGTAACTGAACATTTGACGCTGCAAAGTTCTACCACAAAGTATGGCAACCCAGCCCCCTCGCTTCTGAACCCACCATACCTTCATCACCACAAAAAATCTCAATCAAGTAGATAGATAATACACAAGGTATTATTTAGAATCATAGATTTATTTTATTTTTAAATATTCTTTTGGTCGTGATTTTGGACATCATTTGTTGATCTGGGTGCTGACGAAGAAGTGTGAGACGCTGCATCGCAATCTTCGGTTACTTTTGCTAAGGGACAATACTATCATAGTACAGTGTCCACCCCCCCATATAGGTTACCCGGGGGGCCCGATATCCAATACTAAGGGCCCGTTTACCTATAGACGGGCAACTAGCAATCAGAGACAGTGCAGACCGTCAAAGAAAGTCAGTTAGGTAAACCAGCCCCCAACTATATGTTGAAACTTACTATGGCTGGACCTAGTGTTTCACGCCCTCACACAAATCACTCAGTGTTTGGAAAATTCTGATATGCGTTTGACTAGTATAGTGGAAACATGTAACCAGACAGACTAGCACTAGCTACCAACTATGACACTGGATTTGTATCGAGAAAGTTTGAGATGTGAGACAGTGGAGGATTTCCTACATTTCCCTTATGTCTTTCCTTTATCTGTCTCTCTGTTCTATGCCGACTTTGTCCCTATAAGTGACCATCGTGTTCCTGTTTCTTTTCTGATATCGTTCATCATTGTCTATCATCATCATCTTTCGTTTTATCTCTTGTCATTCTTCTTTAAATAAGAATCAAGTCTTTTTGTCGCTTGCCTTGTTGCCCTCGTATTCGAGTGAACTTATCGACCGTCCGAGTACGCCCTACGAGATTTTAAGACTATATACTAGACAGTAAGTTATATTAGCTAAACATGCAGCTATTATATTCTGTTTTCTTTACATACCTTCAACCCTCTGTCTCTTTCTAAAAATTAAATTAGTAATAGGTGGCTGTACTAGACGGTGGCGTCTCAACCGTTATCTGATAAACGGCGCGAAAGTGTTTGACAAATTTTCCACGGTCCCAGATTCTTGTAGCTCGACCGTCAAAAAGTTATGTTGCCTACTCTAGGTAAACGCCATCTACTTTGCCGAACTCCCCCCCACTGTTAACGGTCGGCATCGTTGCAGGATTTTAGACGGACGTCTCTAGGTAAACTGGCCCTAAATTCAATACCGTATATATCGAGATCGTACCTACAATTAGGAGCTGGTCACTGTAAATGCTATTGCTCAATGGTACTGTATCGGGCGTGATGGATACCTAGTGACTAGCCCTGCTATATGGGTATGGAGGGAGGGGGGCTAGTAGAGAGGCTTTTCACGTCACTCATTAGTTTTATACCTCTTGAAATCAGTTTGAAAGTGCGAAACACACCAGAAGAGAAACATCTAGAAATATGCAGTGCAGCGTGTTTTCAGCGATAATTATTCTCTCTGGGTTGTGGTTGCTTTAATACTGCCGGGCACTAGTTACACTAACAGTAACGGTACCGGTATTAATTGTGAGAGCGGCGGGAAAGAAAATCTCCGGACGACTTGCAGGCAGGCTTCTGATCAACATATAGCTCTTCCTTGATTACTAGAGGGAAGTGGTAATGCTAGCTGATAATCTTTCGACTCCCACAAGGGGATGGCCCCAACTAGCTCGAAAATAGACTAGCCGAAGGGCCCGCGTGGAAGGAAGGTGGGATGAATGGTGGTTTTCTTTTGCGTAGAGCCGGCTTCGGTGGGGTTGGAATCAGTGTAGCGTCGTGGCGCATCCCGCAGGTGGGCTGTCTTTTTCTAAGTGGTAGCCCACGCTCTATCTCTCTATCTCCGGGCCTGCACGGCTCCAACAGATCTCAATATCTCTGTTCGTGATGGATTCTTGGACGGGGGCTTGAGCACGGTTCTCTACGATAGGGGGGGGGAGCAGGGTCAAGCTCGGGAAAAATCAAATCAAAAGCGGAGGAAAAAACGAAGCGTATGGAGATTCCATACTTACAGACTAGTTAGCGAAACATCTAGTGCTAAAGTTTGGGTGATAAAACTAGACGGCGGTAAAACTAGACAGTGATGTATGAACCAGGATCATTTTCTAATGAACGGTGCAATAGTGTTTACCCAATTTTCTACCGTCCCAAATTGCCATTAGGCGGCCAAAACATAATGTTACCCCAGAGGTGCGTTTGGATGTCCCACTATCATAGGCAGTAGACAGCACCATACCGGATGTAAACCCAACAGGTTTGCCTGTATCCCTCCCCGTCGAGCCCCCCCCTAACGGTTGCCACCGTATCGAAAGTGTCAGACGGCCGCCTATAGGTTAATGGGCCCTTGGAGAGGCTGCGGTTTTCACTTGCAACCGCAAGAGTCATGAAAATTATGTACTCGAGTAGTGGGGAGAGCTTCGGTCATGTTGCGTACGGTAGGAAAGCTTGGGATATTTTCACTGTTGTTGGTGCCTGCGGTTTCCACAGAAGAAAAAAGGGTTCGCAATGTTGGTTGTTTGGGTTACACTACCGATAGAGGCCCGTTTGCCTAACCGTCTACTGCAAGAATTTGGGCGATAAAACTAGACGGTGGTGTCTCGACCGGGATAATTGTCCGATAGATGGTACAAAAGCTTTTACCCAATCTTCTACCGTCTCTGAATTCTTGTAGCTAGGTGCTCAAAACGTGATGTTGCCTCAGAGGTAGATAGGCGGATTGCACCAAACTCTAGACGGCCCCCCACTGCACGAAAACTCCGTTTACTTACCCACACACCCCCAACAGTCAAGCCCACCTGAGCGGTCGGCACAGCCTCGAGCTACTAGACGGCTGTCTATGGAAACGGGCCTAATTTACCGTCTAGCTAGGCTTACCCTACAGCTGGCACTTAGGAATTATCGTGAGTGGCTGCAAGGACAGTATTGTAGGAGCGTGGTGCGATACGATAGATCAGCAATTAGAAACCCGCATAAACCGGTATGACTCCCAGGGTACCGACATGGCAGCCAGAAGAATCATGTTAATTTCACAAGGTTCGGGTGGCTGAATTGGAAAGCTATTTGGCGCCTTAAAAATGTCAAGTGGGTGCTTGCGGCGCTGCTTTTGCATCGACAACACCCCCGCTTTTCTTCAACTAGACCCACTTCCCCCCCGTCACAGGAATATCAACCAACAATACCCAGAAGCCCCTCCATTTCGGCCGTGCGATCGATAAAGAGTGGAAGATGCCTCAATATACCGTCAACGTCAGCACCACGTTCCCCAATAATGGGAACACCTCGGATGTGTGGATGAGCGATACTATTACCGATGATCGGCCCCAACCCCTAACCTGGTTATCACCGCTAAATCCGGGGTTGCGGCATTGGGACATCCAAGAACACCGTGCCAATGGTGTCGGTGAATGGTTCTTAGAGACGGAGGAAATTCGAAGATGGTACGCGGGTAGTGAGAGCGGGGAAGGTGAAAGCGCTGTTCTGTTCTGTTATGGAGATCCTGGAGTCGGAAAGACATTTATCAGGTAACAATAAATTTTCACTGAGGAGAGAAGGAAGCGAGTCCGTGCTGATGAGTCGTGATGATAGCTCGCTAGTAGTGGACAGACTATGCGATCAGAGCAGCGGACAAAACATTGCAGTTTCATGGTTTTACTTGGACTTCGCAGCGCGAAAAGAGCAATGTGCGACCAATGTTCTGGGCTCCTTGCTAAAGCAGATGGTTGGTGGGGTGGAAAGGATTCCGGAGGAGATATGGCGGGCCTTTCAACAGCAGACAACAACCATTGGAGGGCGCAAACCCCAACTTATTAATATCGTGCAAATGCTACAGCTCATCGCATCCTCACGGCGGGCAGTTATGTGTATTGATGGCCTAGATGAATGCTCGGGAGTTCAGCGAGCCAGGCTCCTCGGTTCGCTCCAAAAGATCGTTGAGAAGTCCCCGCGCACTCGAATATTCGTAACCGGAAGGCCCTATATTCGGGCCGAGGTCGAAAGGGGTCTTTCCGGATACGTAAAAAGTGTCTCTATAAGTTCCATCAGAAAGGATATTACCGAATATCTTCGGATCAAACTTGACGAGGACGACGCGCTCGATGCTATGGATGAGAGTCTGGAGGCTGAAATTCTGGAGAAAGTTCCCGAAAATGTATCGGAGGTGTGAGTAGTGCTGAGAATCATACCCCGATTATCCGCTAACAATAATAATTAGGTTTCGACTCGTTTCCTTAAATATCGAGGCAATCTTGGGAGAACCAACTATTTATCGGAGACGGGAAAAGCTTAACAAAACGGCCGACGGATTGGGGTGTGGAGATGCTTACAGTTCGACTATTGAACAGATAAAGGCACAGGATGAGGGTAAATCCAGACTCGGGGTGGCAGCTTTGATGTGGCTCAGTCACGCGGAGCGGCCGTTGAGTGAGGATGAGCTCTGCCATGCCCTAGCAATCGAGCTGGGTTCTAAGGATTTCAATGCCGGGAACACCCCTTTAATCTCGACACTGGTGGGCTACTGTCAAGGGCTTATCACTGTGGATGAAGAGACATCGACTGTGCGACTCATCCACCCTACCGCAAAAGTGTATCTTTCCACCTACCCCGATATTTTTGGCAACCCCCACTCGGCAATGGCTGAGATTTGCTTGACCTATCTGAATTCCGAACAGGTCAAAGCCCTTTCAGCCCACCCCTCCACCGTTACCCATGACAATCCCTTTCTAGAATACTGTTCCGTGTACTGGGGAATCCATGCGAAGAGTGGACTCTCAAATCTTGCAAAATCACTTGCGCTAGAGCTACTTCAGAAATACGATGGTCACATATCCGGCAAGTTGCTTTTAAAACAAGTAAAATATCTGGATAGCAGGGACTATGCTAGCAACCCTGGTAGCGATCTTCGGAGCGACGTCGATTTTCCCTTCAGTGGGCTAGACTGTGCATCCTTCTTCGGAATTGTAGAGCTTGTGGATGCTTTGAAGGTGATGGCTTGCTATCGCGACCAGGGTGTTCTAAGGTCTACGCCCTTTATATGTGCCGCTCGCAATGGGCATGAGGAAGTGGTAGAAATGCTTCTTGGTGATTATATGTTCTACCACAGCCATCATAATTATTTCGGCCTGATACCACTAATACATGCCGCCCGGTGTGGCCATGAGCGAGTGGTGGAATTACTACTCACGTGGGGATCGGTCGGCCCCAAATGTCCAGACAACCGTGGGAGGACAGCGCTCTCGTACGCTGCTGAGGATGGACGTGGGGAACTAGTGAAAATACTGCTCCAGCAGCAAGAGGTTAACCCAAACGAGCATGATAATTCCGGAAATACACCACTTTCATTTGCCGCCAGGAACGGGCATGTCCGAGTGGTGGAAATACTGCTCGAGCATAGAGGTATCAACCCCGACAAGCCAAATAAGTACGACCAAACGCCGCTGTTGCATGCTGCTTCCGGTGGACATGAGGGCGTGGTTAAAATACTACTCGGGCGAGAAGAGGTCAACCCCAACAAGCCAGATATTGACGGCCGAACACCACTCATGCTCGCAACTAGGTCGGGCTTCCAGGAGGTGATAACTCTGCTACAATCCCACGAGGCTGAAACCCCAGCGCAACCAGAGGCGTAGGAGTCGCCACCTCGTGGAAACCACTCCGATCCCTTCTCTTTCGTCCCCTGTTGCTCACGGAATTATCTCTTCGACATCGCCCTTTGCAGGAGCAGGAGGCCCCTGAGCCGGGAATGCACATATATATTATCTCCCGTCTAAACTCCCGGTCCAACTTAGTCGAGTGAGGAGGATTCATGAATTCCGGTTTACAGAGCAAAGTAGACTTATCGATGGAGTGAAATAGTTTCACAATTGTCGGAAGGCTCAGTTTATAGCTTTATATTTCCATCCTATCATTTTCAATTTTTCTCGAGCTGTCATTTCTTTCCGGCGCCATTTTCTTTTTCGTTATTTTTTTTTGCTTTCTTGGGTTGTTTTTTTCTCCGCTTCCCTTGCTCCCCTCCCAACCTCTCTGTGACAGTAGGGCTTATATAGCGCGTTTATTTATAAATAGAGGAACGGTCTACGATAGCGCAAGGATTCTTGAAGTGATTGTGGATAATTATATAACGGTGGTTTAGCGATAGGAGGCTGGTTATCATAAATGCTATGGATTAATGAAGGGTGCGGCATTGCACTTGGTGGATATATCTACTACCCACCTACCCCCGCTATAGGCAGGTGTACGTGTGAGGACCTAGCAAACAAACCCTCTATGTCACCCGTCAAACTCACTCGTATCGCAATCAACCAGACGGCATTAAACATACTCTACCGGCGGAGGGGGGGTCGGGCAGATACACTGTAGTGCGCATCCGAATGGTGCCGCCAGGTGGGAACCCCCGGCCGTAAGAGTTGTATGATCGGCAGGAAAGGACATCACGGAGGCTATTAACCGAGAGGCTACCAACAATCCTAGCTCCTTCGACTCCCGTACCGACACTTGGGGCAGCCCCACTAAGATTGGAAACAGGGCGAAAAAAGAGCCCATAGCATGGTACCCGAGTAGTGTTCCGCCGGCTAGTGGATTGGGCGGGGGGGGGGGGTGTGAGTTAAAAGGTGGTTGTCCTTGTTGGATTAGGATTAGTGCGGCGCGACATAACGGAGTGCGGTATGGATTCGGTAAAGGTGGGTTCGCCGTTAGCAAATATACGGTTAAGATAAGGTTATCAGTGATCGGTTTTGCAAAGGATAATTTACCTTCGGTAATCGAACCCAGGAGGTTAGAGCGCGGGTGGGGGGGTTGAACGACATCTTGTCAAAATGGAGATTGAAGGTGGGGTTGTTTAATTTGTTAGTAAGCAAGAATAGCCGAGCTTCCTGATCCTCGGGGAATTTCTACAAGTATGTGACCTGGCTGTGGGAATATTTATTGCTGGGAGGCGAGGAAAGAAGGGTGCCCGTATGATACTAGTTTGCTTCTGCTACATTCTGCATCCTTTTCTAATTATTATTTTTCTCCTTTGTTTCTAATTACCTGCAAATGTCATCTTTCATTGTTTTGTTTGAAAGGGTTCTATCTTGTACTATAGTGCTCAGTGTCCACCCCCCCATATAGGTTACCCGGGCGCCGATATTCAATACTAAGTTCGATGTAGTATATCGAGATCGTACCTACAATTAGGAGCTGGTCACTGTAAATGGTATTGCTTAATGGTACTGTATCGGACGTGATGGATCGCTCTGCATAGTGCTTTGCGGGCGAAGGGGGTCTCCGAGCTAGGAACACACATATATACTATCTCCCGTCTGATACTCCCTGTCTAACTTAGTTGGGTGAGGAAGATTCATGAATTCTGATTTACAAAACGCAGTAGTCTGGTCGGTGGGGTGAAATGGTTTCGTTATTGAGAAAGCTCAGTTTATAGCTTTAGATTTCCATTCTAGCATATTCAAATTTCCTCGAGCTGCAATTTCTTCGCGGCGCCTCTTTCTTTTTCTTTCTTTTTTTGCTTTCATGAGTGGTTTTTTTCTTCCCTTCCTTTGCCCCCACCCCCGTAGCCTGTTAGCGATAGGTGGACCGTATATAGGGAGCTTTTTTTTCTTCAGACAGAGGAACGGCCTACGATACCACAAGGATCCTCAAGGTCATTGTGAATAATTATATAAAGGTGGTATAGGAGACTGGTTATCATAAATGTTATGGCTTAATGACGAGCATGGCATTGCGCTTGGTGGATACCTAGTGGGCGCCCACCCCCGCTATATGCAAGTGTAATGTGTGGGGACCGAGCAAACAAACCGACTGTCACCTCTTAAACTCACCCGTATCGCGACCAACCCGACGGCATTAAACATACGAGCGGGTAAACAACCCGGAAGATACAGCGTAGCGCACATGGCAATGATTCTGCCAGGGACTCACCCCCCGGTCATACTCGTACATGTCGCAAGATTGGCAGAAAAAGAAACACAAGGGCTATTTACTGTTAGGTTACTCAGAAATCCTAACTCCTTCGACACCCGTACCGATACTAGGGCCAGCTCCACCTTAGTCGGAGACAGAGCGAAAAAAGAGCCCATAGCGCCGTAGTGTTCCGCCTGCTGGTGAATTGGATGGGGAGGGGAAGTGGGGTGAACGGTGGTTATCTTTGGGTCCAATACCGTAGTGCTAGCTGGATCAGGATTAGTGCGGTGCGACATGAGGGACCGCGGTATGGATTGGGTAAGATTAGATTCCTAGTTAGCGAACATGTGGTTAAAATAAGGTTATCCGTGATCTGGTTCGTAGGGGATGCCTTCGGGAGTCGGGGGGTGGAGAGGGGGGGGATTGAGCGCTGACTTGTGAAAATGGGGACTGATGGTGGGTGGGGTTGTTTAATTTCTTAGTAACCAAGAATAGCCGAGCTTCGTAGGGGAATTCCTATCTAACTCGGCAGTGAATACTTATTGCTAAAGAGGTGAGGAAAGAAGGGTATCCGTATAATACTAGTTTGCTTCTGCTGCATTCTGCATCCTTTTCCAATTACGTTTTTGCACCTTTGTTTCTAATTAACTAACCTGAAAATGTCATTTTTTATTGTTTTGTTCGAAAGGGTTCAATCTTGGACTGTCCACCCCCCCATATAAGTTACCCGGGCGCCGATATCCAATACTAAGTTCAAGGCAATGTGTATCGAGATCGCACCTATCGTACAATTAGAAGCTGGTCACTGTAAGTAATATTCCTTAATGGGACTGTATCGGACGTGATGGGCACCTAGTGACTAACCCTGCTATATGAGTATGGCGGGGGGGGGGGGGGCTGGTAAAGAGGCTTTTCACGTCACCCATTAGTTTCATACCTCTTGAAATTAGTTTGAAAGTGCGAAACACCCCGGAAGAGAAATAACGAGCAATATGCATGACAGTGCGTGTTCAGTGATAATGATTCTCTTTGGGTCGCGGTTGTTGTAATACCGCCGAGTGCCAGCCACACCAATACTCGAGTAGTACTAGTATCCATAGGTCTCCAGACCGCACGCCAAAAAGCTTAGTCAACCATGAAGCTCTTCCTTAATTACTATAGGGAAGTCTCAAGGAGATACAATGCTGGCTAGTAATTATTCAACTCCTATGCGGGGATGGCCCTCTCTAGCTTGAAAATAGACTAGCGAAAGAGCCCGCGGGGAGGGCAGGTGGGATGAATCGTAGTTTCCTTTCGTGTGGAGTGGCTTCTGTTGAGTCGGAATCTGTGGTGTTGTGGCGCATGATGCAGGTGGGCTTGGCACACCGGCTATCTGTGGACCTGCCCGGCGGTAACAGTTCTTGATATCTCTGTTCATGATAGATTCTTGGACAAAAGCTGGAGGGGTACCGTTCTTGCTCCAATACGGGAAGGGGCAGGATCAAGCTCAGGAAAAAAACAAATCAAAATCCGAGGAAAGAAAGACGCGTATGGAGATTCCCTGCTCACGGCCCGTCTACCTAACCATCTTGTTCTAAAGTTTGGGTGATAAAACTGGACGGTGGTAAAACTAGACAGTGATGTGTCAACCAGGATCATTCTCTGATGGACGGCGCAATAGTGTTTACCCAATTTTCTACCGTCCTAAATTGTTACTAGACGGCCAAAAGAGGATGTTGCCTCGGAGGTGCGTTTGGAGGTCCCGCCAGGCACTTGACAGTACTTGTACTCTACCGGAGGTCAACACAATATACTTGCCTATATCCCTCAAACCGTCAACCCCCCTTTAACGATCGATACCGTATTAAAAGTGGTAGACGGCTGGCTATAGGTAAATGCGCCCTTGGAGAGGTTGCGATTTTCACTTGAAACCGCAGCGGTTATGTAAGTTATGTGGTGGGAGAGAGCTTTGGTCATGTCGCTTGAGAAAGCATGGGATATTTTCACTGCTGCTGGTGCCTGTCGTTTCGACAAAAGAAAAAAGGGTTTGCAATGTTGGTTGCTTGGGCCACACTGCTGGCCGGTTTACCTAACCGTCTATTAGTAAAATTTGGGTAATAAAACTAGACGGTGGCCTCTCAACCAGGATCATTATCCGATAGATGGTACAAGAGCCTTCACGCAATTTTCTATGCTCTTGAATTCTTGTAGCTAGGTGCTCAAAACGTGATGTTGCCCCGGAGGTGCATAGGCAAATTCCACCGGACTCTGGACTGCCCCCTGCTGTGGGCAAACGCCGTTTACTTACCTAAACACCCCAACAGTCCATTCTACCTTAGAGGTCGGCACCGCCTCGAGCTACTAGACAGCTGTCCAAAGGTAAACGGACCAACCCTAATTTACGATCTAGCTAGGTTTATTCTGCAGCGAGAACTTGGGAATTTTCGTGAGTGGCTACGAGGACAGCAATGTAAGAGAGTGGTGCGATAGATCAAGAATTGGAAACCCGTATAAACCGGTATGACTCCTAGGGTACCGAAATGGAAGCCGGAGGGGTCATGATGGTTTCACAAGGTTCGGGTGGCTGAATTGGAAAGCTATTATGGTAGGCGCCGTAAGAGAGCCAAGTGGGTGCTTGCGGCGCTGCTTTTACACCAACACCCCCGCTTTTCTTCAACTAGACCCACCTCCCCCCGTCACAGGAATATCAACCAACAATACCCAGAAGCCCCTCCAGTTCGACCGTGCCAGCGATAAAGAGTAGAAGATGCCTCAATATACCGTCAATGTCAGCACCACGTTCCCCAATAATGGGAACACCTCGGATGTGTGGAATAGCGATTCTATTACCGATGATCGGTCCCAACTCCTCGCCTGGTTATCACCACTGAATCCGGGGTTGCGACATTGGGAGATTCAAGAACACCGTGTCAATGGTGTCGGGGAATGGCTCTTGGAGACGGAGGAAATTAGAAGATGGTATGCCGGTAGTGAGAGCGGGGAAGGCGAAAGTGCTGTTCTGTTTTGTTATGGAGATCCTGGTGTCGGAAAGACATTTATCAGGTAACATGGATTTTTCACTGGGGAGAGAAGGAAGCGAGTTCGTGCTGACGAGTCATAATGATAGCTCGCTAGTAGTGGACAGGCTATGCGATCAGACCGGCGGACAAAACATTGCAGTTTCATGTTTTTACTTGGACTTCGCAGCACGAAAGGAGCAATGCGTGACCAATGTGCTGGGCTCCTTGCTAAAGCAGATGGTTGGTGGGATGGAAAGGATCCCGGAGGAGATATCGAGGGCCTTTCAACAACAGACAACGACCATTGGCGGGCGCAGACCCCAACTCACTAATATCGTGCAAATGCTACAGCACATCGCATCCTCACGGCGGGCAGTTATGTGTATTGATGGCCTAGATGAATGCGCGGGAGTTCAGCTAGCCAGGCTCCTTGATTCGCTCAAACAAATCCTGGAGAAGTCCCCGGGCACCCGAATATTCGCAACCGGAAGGCCCTATATTCGGGCAGAGATCGATAAGCGTCTGGCTGGATACGTGAAAAGTGTCTCTATAAGTTCCCTCAGAAAGGATATCACCGGATACCTTCGGAACAAACTCCGCGAGGACGTCACCCTCGATGCTATGGATGAGAGTCTCGAGACAGAAATTCTGGACAAGCTTCCCGGAAATGTATCGGTGTGAGTAGGGTCAATACTGCTCAGAATCATACCCCGATTATGTGCTAACGGGAATAATTAGGTTTCGACTCGTTTCCTTAAATATCGAGGCAATTATGCGAGAACCAACCATCTATCGAAGACGGGAAAGGCTTAACAAAATGACCGACGGACCGGAGTGGGGAGATGCTTACAGTTCGACGATTGAACGGGTAAAGGCACAGGATGAGGGTAAATCAAGACTCGGGATGGTAGCTTTGATGTGGCTCAGTCACGCGGAGCGGCCGCTGAGTGCGGATGAGCTCTGCCATGCCCTAGCAGTCGAGCTAGGCTCTAAGGATTTCAATGCCGGGAACGCCCCTTTAATCTCGACATTGGTGAGCTACTGTCAAGGGCTTATCACTGTGGATAAAGAGACATCGACTGTGCGACTCATCCACCCTACCGCGAAAGAGTATCTTTCCACCCATACCGATATTTTCTGTAAACCTCACTCGGCAATGGCCGAGATCTGCTTAACCTATCTAAATTCTGCACAGGTCAAGGCTCTTTCAGCCGACCCCTCCACCGTTACCCATGACAATCCCTTTCTAGAATACTGTTCCGTATACTGGGGAATCCATGCAAAGAGGGAACTCTCAAATCATGCAACATCGCTTGCACTAGAGCTACTTCGGGAATACGATGACCACATATCCGGCAAGTTGCTTTTAAAACAAGTAAAATATCTGGATCGCAGGGGCTGTGCTAGCAACTCTGGGAGCGATCTTGGGAGTGATATCGATTTTCCTTTCAATGGACTAGACTGCGCATCGTTCTTCGGAATTATAGAGCTTGTGACTACTTTGAAGGGAATGGGATGCTATCGCGACGGAATCGGTGTTCTAGTGCCTACTCCCGTTGTATGGGCTGATCGCAATAGGCACGAAAAAGTGGTAGAAATGCTTCTTACGGATTTTATGTCCAGCCACAACTATCGCCTAATACCGCTAATATATGCCATTCAGTCTGGCCATGAGCGAGTGGTGGAAATACTACTCAGGCAGAGATCGGTCGACCCCAACAAGCCAGATAACTGCGGGAGGACAGCGCTCTCGTACGCTGCTCAGGATGGACTTGAGAGAGTAGTGAAAATACTGCTCCAGCAGCAAGGGGTTAACCCCAACAAGTATGATGATTCCGGAAATACACCACTTTCATTTGCCGCCAGGAACGGGCATGTCCGAGTAGTGGAAATACTACTCGAGCATAGCGGTATCAACCCCAACTACCCGGACAATTACGGTAGAACACCGCTCATGTATGCTACTTCGGGTGGACATCAAGAAGTGGTAAAAATATTACTCGGGCGAGAAGAGGTCGACCCTAACAAGCGAGATCGCGGAGGCCAAACGCCACTCATGCTCGCAACTCGGTTGGGCTTCCAGGAAGTCATAACTCTGCTACAGTCCCACGGTGCTTGAACCCCAGCGTAATCCGGCGCCTAGGAGTCACTACCCCGTGGAAGTCACTCCCATCCCTTCCCTTTCGTCTCATGTTGCTCACGGAATTATCTCTTCGACATCACCCTTTGCAGGCGAAGGTAGTCCCCGGGCTAGGAATGCACATAGATACTATCGTCCGATACTCCCTGTCTAACCTAGCTGGGTGAGGAGGATTCTTGGATTCCGGTTTACAAAGCACTGCAGTCTTGCCGATAGAGTGCAATGGTTTCATTATTGTGAGAAGGCTTAGTTTATAGCTTTATATTTCCATCCTATCATATTCAATTTTCTTCCAGCTGCGATTTCTCTCCGGCGCGATTTTCTTTTTCGAGGGGTTTTTTTTTTGCTTTCTTAGGTGGTTTTTATCTTCTTTTCCTTTGCTCCCCTCCCAACCTCTCAGTGACACGAGGACTATATAGCGCGTTTATTCATAGATAGAGGAACGATCTACGATAGCGTAAGGATTCTTGAGGAGATTGTGAATAATTATATAATGGTGGTATTAGGGATAGAGTACTGTCTATGATAAATGTTATGGGTCAATGAAGAGTGCGGCATTGCGCTTGGTAGATACCTACTGGCCACCTACCCCCGCTATAGGCAAGTGTATGTGTGAGGACCTAGCAAACAAGCCCTCTATGTCACTTGTCAAACTCACCCGTATCCCAATCTACCCGACGGCATTGAACATACCAGCCGAGATAAAGCCAGGCAGATACACTGTAGTGCGCATCGGAATGGTGCCGCCAGGTGCTAACCCCCCGGCCGTAAGTGTTGCATGATCGGCAGGAAAGTGTCAGAGTTGACGGAAGCGGATACCGGTAGTTGTATGAGACAAAGAAAGCGGATAGATGATGGACAAGACGGGATAATAGTTTTAGTTGTTTCATTTGTTGCAGACGGAAGGATAGAAGGAAGGATAGACGGAAGGGTTCTGGTTATGTCTTTTCTTTATTCAGAGTACGGAGGTACGCAGGCAAATGGGATCACGCAGGAAAGAGAGACCGATAGGTGTGGCAAACGATAGAATGTTTGAGATGGTTTTATTATATAGACTTATGTTGACGACGAGCGAATGAAGTTTTTGATTTTCCCTAGTACCCTTTTAGTTGAGCCCTACCGTAGTCTAGTTCGACCGTTTGACCGTTACGCGCGATTTATCCCCCCGCAACAGAAAGGACATGAGGGAGGCTATTAGCCGAGGGGCTGCCAACAATCCTAGCTCCTTCGACTCCCGTACCGGCACTAGGGGCAGCCTCACTAAGATTGGAAACAGAGCGAAAAAAGAGCCCACAGCATCGTACCCGAGTAGTGTTCCGTCGGCTAGTGGATTGGGC
>Ga0307509_10004933_pt1 | contig 18886 bp, 18 predicted proteins | sample 10_EM_MG_FD_202245 | JGI IMG/M metagenome (GOLD analysis project Ga0307509, IMG submission 202245) | Populus trichocarpa ectomycorrhiza microbial communities from riparian zone in the Pacific Northwest, United States - 10_EM | ecosystem: Host-associated > Plants > Roots > Unclassified | place...
GACGGGTGTTGGGAGCGCTCCCACGACACGTTACAGGACATTGACGAAGCTGAAAAGTAGGTGACACCCGGAACCTGTGAACGATCGGTCCGGCCGGTGTGCGAGTAGGACAACAATTGCGACATGCGATGCGGTAATTTGCACTGAGAACAGGTGAGAGACAGAATGAATGTGTATCGACATTCGCGGCGCCACGCGGCGTGCGCATAGTCGTCACTCAAATGACATCGTTGTAGTGGGAGCAGGCACACCATGGCCAAGCAGGTAATTACCCTTCTGACCGACGACATCGACGGCGGAGAGGCCGACCGCACCGTCGAGTTCGGACTCGACGGTGTGAACTACACGATCGACCTCTCCGAGAAGAACGCCGGCAAGTTGCGTAAGGCGCTCGACCCGTTCCTGGGCGCGGCGACCCGGGTCGGCCGCAGCGGCGTCGTGGCCACCGCCCGCCGCGCCGCGCCGGCCAGCACCGGCCGGGCCAGCCGCGACCAGAATCAGGCGATCCGCGAGTGGGCGAACAAGAACGGGTTCGAGGTCTCCGAGCGCGGCCGTATCCCGAGCCACATCGTCGAGGCGTACCACAGCAAGCGATAGGTTGATCCCCGGAAACGGCGTCGCCGGATCGGCGGCGCCGCTTTCCCGGGAAGGGCCGTTTTCCGGAAGGGGAGGGCATGCCGGTCGTCATCGTCACCGGGGCGTCGAGTGGAATCGGCCGCGCCACCGCGCTCCGCCTCGGCCGGGCCGGCACGACGGTCGTGCTCGCCGCCCGGCGCGCCGACCTGCTCGACGAGGTCGCCGCCGAGATCGGCACGGCCGTCGCCGTGCCCACCGACGTTCGCGACCCGGCGGCGATCGACGCCCTGGTCGCCCAGGCCCGCGAGATCGACGGCCGGATCGACGGCCTGGTCAACAACGCCGGCATCGGTGGCAAGACGTCCGTCCTCGCCGACGACGACATGGTCACCCGGATGATCGACGTGAACCTGGTGGCCCCGATCCGGCTGATGCGCGCGGTCGTTCCGATCATGCGGGAACAGGGCTCCGGCTCGATCGTGAACATCGGATCGGTGGCCGGCGAGATCGGCATCGCCGGCACCTATTCCGCCACGAAATTCGCGCTACGCGGCATGACCGACTCGGTGCGCCGCGAACTGGCCGGGACCGGGATCGGCGTGACACTGATCGAACCGGGCTATATCGACACCGGCTTCAACAGCCGGCGGAATCTCCCGGGCCCGGAGATTGTCGCCGCCGCGGTCGAGAGCGCGCTGCGCCGCCCACGCCGGCGCATTGTGGTCCCCGGGAAATACCGGGCGGCGATGGTGGCGGCCAACACCCTGCCCTTCCTCACCGATTACCTCTACGCCAAACGGGCCGCAAAGGACTAGCCCGGAAGCACCCTCGACGGCTGCGGCCCGGCGGCGGCCGGTACGCCGCTGCCGGGCCGCGCCGCTGAGCCCGAGCAGGTGCGCGAGGTGATGCTCGCGCCGGGGGCTCGACGAGGTCAGGGCAGGTAGGTCAGGGCAGGTAGTAGTTCGGGTTCGGCAGCTTGAAGGTGCGGTCGGCGTAGCCGCCCTTGAGGTCGCTGTACTGGTCGCCGAAGTTGCCCACGATGTCGTAGCCGAGCGACTCGATGTGCGCCCGGGTCGCGGACTTGTAGTGGATCGTCGTGCACTTGCCGCCCGGGTCGTCGGCGCAGGCCGCCTTCAGGTAGTCCGGGTAGGCGCTCACGTCCGGCTTGGTGAACAGGCCGTCCTCGCCGTCGTTCAGCGCGGTCGGCTTCGGGAAGCCGGCGTCCACGCCGATCCCGTCCGCGGTCAGGTTGCCGAGCGTGGCGTCCTCCTGCGAGCCCGGCCGCCCGGTCAGGAAGAAGATCGCGTAGCCCTCGCGCTCGGCCGCCTGCGCCATCGCGACCATGCCCGGCACGGCCGGGAACTTCTGGCCGGTCACGTAGTCGGCGTTGGTGGCCGGGTTGTACGCCCAGTTGCTGAACACCTCGTAGTTCCAGGTCGCCAGCGAGGTGTCGTCGACGTCCAGGACGATCGCCTTGGTGGCGTGCCCGTGCGACCGGTAGTGGCTCAGGTAGCGGGCGCCGTCGGCGGCGACCCCGCTCGCCTCCTTGGCATAGTTGCTGTCGGCGGCGAACTGGCCGGTGCCCAGCGCGTCGCCGTAGTAATTACGAAGCTGCTGCCGCAGGACGTCGATGTTGGTGACGTCCTTCTCGGAGCGCGGAGTGATCGTCTGGATCGCCGGTTGGGCGGTCGTCGCGGCGGCGGCCCAGCCGACGCCGGCGCCACCGAGGACGGCCACGGTGATGGCCGCCGCGGCGACGGCGGCGCGCCGCGGAGCCCGCAAGGAAGTGATGTTCATCCACGGGACCTTACGCGGCCATGAAATGTTCACCATTGGACATCTGGGCCAATGCTTCGGTGCCATCGACCGGGGCCGACCAGAGATAGCCCTGACCGAACGGGCAGCCGAGCCGGGCCAGCAGATCGCGGTGCACCGCGGACTCGATGCCCTCGGCGATCACCGTGAGGCCGAGCGACTGCGCCAGGCTGACGATGCCGGTGACCAGCGCCAGCTGCTGCTGACTCTCCACCATGTCGTCGATGAACATCTTGTCGATCTTCACGACGTCGATCGGGCGCCGGCGCAGGTAGCCCAGCGACGAATAGCCGGTGCCGAAGTCGTCGATGGCCACGCGTACGCCATGCTCGCGCAGCGCCGCGAGGTCACGCCAGACCGTTTCGTGCTCGCCCGCGAGCAAGGTCTCGGTCAGCTCGATCATCAGGGCCTCCGGCGGAACGCCGGCGTAGGCCAGCGCCTGCAGGATCTCGTCGACGAAGCCGGCCTCGCGGAACTGGCGCACGGAGACATTCACCGAGACGTACGGCGCCCGGGCACGCGGCAGCGCCCGCCGCCACTGACCCACCGTGTGCAGGGCTTGCTGCAGCACCCAGCGGCCGATCGGCACGATCAGCCCGCTCTCCTCGGCGACCTCGATGAACTCGGCCGGCGCCACCACCCCCTTGGTCGGGTGGTACCAGCGGACCAGCGCCTCGAAGCCGACCGGCTCCTGCGTGGCGAGATCCACGATCGGCTGGTACGCGAGCAGGAAGTGGCCCTCGTTGACCGCGTGGTCGAGCGCCGACCGCAGCTCGAGCCGCTCCACCATCGCGCCGTGCAGGTGCGCCTGGTAGCGCCGCCACTGGTTCTTGCCGGCCCCCTTGGCCACGTACAGCGCGAGGTCGGCCTGGCGCAGCAACTCGTCGGCGGTGTCCGCCTCGGGCGTGGTGGTGATGCCGATGCTGGCCACCGCGTGCAGCGAGGTCTCGGCGTCGACCACGACCGGCGGGGCGAGCGCGGCCAGGATCCGGTTGGCGGTCTCCTCGACCGCGCCCGGGTCCTGCACGTTCTCGATCAGCGCCGCGAACTCGTCGCCGCCCAGCCGCGCGGCCGTGTCGTCGGCCCGGAGCGCGCCGGCGATCCGGTTGGCCACCTCGATCAGCAGGGTGTCGCCGACCGCGTGCCCGAGCGTGTCGTTGACGATCTTGAAGTCGTCCAGGTCGATGAAGAGCACACCGACCACCGAGCCGTCCCGGGCGCCGCGGGCGAGCGCGTGCTCGAGCCGGTCGTGGAACAGCACCCGGTTGGCCAGCCCGGTCATCGCGTCGTGGAACGCCTGGTGGGTGAGCTCCCGTTCGAGCCGCCGCTGCTGGGTCACGTCGCGCAGGGTGATCACCAGGCCGGCCACGGTGGGCTCGTCGCGCAAGTCCGACACGTGCATCTCCAGCAGCACGTCCGCCGGCCCACGAAGATCGACACCGTCGTGCGGCGAGGCCAGCAGGCCGTGGTCGTCCGGATCGATCCATTCGGCCAGGTACGACTTGCCGGGGTCGGCGCCGAAGACGCGTGCGGCCGACGGGCTCGCGTACCGGATGAACAGGTCGTCGTCGACGATCAAGATCACGTCCGCGGTGTTCTGCACCAGCGTCCGGAAGTACGTCTCGCTGTTGCGCCGGATCACCTCGTCGCTCAGCTGGATCCGCTCCAGCGCCAGCGCCGCCTGCCCGGCCAGCACCTCGACCGCCCGCTGCAGCCGCGGCAGCGCCGACTCGGGCCCGCCCACGTGCAGCACGCCGACCAGCGGCTCCCCGGCCGGCCGGTCGGACAGCACCATCGGGCAGCGCAGCGTCGTGCTGAACTGGTTGAGCCGCACCGCGACCGCCCAGTCCAGGTCACGGGTGGGCACGATGCCGGCCCAGCGCTCGACCGGCTTCACCGGCGGCGACTCGTCCGGCACCGCCATCGCCAGCACGACGCCGTGCGGGGTGTCCGGCGGCAGCAGTTGCGCCACCGCGACCCGCACCGCGTCGCCGACCGCGTCCACGTCGGCCGCCGAGACCAGCGCCGCCGACGCCTGGCGCAGGCCGCGCTCGCGGGCCAGCGCCTGCCGGTGGTTCGCCATGATGCCGGCCATCCGCAGCAGGACCAGCAGGACGATCAGCGCGCTGAGGACGGCCACGACCGTGGGACCGGCCCCGAGCAGCACGGCCGGCGCGACCAGGCCGAGCAGCGCGACGCGCCACCGGCCCGGCTCGCTCGGCTGGTCGTCGGCGGGCACGCTGAGCAGCGTCATCGACGGGTGCAGGGCGGCCAGCCCGGCCCCCGCGTACAGCGCGAAGCGGCCCAGCGCGGCCACGTCGCCGGACAGCCAGCCCAGCTCGTAGCCGACGTCGGCGGCCAGCATGGCGACCAGGCCGGCGCCGAGCAGGCCGCCGGACGCGAGCTTGCGGCCCGAGGCGGTGAGCAGCCGGGTCAGCACGCCCAGGCAGAGCAGGTCGCCGAGCGGGTAGGCGAGCATCACCCAGTCGCGCTCGGCGAGCCGCGGGTCGAGCAGGAACGTCCAGGCCAGCAGGGCGCCGCCGGCGGTCACGACGAGCGCGTCGAGCAGCGCGGCCCGGTCCCGGCTCGTCCCGGACCGGCGCCGAATGAAGATCAGCAGAACGGCGGCGAGCACCGGGTAGGCGGCGATGATCAGGGCGTCGCCGAGGTCGTGCAGGTTCGGCGAGACGACGCCGGCGAAGGCGCCGGCCGAGGAGAGACTGATGGCCACGGCCAGCCAGCGCCACGGCGTACGGTCGCTTGCTCGGTTGAAGCGCAACCCCCACGCGATGGCCGCCACCGCGGACAGGCCCGCCGCCAGGCGAAGGACCGGCTGGCCGGCGGGCGCCAGCCAGAAGGTGAGGACGAGCGCCGCCATCCACCCGCCGAACAGTGGCATCCTGCTCCCCTCACCGCTCACGTCGCCCGTGCCGATCGGCCTGACGAATGCCCGGCTGAGACAATCGGCGCGTGCTCCTCGAGTTCATCCACACTCACACGCGGCTCGCGCCGGTGCCCTTCGTTCCCGAGATCGCGCTCCACCAGGCCGACGAGCCGATCGAGCTGTGGGAGAAGACCGAGGAGGCCGGGGTCGAGCGACCGCCGCCGTTCTGGGCGTTCGCCTGGGCCGGCGGTCAGGCGCTGGCCCGCCACCTGCTCGATCACCCGGCGCTGGTGGCCGGCCGTTCGGTGCTCGACCTGGCGACCGGCTCGGGCCTGGTCGCGGTGGCGGCGGCGCGGGCGGGCGCGGAGCCGGTGACGGCCAACGACATCGACCCGTACTCGCTGGCCGCCGCCGAGGCGAACGCGATGGCCAACAACGTGCGCGTCTCGCCGCTGGAAAAGGACGTCCTGGACACCGACCCCGACGCCTCGGTGATCCTGGCCGGCGACGTCTTCTACAGCCGCGAGATGGCCGCCCGGGTCCTGCCCTTCCTGCGGCGCGCGGCCGGGCGCGGCTGCCTGGTCCTGGTGGGCGACCCCGGCCGCGCCTATCTCCCCACCGACGGCATGATCAAGCAGGCCGCGTACGACGTGCCGGTGATCGAGTCGCTGGAGAGCGTCCCGGTCCGGCACACCACGGTCTGGCAGGTGCGCTAACCCGGCTGCACCCAGGAGTACAACAGGGTCTTCGCGTCGGTCCAGTCGGGCGGCATCGCCTCGTGGGTCCACTGGTTGATCCGGACCCGGAACAGCAGCGCGACCAGCTGATCGTGCGGGGCGATCTCGCGGAGGAACTCGGTGTTCCGCTCGCTGAACAGCTTCGAGCTCAGTGCCCGGACCGCGCCCAGGACGCCGCGGCTGTACATGCCGTTGAACAGGGTCAGCGTGCGGCGGCCGTCGTACGGGTTGGGCCCGCGGACGAACAGCCCGACGTCGCTCTCCAGCACCGGCTTGCCCGACTTCCCGGCCGGCCCCAGCTCGGCGGCGTGGAAGCTCGGCCGCTCGCCGGTGACCGCGAAGCCCGCCGTCTCGGTCGTGGTGTCGGCCGGGCCCAGGAACGACGTCTGCTTGATCGGGACGCTTTCCAGGCCGCGCGCCTGCAAGTCGGCGGTGAGCCCGGAGCTGCCGCCGCATCTGATCGCCGCCATGCCGCACGCCCAGCGGTCCGACCTCGACTACTGCGCGTTGTCCCGGCTCGCCGACCTCGACGCCCTGTTCGAGCTGTACGGACACATCCGGGCGGTCAACCCCGACCGTCAGGTGGAATACCGCAGCGTCCACCAGATGCGGCCCGACGATTCGACCGGGCACCTGGTCGTTCTCGGCGGCGTCGACTGGAACCCCGCCCAGCGGTTCGTCATGCGGCGCGTAGAGGCGCCCGTCGAGCAGGTCTCCGAGGACAATCCGCTGCGCCGAGGCTGTTTTCAGGTGGCCGGCGACCGGCCCGGCTCGTTCTACCCGGTGATCGACCGGGTCGACGGCCTGGACGTGCTGCTGGAGGACGTCGGCTACCTCTTTCGCGGACCGAACCCGTTCAATCGCCAGACGACCGTCACGGTGTGTAACGGAATGTTCAGTCGCGGCGTGCTCGGGGCGGTGCGTACACTCACCGACCGGCAGTTCCGTGACGGCAACGTGGAGTACCTCTCCCGCACCTTCGGTGATCACGACTCGTACAGCATCCTGTTCCGGGTTTCGATCATCAATCAACGAGTCGTGGTGACCCCCGACTGGACCGCGCCTGGAACAGTGCTGCACACCTGGTCGGAGAAGACCGAATGACGTCCGTTCTCCTGCACTACAGCGAGCTCCACCATGGCTCTCACAACCAATTGATCGACGAGGTGCCACCGCCGGCGAAGGGACGGCTGGACGCGATCATCGTGCCGACCATCCACGACGCCGATACTCTGCGTGATTCCCTGCAACTCGCCAGCGACCTGCGGCGGCCACTGGTCGCGCTGTGCAGCAGGCAAGCACAGGCCCGCGAGTTGATCGCGCTGAGTTATCGCTACGGCACCGACGTGCTGGCGATCGACCTGCACGAGGCGTCCGCCCGGATGCCGGCATTCCGGGCGGACGACGCGCTCGGCGAGAGCGAATTCGCCTCGGCCAGCGACCTCAGCCTCAAGCGCAACCTGGGTCTGCTGATCTCGCGTGGGGCCGGCTGGGAACGAGTGCTCTTTCTCGACGACGACATCATCGGGGTGGTTCGCGAGGAGATCGAGGGTGCGGCGGCTGTGCTCGATTCTGGTCGCTATCGCGCTGTCGGCCTGCTGAACGAGGGCTTCCCCGACAATTCCGTCGTCTGTCACGCAAACCGGGAGATGGGCGGTAGGCAGGATTCCTTCATCGGAGGTGGAGCGATGATTGTCGATCCCCTGGCGACCAGGTCATTCTTTCCGAACATCTACAACGAGGATTGGTTCTTCCTGCTCGGCGACAACTGGCCGTTTCGAGCCGCGCGCTCCGGCCGGATGACCCAGCGGCGCTTCGACCCGTTCGCCAATCCCCGCCGGGCCGAGGACGAAGAGCTCGGCGACACGCTGGCCGAAGGACTGTTCTGCCTGCTCGACGACGGCGAGCGGCCGCAGTGGGGCGACAAGGCATGTTGGGCCGATTTCCTGTTTCGGCGGCGGTGCTTCCTCGAATGCCTCCTCGCCGAGGTCGATGCCGCTGACATGGACGGCGGACGACGCACTCAGATGACGAACTCCTTGAAGGCAGCACGTGGAGCGAGCGCCTTCATCACGCCATACCTGTGCAACGCCTTTCTGCAGGGGTGGCGCAGCGACCTACGCACCTGGGACATCTTCCTCGAAGGCTTTCCGACGACCGGGGGGACCGGCAAGGCCCTCGCCGAGCTCGGTCTAGCGCACGTTGCCCACTACTCCCGCCCGGAGGAAAGCTGGTAGGCGATGGGCGGCGTCGGCCTCGTACGGTCAAAGATGTTTTTGCAGTAGGTCTCGCAGTTCGTAGCCGTCGGCGATCGTCTCGTCGGGGGTGGGGCCGGCCGGCTCGACCGTGGTGCGCGGGGAGCGCATCAGGATGGCCAGGGCGACGTCGGCCCGGCGGGCACAGACCATGTCGCGGCGTGGGGTGTCGCCGACGAACCAGCAGCTCTCCGGGGGTACGCCCAGCTCGTCGGTGGCATTCCAGATCATTTGTGGGTTGGGTTTGCGAACGCCGGCCTCGTCGCTGTAGACCTGAACGGCGAAGTATCCTGAAATTTCGGTCTTCTTGAGGAAGTCTCGGTGGGCGGCGCCGGACAGGGTGTTCGAGACGATGGCGAGCGGAATATCCGCTTCGCCGGCGCAGCACAGCAGCTCCCGCATACCGGGTCGAATTTCCCAATTGTCCCGGTAGGCCCACTCGTAGGACAGCTTCTTCACCGCTCCGCGCACCGGCACCCGGGCGGCCGGCGGCCACCCGGGCAGGACGAAGCGCTCCCACACCTCGGCCTGGGGCAGCTCGTCCGGCCAGTCCTCGTCGCGCCACCGTGCCCACGCCGCCGCGCCGTCGGTGAGCGCCCGCTGGATCTCCCCCGGCGCCAGCGCCCCGCTGGTCAGGTTGAAGATCCGCAGGACCAGCGACGGCGGGGCGGCGCGCTGCGGCGGCGCGTCGGCGAGCACACCGCCGAAGTCGAGGAGCAGGGCGCCGGGACGCATGTCAGCGGGCGGTCCCCAGCGACCAGGCGCGCACCCCGCCGACGATGCCGGCCGTGTTCGGCACGACGACCACGTCGTCGCCCATCCGGGCCAGCTGGGTCGGCGTGATCAGGCGGGAGTTGCCGCCGCCCAGGTAGAGGCGGTCCCAGAGGAAGACCGGGCGCAGGCCGTCGACCACGTTGCGCACCCGGCGGGACCAGAGGGCGTCGCCGAGGCGGCGGCGCTCGTGCTCGCCGATGTACGTGTCGTACGACATTCCCCAGCGCACCGGCGCCTGCGACATCTCCAGGTGCGGGGCCAGCACCCCGCCGTCGAAGAGCGCGCAGCCCAGTCCGGTCCCCAGGGTCAGCATCAGCTCGCAGCCGGTGCCCGCGACCACGCCGGCCCCGTGCACCTCGGCGTCGTTGAGCACCAGGGTCGGCAGGCCGAACGCCTCGGCCAGCGCGGTGCGGGCGTCGAAGCCGTGCCACGCCTCGACCAGCTCCGGGTCGACCTTGGTCCGCGGTCCCGAGCGGGTCACGTAGTGCGGGGTGGCGACCACGACGCCGTGCCGGAGCATGCCCGGCATCCCGACGGTCACCCGGTCGGCGGTCGGCAGCCGCTCGCCGAGCTGCACCAATGTCTTCACGAAGAGGTCGGGGTGCAACGGGTAGGGGGTCGGCACGCGCAGCGGTTGCGCGCGCATCGTGCCCGCCTCATCCAGCACTGAGCCCTTGATGCCGCCGCCGCCGCAGTCGATCGTCAGGGTGAAAGCCACGCCGCCAGTTTGCATGGACGTCACCTCCTCGCACAGTAATTGTGACGCCTATGCCTCTTCGGCAAGCGACTGCAGGGGGCGCAGGCGCACCCGGGTAATGGCCCGGCCCGTCACCTCGACCACCTCGGCGGTGAACTCCGGCAACTCGACCACTTCGCCCGGCCCGGTCGGGATGTGGCCGAGCGCGGCCAGCACCATGCCGGCGACCGTGGTGTAGTCGCCGTCCTCGTGTGCGTGCGACTCGTCGTGCAGGCCGATGTCGGGCAGGTCGTGGATCGGGAACGAGCCGGGCATCAGCAGCGCCCCGTCCGTCTCGCGGATCACGGCGGCGACGTCCCGGTCGGTCTCGTCGTAGATCTCGCCGACGATCTCCTCGACCAGGTCCTCCATCGTGATGATCCCGTCGATCGCGCCGCGCTCGTCCACCACCAGGGCCAGCTGGGCGTGCTCGGTACGCATCTGCCGCAGCGCGTCGGTGACCCGCAGCGTCTCCGGCAGGAACAGCCCGGGGCGGCAGACCGCGTCGACCGGGCCCTCGGCGTCGACCAGGTCGCGCAGGTGCACCACGCCGATCACGTCGTCCAGGCCGGCCGGGCCGACCACCGGCGCCCGGGAGTGGCCGCCGGCGATCAGCGAGCGCAGCGCCTCGTGCGCGGGGCTGCCGGTGGCCAGGGTGAGCACGTCGCGGCGGGGTACCAGGATCTCGCGCAGGATCCGGTCGGCGATCTCGAAGGCGCCGCTGATGATCGTGCGCTGCTCGATCGAGAAGTCCTGCTGGGCGGCGACCATGTCGCGGATCTCCTCGGTGGTGACCTCCTCGCGCTGGGCGGCCGGGTCGCCGCCGGCCAGCCGGACCACCACGTTGGTGGCCGCGCCGAGCAGCCACACCACCGGGCGGGAGAGCGCCGCCAGCACGTCGAGCGGACGGGCGACCAGCAGCGCCCAGCCCTCGGTGCGCTGCATGGCGATCCGCTTCGGTGCCAGCTCGCCGATCACCAGGGTGACGAAGGTCAGCGCGATCGTGACCAGCACGATCGAGGCCGGCTGGGCGGCGCTGCCGAGGAAGCCGAGTGGGCCCTGCAGCGGCTTGGACAGCGACACCGCGGCGGCCGCCGAAGCGAGGAAGCCGGCCAGCGTGATGCCGATCTGGATGGTGGCCAGGAACCGGTTGGGGTCGCGGGTGAGCCGGGCCAGCGTCTTGCCCGCGCGCGACTGCCGCTCGAGCCGCTGCACCTGGCTCTCCCGGAGCGATACCAGCGCCATCTCACTGCCGGAGAAGGCCGCGTTCACCAGTACGAGCACCAGGACCAGGACGATCTCACCGCCTGTGCCACCCATTTTTCGTCAGCTCTCCCGGGCCAAAGCGATCACGAGGGGATCAACGTACCCAGAGTGACACCGATACGCTCATCAAAACTTCGCGAAGGAGCGAACCGGCATCCTTGGGCCGAAACGGGGCGCCCCGATGCCGCCGTGCGCCAGCAGATCGCAGACTCGCCCCCGGTGGCCGTGGAACGGCTCGAGCAGCTCGAGCATGCGCTCGTCGGTGCCGCGCACCTCACCGGCCAGCGCGTACGCCACCGTGTTGGGCACGTGGTAGTCGCCGACGCTCACCGCGTCGGCGTCGCCGTAGGCCACCCGGACCACCTCGGCGGCCGTCCACGGGCCGATGCCCGGCAAGGCGGTCAGCCGCCGGGTCGCCTCGGCCGCGTCGGCGCAGCGCTCCAACCGGCCGGCCTCGCGAGCCGCCCGCAGCAGGGCCTGGGTGCGGCGCTGCTCGACGCCGAGCGGATGGAACACCCAATACGGGCTGGCCGCTATGGCGGCGGGGTCGGGCGGCAGCAGCAGATCTCGCGGGCCCGGCGCCGGCTGGCCGAATTTCCGGCAGATCTTGCGGTACGCCCGGAACGCCTCGACGCCGGTCACCTTCTGTTCCAGGATCGCCCGCAGCACGCGGTGGAACACCAGCCCGGTGGCCGGCATCCGCAACCCGGCGAACCTTCGCGCCAGATCGTGCACGACCGGGTGTGCCTTGGCCAGTTCCGGGAAGCCGCTGACGTCGTCGCGCAGGCCCGCGATCGCGTCGGCCCGATCGAGCAGCCAGTCAGCGCCCGCGCCGTACGCCTCGGCGACCAACTCGCCGCCCTCGCGGCCCAGGTGAAAGGTGCCCGGGCCGTCGGGCGTGCGAGCCGCCATCCACAACTCGGCGCCGGTGACCCGCACGCACGGGTCGCCGTTGGGCGCCTGCAGCGAGGCGAGCGACCCGCCGAAAACGTAGCGCTCGGGCGGGGTCAGGCGGCGGGTCACCCGGCAACTGTGCCACAAGGTCCGGTCCTGCCGGACCGCACGACCGATGGCCCTGACCGCGCTCCCGGTCAGGGCCATCGGGGGCGACCGAACACCCGAGTGATTCGATCGCCGAGGTGGAGCTCGCCGTAGAAAGTCGTCCGTCAGGGGGAAGGGCGACCTCCGGTGCCGATGGGGGGTCCCACCCGGGCCGGGGCAATGTCGGTTACCCCGTCCCGGGCCGGGTTCGGCTCCCGGTCTCCGCGGCTACGCTCCTCGGTTCAGTTGCCGCCACCGCCCCCGGCGCGAACCGGGAACTTCACCGCGTCGAAGGCCGGATTCTGGTTGGCCCGCTCCATCATCGGAATGCGGTGCGAGCCGTCACCGGCCCAGGACGCGCACTGAGCGATACCCGTGGTGGGCATGCCCGGCACCTGGATGGTGACCACGTCGGGGGCCGCCCCGCCCTTCTTGTCCTCGGTGGCCACGAAGAACGCGGGCACCGGCGCCGGGTCGGGGGCCTCGGTCGTGTTCGGCAGCATCCGGCACGAGGTGTGGAAGTGGCCGCGCTCGAGGCCGTTCGCCAGGACCGAGCTCTCCACGTAGTAGCCGCCCGCGCCGGCCCCCAGGAACCGGTCACGGATCAGGTTGCGGGTGCTGACCTGCAGCGTGAACGGCGTGTTCACGGTCACCGAGCGCGGAGACTGGACGATCAGCAGCGACGGGTTGTTCGCCGCCGAGCCGACCTCACCGAACTCGGTGCTGACGCAGCGGTCGCCCTTCTGGAAACCGTCGTGCGCCGGCAGGTTGCTGGTGGAGCAGTTGTTGGTGAGGACGCCGAGACCGGCGCCGGGCGGCGGGGTGGTGGCGCCACTCGAGGCGCTCGGGTCCGGCGCCGGGGCGGTGGTCTGCTGACCACCGTTGTTCCCGCCGGTGTTGCCGTTGTTCCCACCGTTGTTGCCGTTGCCGGCATCGGCGGACGCCGACACCGACGCCGACGGGTCCGCAGCCGCCGTGGTGGTGGCCGCCGCCGAGGACGGCGCGGTGGTGGCGTTGCCGTTGTTGCCGACGTTGTTCATCACCCAACGGCGGCAGCGGTCACGGAGCTGAGCCGTGGTCACCGTGTCGCCGGCGCCGTCGTCCGGGTGCTGGACGACCGTGCCGTTGTTGGTGGTGTAGGTCGTCCGCCGGGTCTTGGTGGACAGCTTCGTCGCCGGCGGGGCCTGCACGTTGTCACACGCCGACAGCGCCTTCTTCTGAGTCCGGGTGGTGGACGCGTTCGAGACCTGGGTGACGGTCACGATGCCGCCGAACGCCACGAGTGTGGCGGCGACCGCGATGATCCGGCGACGGCCGCTGAACCAACCCGAGTTCCTGTTTGCGCGCCGGTACTTGGACCTTCGCATGTGGGACACCTTTCTCTGTCTCGACCTGAACGGGGTTTTCGGGGACTACCTCGTCCGGAAGATGCGCATGGTCGTGATGACGCCGGCCGCGAGGGCGACGGCGAGGACAAGGAGGACCACGGTGGTGTTGACACCCGGGATCCCGCCGGTGCTGCTATGCGCGGCAGCGACCATCTGCCCGTCCACGGGCACCGGGCCCGAGCCGGGAGTCGTGGGGGCGGCCGCCGTCGGCAGCGCGCCGTAGTCGACGATCCCGCTCGACTCCAGCAGCGTCATGTGCGTCATGACGAACTGGTTGGCCTGCTGCGCGAGCTGCCGGACCGAGTCGTTGCGGGTGGTCGCGCGAATCGTCGCGATGGCCGGGAAAATCTTGCCGTGCGCGGCCCGGAGCCGGTCGACGTAGATCTGGTCGAACGTCGTCGAGTTGGCCGCCCGCATCTCGCCGAGCCAGCCTTGCTGGTCGCTGTTCGGCTGGTTGGGCAGCTCGATGTTCAGCTTCTTGGCGACGGCCAGGTCCAGCTTGTCGAGCAGCACGTGCTGTGCGCCGATCGACTTGCCGATGTTGACGACCGCCGGGTCGTCCGACTTCTCCTGCGCCATGTTGCTGGCCGGGATCTCCCAGAGTCCGGCCAACCGCACCTTGATCACGAAATCACGGTCGGCCGGGCTGACCGAGCCGGCGCCCTTGGCGTTGAACGACGTCGACGGCACCGGGATACCGGTGTCCGCGCGGGCCGGGGAGATCGGCGCCAGCAGGAACGTCAGAACCATTGCCGTAATGCCCAGCAACCAGCGCGACGGCCGGCGTGCGAAGCGAGCGGCAACCATTTCCAAACCTCCGGTAATCAGCAGTCTCTTAGGGGGCGCTTAACTCAGTAGCTGTAGTCGCTACCGGAACTGCCGGTGTCGGACGAGCTATTGGAATCGGAGCCAGAATCGGCGGGCGGCGCGACCGGCTTGGAGATGGTCGGCAGGCAGGTGAGGTTCTTGGCGCCGTCCGGCTTGATGACGAACCACTTGCCGGAGACGTTCTGGCCCTTCCACTGGCCCGGCGTCTTGTCGCCGATGTAGTGGTAGACCGGCCAGCCCTTGATGGTCAGCTGCTTGGTGCCGTCGGCGCGGGTCACCGTGCCCACGACGCTCGCCGAGACGCCCTTGAGGGTCGGCTTGCCGTCGTTGGTGAGGGCGGGCTCCCAGACCTTGGCGCAGTCACCGTTGCAGTTGGACTTGGCCGGGTTGTTGGAGTCGCCGTCGAAGCGGTACAGGACGAAGCCGTCCTCGTTCTCCACGACCTCGCCCATGCGCTTCACGGCGGTGCCGGTCAGCTTGTTGGTCACCTGGGAGTCGGGGAGCGCGGCGGTCGTGCCGGAACCGGGGGGAGCGGTCGCGTTCGGGTCGGTCTGGGCCACCGGGTCGCTGGTGGCTGACGGGTCGGCGGTCGCGCCGGGGCTCGCCGCCGTGTTCGAGGCGGGCTCCGCGGCATTTCCGTAGTCGGCGGCGTTGTAGCCCTCCGGCGCGCAGCCGGTCACTGCGAACGCCGCGGCGATGGCCGCGCTGACGACCATCAACTTTCGCTTCTCCGGTACCACGAGCCCTCCAGTGTTTCTTTTCTTCTGGCGTTTCCGGGCTGTAGTACGAGGGGCGGGCCGAGTCGGATGAACACTCAGGCCCATCAAATTCCTTAATTTTCCTTGAAGCACTCGGCGTGTCGGCGCGCATACACAAGAAGGGCCCGGCCGAATCGGCCGGGCCCTTCTTTCAAGATCTATTACGGTACGCGGACCAGCGTGTCGCCGGCGCCGTTGGCCGTGACCTCCTGCACCTGGATGTGCGCGATGTCCTCACGTGGGGTCGCGGTGACCGCTTGCAGCAGCAGCGGGCTCGGGTTGGCGGCGGTGCCCCAGCCCTTCTCCCCCACCGTCCAGGAGCCGAGCGGCTCGGTGGTGCCGTCGGTGTGCACGACCACCATCCGGCACTCCAGCGGGCCCTTGATGCTGGAGACCGCGAGCGAGATCTGGGTGCCGAAGTCCTTCTTCTCCAGGGCCACGTCGGCGTGCACGCCGGTGCGTGGGTCGGTGCCGCTGTATTTCTGCCCGGTCAGCTCGGGACCACCGATGCCGGGACCGTCCTGCGAGTTGGGCAGCGGGTCGAGCTGCGAACTGCCCCGCTGGGCGGTGTTGTTGGTCGCCTTCTGGTCGGAGGCGAACCACTTCCCGCCCGCGAACAGCGCGCCGATCGACAGCATCGCGAAGATGACCACGGCCGCGGCCAGCGAGTAGAGCCGGCGGCTGTTGGCGCGACGGCGCTCGGAGCGCACCTCGCCCAGCATCTTGTGCAGCACGATCCCGTCGCGCTTGACCTCTTCGGCCGCCACCACGGCGCTCGCGTCGACATCCGCCAGCAGGTCGGCGACCTGCACGAAGGACTCGAGCTCGAACGCGCAGCGAGGACACTCGATGAGGTGGTCCTCGAATCGCGCGGCGTCGTGCTGGTCCAGCACCCCCAGCGCGTACGACGCGACGTCGTAGTGCTCTTCCTGCGTCATCACTCCGTCACCCCCCGCTGCTGCAGCGCCGTACGCAGCGCCCGCAGAGCGTAATACACGCGTGACTTGGCGGTACCCAACGGAAGGTTGAGCTTCTCCGCCGCCTCCGGCACCGTCCGGCCCCGGAAGTACGTCTCGATCAGGATCTCTCGGTGCGACGGGGACAGCTCGCGAAGGGCGTCGGAGACGGTCATCGACTGCAGGACGCGGTCGGTGTCGTCGGCCGTGCTGGGGAAGCTCTCCAACTCGCGGTCGTACGTCTCGGCGGGGCGGGCGCTCGCGCTGCGGTGGTCGTCGATGGCGATCCGCCGGGCGACGGTCACCAGCCACGGCCGCAGCGACTGCTGGCCCTGCGCGCCGAGCCGGTGCGCGTTGCGCCAGGCGCGGAGCAGCGTCTCCTGCACGATGTCCTCGGCGCGCTGCCGGTCACCACCGGTGAGCCGCAGCACGAACATCAGCAGGGGGCCGGCGTGCTCCTCGTAGAGCATCTTGACGAGGGTGTCCTCGTGGCTCGGCTCCGAGGCGCCGTGCCGCGGCGCCTGCCGGGGAATCACCGAGCCACCGTCACCGAGACCGCCGTCGAGGGACTGCCAATGGCCACCGGACCTTTGTTGTGTCATCAGGCACACCCCGCCCGGCGCGAGCCGTTCCTCGACCACCGCATGCATTGATACCTCCGCCCGGAGCCTTCCCCGTCGCCTGAGATACGGGCGGGGGGACCTGCGGGGATCAATGCTCGCGGGGAAATTTCCGGGACGCGGGGGGTCAACTGTCCTCCGGTGTCGTGTGGGGGGCGGCACGGGGCACATCGGCGTTGATCTGTGCATGGATCAAATTCATCCATCTGGACCGATATGCCTACCAGGGCGACCGAATAATACTCAGCCACAGCGGTAACCGGAAACGCCCTCCTGAGCTGGGCGGACGCACTGGGGGTGCGGTTTTTTACCGCTGCGTAGGCGCATGCCTCCGCAGCGTTCGCAGATTAGCCATTGGGAGCGCTCCCGGTGGCTTATGCCCGATTGCGCGCAGTGGCCAGCGTCAACGCCCGATGAAGGACCCGAGCGTCGCCGAGCATCCCCCGCAGCCGACGCTCCAGGCCGGCGATCGGCACGAGGTTCTGCGGGGCTCGCGGATCCTTGTACGCCGACGAGGCGAACCGCGGCAGCGTGGCCCCGGACAGCTCGGCCAGCTCGATCGCCTGCTCCGGGCTGAGGTCGGGCGAGCACTCCACCCGGACGATGCCCGACCAGGGCGCGCCCGAGCCGCCGGGCAGCCGCAGGTACCACGACCAGCCGCCCCAGACCGTGCCCAGGTGGAAAACCGGCGTGCGCTGGCCGGGCCGCAAGGAGGTGACCACGGTGTTCAAAGTCGCGGACAGGTACTGCGATTGCTGGCGCTTGACAAATCCCAGCGTGCGCGGCAGGTGACGCCGGTTACGGAGCGGGCCGTCCACCACCAGAAGGTCGGCATGGTGCCGGGCCATGGCGGAAATCTCGATCTCCAGCGCGGTCAGCTGCGGTTGCACCGCCGCCGGGAGCTTGCTCGCCTCGCCCGGGCCGGTGACCCGGTGCACCTCGTAGCGCACCATCCCGGTCCGCAGGTCCTGCGCGGACGGGCTGGCCGTGAACAGGCCGCGGGCGACCCGGGCGTCGACCAGCTCGGCCGAGCCGCGGGCCAGGTCGCAGCGGACCACCCCGGCCGCGAAGGAGGCGGCCAGACCGGCGTACGAGGTGCCGTCCTCCTCCTGGGTCCAGAGGCCCGCGTCGTTGCGTCGCACGCCGTCGACCAGGAACACCACGTCGGGCGCGCGCCGGCCCGGGGGCACGTCGATCGGCGCCCACTCGGCGGCCGGCACCTCGACATCGGTGTCCACCTGGGCGCTCGACGGCGACGCCGGGCCGTCCTCGCCGGCGCCCTCGAAGGAGGACCCGTACGACGGGTCCCACGCGTCGACGTACATCTTGGTCACAGGCCGACCCTTTCCACCCGGGCGGTCCGCGCGTCCTTGCTCACCTCGAAGCGCACCGGCACCCGCTCGGCCAGCGCGGTCACGTGGGTGACCACGCCGACCATCCGGTCGCCGCGGGCCGCGAGGTTTTCCAGGGTGGCGGCCACCACGTCGAGGGTCGCCGCGTCCAGCGTGCCGAAGCCCTCGTCCAGCACGATCGACTCGAGGCTGGCCGCGGTGGTCGACATGCCGGCCAGCTGCTCGGAGAGGGCCAGCGCCAAGGCCAGCGACGCCTGGAACGTCTCGCCGCCGGAGAGCGTGCGCACCCCGCGCCGCAGCCCGGCGTCGTGGTGATCGATCACCGAGAACTCGCCCTTTTCGTGGACCAGGTCGTACTGGCCGCCGGTCAGCTCGCGCAGGATCCCCGAGGCGCCGTCGACCAGCAGGTCGAGCGCCTCCTCGAGCAGCCAGCGCTCGAAGTTGTTGGCCCGCAGGTGGCCGCCGAGCGCCTTGGCGACCCGGCCGTCGCGCTGCAGCGTCATCCGCTGCTCGCTCAGTTCTCGCACTCGCTCGTGCCGTTCGGCGATCTTGTCGCGGTCGCCCTCGGCGGTGGTGGCGGCGATCGCGGCCGCCCGAACCAGGTCGGCCTCCCCGCTGGCCTCGCGGCGCGGCGGCGGGGTGACCCCGGCCGCGGTGAACTGGGCGGCGATCGTCGCGTACGCGTGCACCGCGGCCTCGTGCGCGGCGCTGACCCGCCCGTCGGCCTCGTCCCGCACGGCGACCCGGCCGCGGTGCTCGCCGCTTGCCCACTCGACCAGGGTGGACCAGGCGGCGGCCAGGTCGTCGCGCTCGGCCGACGGCGGGGCGAACTGGGCCACCCGGTCGCGTACCTGGTCGAAGGTGCGCCACGCGGTGCGCTCGCGCTCAGATCGGAAGAGC
>Ga0307509_10004934_pt1 | contig 18885 bp, 13 predicted proteins | sample 10_EM_MG_FD_202245 | JGI IMG/M metagenome (GOLD analysis project Ga0307509, IMG submission 202245) | Populus trichocarpa ectomycorrhiza microbial communities from riparian zone in the Pacific Northwest, United States - 10_EM | ecosystem: Host-associated > Plants > Roots > Unclassified | place...
CGTTCCTTCTTTAACCGACTGTAATAGGAAGCTCATCATAGTAAGCACCATCTCGTCAATCCATTTCGCTTTGCCAGAGGCCATAGTTATCACTACCGAGAGAGTTTGTTTTGAACTTGGGAGGTATGCGATCGTGGGGCTTTGTGATGGCAACCTTGTGAAGAACACATTACAAGCTTTAAAAAATTTTCAATCCTACAAAATGGTAGCGCACTGTCGCAATCCTGATTCTAAACCTTGTATTTCAACCTATGAGGAACAGCAAAACGCACCCTTAATAACAATACACAATTGCTAATAATGTGAGAACTATAAGTCAACTGATCTTATAGTGTAAAATATAACATACCAATGACTAATAATAATTATTAGTCATGTGAAACCTTTTTCCTTTCTCAGTCACGATTCGTGACACATCGTCAGAGATCTCTGCCCCCGCCACCACGATTGCCCGACACTCGCCGGTGTCAAGCCTCTCCGGTGTTGGGGGCACCCATGGAGATGGTGTTGTATCCGCCCTCTGCTTTCCTCTTCTCCATGTTGTTAACCGTTTAACTAAAACGGATTTTAGTCCATTATCCGGTATTCCTTGCTCCAAGCACAATTTCCGAAGGTCGGCGACTCGCAGCCTTTCAAATTTCACACCATCAAGAGAGGTGTGAATTTGACCAGGCATCGTGCCCATCCTGTGCATCTAGTGAACTCAAGCGTCCAGTCCGTCCGTCTTTGGCTATGGATGGGACGGACTGCGGACTTGGATGGATGCCCGGGATGGACGGCGGTTGTGGCGTCCGTCCTGATGGTTGCCCTGGACGGACTGTGGGGACGGCAGGTGTCTTAGATGGCGCAATGCACTAACCGAAATGGGTTTCCCCCTCTAGATGACAACCGGGCCCTGCAGGGCCCTATAGATGACGGCCGGGCCCTACAGTTGACGACCGGGCCCTACAAATGACTACCGGAAGAACCAATCTTACTAAAGACTGCAGGGCCCGGCCGTCCACCCCTAGGACGGCCGTCTTACTGAGATTCGGACGCTTTGCCCTGCCGTCCGGACTCACCCTGCCCGGGACGCCCGGGACTACAGTCCTGGCGGGCCCTATAAGGCGCCCCGGACGGTTGGGAACACTGTGTGCATCTCAGTTAGCAAGCAAGCCAAGCATACTTGACAAACTGTACTCGCAATGTTGAGACCGGGTAGGCTGTTGGGGATGGTCTTACTCTGTAGTATGCGTTGTATTTTTTTTTAAGAAATTGTCGTGAGGGAAGTTGGAGAGAGAGTGAGTGAGTGAGTGAGAGCGAGAGTGAGAGGATGAGAATGAGAATGGGGTGGAAAAAGCGTGTGGTGGTGTGTGGCAAGTCCAGTACGGCACGGTACAGTAGGGTTACTTCTCCTATGATACTGCAAGCTGAGGGAGTGAGAGGTAAGGGAAAGCAGAGATAGGAAGAGCTAAGAAGAAAAAAAAAGAGAGGAAGGCAATTTAGGAGAGTGAGATAATGACTGTGGGACCTCGATAGCAAAGGGGACTCATCGGGGGATGGAGGTCGTGGTTTAGAGTTGAGAGGGAATTACAATGTTTCGGGCCAAGTGGTGTTTAAATAAATTTGCGTCTCACAAGCTGCGGCCTTGGCACTGGGACCTTGACGTATGAGTCAAACTAGCTAAATAGAGCAGTAACACCTATTTAGCTAGGTTAACCTCAAATAACTCTTTATCTTCTTTCTCTTCTCCTCTCAATCTCTTTCTAATTTTTCTTAAAATACGAGGATCTTGCCTGCCTTGGTGACCGCTCCCCGCTCCTTCACTCGCGATACAACTCAACAAAGGTTGCGGGGGGAGCTCCCCGACTTGCGCCGAGACCACAAGTGCCATGCTGCGATGCTCTTCAAATTGGGTGTTATTGAAGGTTTCGGCTAATTCATTCGGAGGCTTGATGCGCTTGTGTATGTACGGTACCGTACTTGGCTGCCCGGTTCCACCGTAGCTGCTCGAAGGCTCCTTGGTCCAAGTGGAAGATTGGTGATATGGTACCGCGCGATGCCATTTGGGGAGGTCGAGAATTTCTTTGTGCTGCAGTAATAGCCACCGGAAGGGTGCTGCTGGAGCAGATTTGGGAATACAGATCGGATGGTTCCAAGGTAATCTCGTGGTTCCACAAAACCCCTCTTTTATTTGGCTCTCAGCGATTCCATCAACCAACCGACTCAATCACCTCTCCTCAGCCAGGTTTAAAATAGCGAAGATAAACCATACCAATTCTTTCAATACTACCAACTCTCATAATAACGTGTGGAACAGTTGTACTTTTGCCGATGACCGGTCTCTAACCTTGACATGGCTATCGCCACCAGAGTCCAGGTTACGCCGCCGCTAGGACATCCGAGACCGCCGGGCCGCAAATGTAGGGGAACGGCCTTTGCAAACCGGTGAATCCCGAGACTGGCATGCCGGCAGTGGGGGAGGTGAATCCGGTAGTGCGGTTTTGTTTGCTACTGGGATCCCGGGGTCGGCAAGACTTACATTAGGTAACAAAGACGGACCTTAGGGAATAGAGGGAGAGGGCTGGTGCTGACAGGCCACGATGTTAGCTCATTGGTGATAGACAGGTTGCGTGATCAAGACAGGAGAAATACCGCTCTTGCATGTCTTTACTTCGACTTTCGCCGCCGAAAAGGAGCAGTCCTTAACCAATATGCTGGGCCCCCTGCTCAAAACAAGTTGTGAGCGGACCGGAAGACGCCCCAGAGGAGATATCACGAACGCATAGAGACCAAAAAAGCGCCATTGGTGAACGGGGACCCCGGCTTGCCTATATTGTGGAGATTCTGTGGGCCACCGCTTCCGAAACGCGCACATTCATATGCATCGACGCTCTAGATAAATGTGTGGAAGGATATCGAGTCAAGTTTCTTGACTCGCTAATCAAATTCTACAAAAGTCTCCAGTCACTCGAATATTAGCGACTGGAAGACCGTACATTCGACCTGAGATCGGAAGGCGTCTTGCTGGAAGTGAAGCGAGTGTATCCGAAAGTTCCAAGAGAGGCGATATCATTAGATATCTTAATTCCAGGCTGGGAGAGGATGCAACCCTAGATGCGATGGACGGTAGTCTGGAGGTAGAAGTACTGAGGAAAATTCCAGAAGATGTTTCCGATATGTACTAGAAGCAACGGCTCTCTGGAGGCTACCCCAAATTGTCCGCAGAGATACGCATCTAGATTCCTGCTAATCTCGCTAAACATCGACTCGATCCTGCAAGAAGATGGTCTATCGCAGGCGACAAAAGGTCAACGCAATGGCCAATGTCTTGAGATTGGGGGGTGCCTAAGGTGTAACATTAGATCGGATAAAGGGGCAGGGTGGAGAGAAATCGAGGCTTGGAATGGTCACTCTTCGATAAGGGTATTGCTAGTATGTTACCAAGGACTTGTCCTGTTAATTCGCTTTACCCTTAAGAGTATCTCCGGGCTCATCCTGAGCCTTTTGGTACAGCTCACTCGACAATTGCAGAAATCCCCCTAAGTTATCCAAATTCGCTGCAGGTCAAAGCCCTCAACCACTCCCTTCCCAGATCTCTGAGCACATCCTTTGTCGAATATTCCCCCTTGTGTTGGGGAGTTCATGCGGGGGGGGACCTTTCAGATCGCGCGAAACAGCTTGTTCTAGAGTTACCCGATGGCTACAACAACCATACATCTACTAAAATCCTCGCGAAAGCACGGGCGGGGCACCTCCATCCTGATGATTTCGATAAACTTTTCCCATCCAGCGGTCTACGCGGCGCGTCAATCTTTAGGATCGACGAGATTGCGGCTAGTTCGCTAGAAGTAGGAGGCTACGATACCAACCAAAAAGACTAAATCGGTAATACACCTCTTGCGCGGGCTGCTAGCAGTGGGGGCGAGGGAGTGGTAAGAACACTGCTGGGATGCGGTGACGTTGACGCCAGGGCCAAAACCGTGGGCCTTTTTTTCACCCACAATGCCATCCAAAGCATATTCCATAGCCCCTCTGCAAATACCACCTCCCACTCCCTTCCCCAGGTACACTTCCCTAAGCCCAACTCTTTCTCCTTCCATCCACCCGCAGCATTGTATTACATTATCCTAACGGGAGCCTGCCGCCTAATAAGCGCAAGTAAATAACCATGCAAGTACCCTCCCCGCATATAGCCCCTTATGGCTCGCTGTGATACACTCCAGTTCACTGTATACCCATCATCCCACCCATGCACCCGGCCAAACCAGTCAAGAAGCAGCATAATTTGCCCTTTTTTCTTCCCTTCCATTCCCTTCCTCCCCCCTACCCATTTTTCAGCGGTCCAGGGTTGAAGCGCATATTCGGTGACCCGTTCCGGGGACTAGAGTTTTGGATAAGGCTGTTAGTTTTCGTTCCTGTGGAACATTCTGTAGATAGGCCCGACGGAACTGAGTTGGTTGCTTGAAGGTGTGCTGTGCCTTATAGTGTCGTATGGGAGTGAGTGCGCGGGAAGTAGGATTGGGCTACCGGGGAGTGTGTTGAGTGGAATTTCTGGGGTTCCTGTAATTGCAATGGGAGTATTGAGGTGATCCAGGGGGGTATTTGGTGGATGCTAGAACGCATGAGTCTCCGTCTGTGAGGGCGCGCACAATAGTGTGGATAGAGCCTTTGCATATCTGCCTTACCATCGCCGGGTGGCTTTCCTAATGGCCTATACATAGCGAGTGGGAATCCCATCCGTAAGCTGCCACTCTTCTGGCTCGATGTTGGGATTATCTCCCTGCGGGCGAGATTAAATTAGTATCATGCCGGGGGTCTGGCTTGGTCTCGCCTTGGCTTTTTGTTGGGTTGCGTCCGGCTTCCTCCTGTTTCCTTTCTTGGTATAGATTGCTAGACTGTGGACTGGGCTTCGGAGTGATACCTCGTGAATGTTGTTGAGATTCACGAATTCTGGGGAAGCGCGATGCGAAGCAGGCTAATAGATGGAGCGGGATGGAGACCCCCAATCGGGGGGGGGGGGGAAGGGTGAATTATAATAGTGGCTTCCGGTGAGAACGGCTGGATTTTTCTACAGTACTTTTGTTTATTAGAATCGGGGTCTCACGGGACGCTAAAGTTATGGATGTTTGAATTACTATAGGTAGGTTACCGTAGGGGGATAAGTTAATTTGCGGTAACAATTTTATTGTGTGATTCATTGAATGGGGCTATCTGCGTATGGAAATTCTAGTAGCAGTCAGTGGCTGTGGCAGGTACCGTAGTGAGGAATACATTGGACAGAGGTCTAAACATCTAGAGCGGCGACGAATTTTGCATTTATCCGTCTTTCAAATCACCGAATTCCATCACAAAAATACAGAGTTGACAAAGTCCCATGATATTCCGTTGACACTTCACTTTATTTCATCCAACTTGACTTCACCCCTCGAAGTGCGACAAGAGCAGTATTAAGGCAGGGCGATCCACTAGCCCACCAACCAATCCTAAAAGAGCGATAAAGAAGCCACCAAACAAATGGTAGCATCTGACACATCAAGACCGAAATCCAAACCTCATCCACCTCATCATCAATAAGTCAATCCGGGGAATTGAAACCCTCATCTCATGCTAGAGTTGGAAAATCGTTTCATCGGAATTATCGAGTCGTGGCCGTACATACCCGTAATCAGAAACAATTCACGGCTCAGCTGACGGTCTGGCAAGCGAATCGATTGGATGCTAAAGTGCCGGTATTGAGAAGAGTGCTGAAAATATCGGTACCTTAATTTGCGCAAGTAAGAGGTATATCATGTCACCGAAGCGAGCCCCAATCAAAAATAGTGGCTCACTAAATCGAACCCTATCCGAGGTGGCAACATGCTTAGCCGCGCAGTTTCACAAGGACAGAGAGAGCTTAAACCAGTCGGTTGGCATTAAGCGGCATGCTTGCCGCTGCAAGGGTTCATGCAACAGCCAAACCACACAATCTGAATCCTTGCTCAGCAGGGTGGTAACCTATTCCTGTTTAGTATGATACGAAACGTTAACTGTGGCAAGTATGACGTTTACTCAAGTTGGATACCTTTAACCACTTTTCCCTTCCCCTTTCCCCTTTCCTTTCCCTTCCCTCGCCCCTTGCTGCCCTATTCTCCTCTTTCTATTTTTTCATCCAATTGCAATTGTGCACGGTTCAGCACCGGTATTGGGATAGTATTGACTTTTTAGACTACCTCTACCCCTTGAACGAACGAACGAACGATAATCGGTTAGTCCGGGATTCTGCGCGCGCTTCTTTTTTTGGGCTGTTTCGGACCAATCTATCGGGACGCTACCGGAAACCCATAGCAGATAGCTAGCTGGGCGGATATCCTACCTACCACGGGACAATAGGATAGCTCTGACGGAGCATAGAGTGATAAAGAGGGAAGGGAAAAAACAAAAAAACATATAAGAAGGAATCCACCCAGCCACCACAAATGCCTGAAATGTAAGCCGGCCTTCCTGTTTGTTCCTTCCTTTTTGCTTTCAGATACTGTCGTACCCATCACTATCGCAAGATCTGAGATCTCCTTCCTTCCTTCCTTCCTTCATAATATACACCTCCTCAGGCGCAAATCATAAACAAAATGGCCATTCTACCACCCCCTTACACCCCCCGAAAATCCTCCCCGAGTCCAAAACGCTCACCTGATGGAAGAAGAACTCGCAGTCTCTCAGTCCGCTCCTCCAAATCTCGCTCCGACACCCCCGCCCCACCTAAGAGACACCTCTTCTCATTCGCAAGCTTACGCGGCAACTACCAACCCGAGCTGTCGAAGCGTCTCTTCCGCCTGATCAAGAGCGAGAACCACGTGATCAACGCCTACGAATCGGCCGGACATGAGCGTCAATCGGTAGCTACGCAATTGTCCGAATGGGGGGAGCAAACCGGCGACGATGCGGTATCCGAATTGAGCGATAAGCTCGGCGTGATACTGACAGAGATCGGCGCTCAGGAGGATATATTTGCCCAGAATTTGGAAGACTACCGGTGTATTCTCAAGCAGATCCGCAACACCGAGAGTGGTGTGCAGCCGAGTCGGGATCACAAGACGAAGGTCCAAGACGAGATTGCTCGACTTAAATATAAGGAACCCACTAGCACGAAGTTGATCACCCTGGAGCAGGAACTCGTCCGTGCAGAGGCCGAGAACCTAGTGGCCGAAGCACAACTCACCAACGTCACTCGAGCAAAGCTAAAGGAGGCTTACGCTCAACACTTTGCAGCGGTGGTGGAGCGCGCGGAAAAGCAAGCAATCCTAGCTAAGCACGGCAGACGGATGCTGAATCTACTAAACGACACCCCCGTCGTCCCGGGGGACACCCACGAACCCTTCAACGCGGAAAGACAAGCTCGACAAATCCTCTATGACGCAGAGGAGGACCTACGGATCTGGACGTTGGACCTTGAAGAAGTCCCTACCCAAGCACACCCAGTAGTTGGCGGCGTCCTCGACGGCAAAGCTGCCGCTACCTCATCACTTGCCCCGCGAACAACCGATTTGGGAAACCACCCTGCCCAGTTGGGCGTTCACCCTGCGCACCGGAAAGCCAGCGGCGCATCGAATCACTCGAACGCCGGTAGCAGTAGCAGTTCTGCAGCTGCAGATCCGCCATACCCGCTTAGTCAGGAGGAGAGGCGGAGGAGGGAGGATATGATTGTTGCTTGTTAAGATACATCGGGAACTACAAACTAACTTTACCACTCTTGTATTATTGACAGTCTTTTTTCTTAAGAAAAAGCAAACATTTGCATTCGTTTTTATTTCTCTCCTTTGTTCGGTGGAATGGGGTGGGATGGGATTGCATAGCCATTGGTTTTTCTTTTCTTTTCTGACTTGCTCATTTCATCGGTCTCGTTTCTCTCGCCTTTCTTCACTTGTACTTCAATAATTGCCTGTCACCGATATATATGCCTGAAGAATAAACGGGACATTGGCTCCTCTAGACCTATCACGGCATCATAATATATTACTACCTTTGTTAGTCAGCACGGCACCAAAATATTGGTGCTCTATCATCATCATCATCATCATCATCATCATCATCATCATCGCCGTCACCGCCGGCGATCGCTCACCCCTGTCCCACTCCAACCACGAAACCCTGTTTCCCACAAGTGTGACCAAAAGTAATTCACGAAATTTTCCAGTTAGGTAAATCACGGTACAGTACTCGAAACAGCCCACCGCATAATTAATTATTTAGCACAGCACTAGTAGAGCCCCCCTTCTTTATGTAGATGTTGGCTTTTGTTGTGATGCTATTATACGAGCTAGGGGGAGGGGGCATTCACGACTGCCGCCAGTCCGATCCAATAGGGAAGTTACCGGTATTGGTTGCTGGCCCACCTCGTAGAACTCCCCCAATTTCATTTCCTCTCGGTGCTGTCGTAGCTGATCTGAGCACAGGTCATCGCCGATCACTCGGTATACTACTCGGACAAGTCCATCACGTATTAGCGCTGGTACATAGCTTCTCCATTAAGCACCTGTATACCAGGCAATCATCCAGCTCTATTCAGGATTATTTCAGTGTGGTATGAAGAGGAGCCCCTAGTGCCTTCTATACAGTGAGTAGCCTTTGTGTATTTCGCAAATTTATTTTTTGCCTCCTGGTCAAATGGTCAAATCCACCACCAGTTTTGTCACCTATCTACAGCCTTGCATCCTGTTACAAATTATGACTAAGCAAGGATATAGTTTCACATGATTACTTATTAGTGATAGGTATGCTATTTGTTTCACACTCTGAGGTTATTTTGACTCATAGTTTTCATAGGATTTGAGTCACCATGTTAGGGTTGTGTGGGAAGAGCATTATTTAAGAAGAACTCGGACCTAGTAGTTAGATCTCTCTACTCAACCATCAAAGTAATACAACACATGAGTACTGGTGTATGAGTTCAGGCCTTTGACAATGACCTACAATCCAGGCAAGAATTCCTCTTACATACAATATCTATATTCTTCTCTATACTCAAGAATCAACTTCATATTACTATATGAATGCATTAAGTCTTTAGTTTGAGACTAAGATTATATACAAAGTCTATATACACTACTCGATATATGGTGTATTGAATAGTCAATAGGAAGTATAATAAGAGATTTGTGATATGATAGTTGTTTTCCATTAAGAGTTAATACCAGGATAGGTATTTGTTTGTAACAACCCTACAATAGTTAGCTACAATAACTACTACCTTAGCCCAAATGATATATCAAGTTGTAACCGGAGATGATATGGTCTAGTATACTTAAGTATACAAGGAGGCTGGTTCACCTAGGGCTGTAACGACCCTACGATAGGTAGCTACAATAACTAACGCCTTAGCCCAAAGGGTATACCAAGTGGTAACCGGAGGTGGTATGGTCTAGTATACTTAGTATACAAGAATGCCGGTTTACCTGAAGCAAGGCCTAGGGAAAAATGGAGTAGCCTTGGGTACTCCATTAGGCAGGGTAACCTTTCGGGAGAACATTCGCATAAAGTCACGAGAATTATGGGAATGTTACATGGGTCTCTGAGACAACCTTTGGTGATAACTGGAGGACATCCGCAGTGGTTAAAGGCATAAGAGGGCAAAGTTACCCTACCTTGAGAATTTAGTCATTATGCCCAGGGAACCCAGTTACCCTACTGAGGTATCCAAGTTACACTACCTTCACTGGCAAAGTCATCCTGGAACTTCGAGAGGTCACTTGCCTCACATTCTACGGGCTCTTACCTGTTCATAGATGTACGCACACCTGTGTAGAAAGGCCAGTAGCCGGAGCAGAGGCGGCCCGAACATACTATTGAACTTTGGAGAGTTGAGCTAACACCCCCCTCTGGCTCCAGAGTTGGGATGGCGCATCATAGGCAGACGGCTGCGTAGTTGCTCATTTGCTAGTAAAAAGAGGTCATTGGAGCAGCTACTGTGATATAGTATATGTCGTCACTGTCCGTCTGACAGAATGTTGTTCACAGGATATATAAGGGGAGTATGGGTAACCATCAATATAGGGGTTACCCATATTTGGTCCCTCGGCATCTAGGAGTCTATCTTAGCCTATGGGTGGTAGGGTAGTCTTCCTAGAGGTACTTAGGTAGTCCAAGGAGGCCAGAGTGTTTTCGGGACAAATACCTAAGTAACCAGCTGGAACCTTCCCCTCTTGATTTCTAGCATTACTATGCGTTGTCAATGGACTCTAGGGGTATGAGTCTTATCATAGTAGAGTATGTCCTGAGAGGTTGATTATGGGTAGCACCCAGTTAGCCAACCATCGGTTACATCTCACCAAAAGAGCTTGCATGTCAGATTATCACATTTAGTAGTCTTGTAGATTAAGTTATTGACTGTATAGCCTGTATAGATGAAACTACCACTGGGCCAGTAAGTCCACCATCTAGGTATTGACTCCGGTTGTTGTCATGGCAGTTAGCCACTAGCAATGACTTTGATAGGAAGAGTTTTTCCACCTGCGGTTGTACTGGAGATGCATTGCAGAAACGCATACACTATTGACAGAGTTAAGCGTACCCGAGTTGGTCAGATACCTCTGGTAGGATAATTCCTGTTGGAGGGTAGACCTCGAACAGCCCTGAGCAGGACAGGGTACTCGTATAATGTCAGAGTCGTGGTGAATGTCAAAGGCTTAAATCTGATATCTACTTAAGTTTAACCATTTGGAATTCCACTTCAATAATCAACTTTTCTCAAGAGAACTTATTGAGTAAAGCTTTCAGCTTAATGATATTAAGTTTTACTATTTGATTCCTTTGAATAATGTATTCTATCTTTATCTTCTACTTTAAGTCTTTAGGGCTGTTGCAACCTTAGAGTTCACCTTTCTATAGAGTGCCCCTATTACAAGAGCAAGGCCCAAGGAACCAGAGAGTAGCCTTAGGTACTCTAGTAGGCAGGGTAACCTTTTGAGAGAATGTTTGCATAAAGTCAAGAGAATTATGGGAATATTACATGGGTTTCTGAGACAACCTTGGGTGTTAACTGGAGGACTTCCGAAGTAGTTAAAGGAATAAGAGGGCAAAGTTACCCTACCTTGGGAATTTGGCCATTATGCCCATGAGACCCAGTTACCCTACTGAGGTACCCAAGTTACCCTACCCTCACTGGCAAAGTCAGCATGGAACTCAGAGAGGTCATTTGCCTCACATTCTACAGGCTGTTAGATGTTCATAGGTGCATGTACACCTGCATAGGAAGGCCCACAGGCTGAGCACTAGTGGCCCAAACATACTATTGAACTTTGGAGGGTTGAGCTAACACCTCCCTCTGGCCCCAGCATTGGGACAGCGGGTGGTAGGCAGACAGCTGTATTGTTGCTCATTTGCTAGTAAAAAGAGGTCATTGGAGCAGTTGCTGTAACACCTTATATGTGGTCACCGTCTCTCCGACTGAAGGTTGTTCACAGGATATATAAGGGGAGTATGGGTAACTGCCAATATGAGGGTCATCCATATATGATTCCTCCGGCACCTAGGAGTCTATCTTAGCCTATGGGTAGTAGGATAGTCTTCCTAGTAGTACTTAGGTAGTCCAAGGAGGCTAGGGTGCCTCCGGAACAAATACCTTTGTAAATAGCCAGAACCTTCTCCTCTTGGCTTGTAGCATTACTATGCGTTGTCAGTGGACTCTAGCGGTATAAGTCTTGTCGCAGTAGAGTATTTTCCGAGAGGCTGGCTATGGGAAGCTCCCATAGAGTCAACCATCAGCTACATCGCACCTGGGGAGCTTGCATGTCTGATTATCGTATTGAATAGTCATCTAGATTAAATGATAGACTCCCTAGCTTGTATAGACGAAACTACCACTGGGCCAGTGAGCCCACTACCTAGGTATTGACTTCAGTTGTTGTCATGGCAGTTAGCCACTGGCATGACTTTGATAGGAAGAGTTGTTCCCCCAGCGGTTGTATTTGAGATGCATTGCAGAAACTCATATCCTATTAACGGATTTAAGCGTACCCGAGTTGGTCCAATACTTCTGGCAGGATAATTCCTGATGGAGTGTAGACCTCCAACAGCCCTGAGCAGGACAGGGTGCTCGCACAAGGCCGGAGTAGTGGTGAATGTCAAAGGCTTAAATCTGAGATCTACTTAAATTTAAGCGTTTGACATTCTACTTTGATAACCAACTTTCCTCAAGAGAACTTATTGAGTAAAGCTTTCAGCTTACCGATATTAGGTTTTACCACTTTGATTCTGGGTGAATTATTTACTTTATCTTTATCTTCTACTTTGAGTTTTGGTACAGTTATAACCTTAGAGTTCACCTCTCTATAGGGTGTTCCGGTTACAATTAGGTATTTACTGAGCAGATAATAGATGCATATTGAACCACGGTGATTTATAGTACACCTTAGTATGAGAATCTTGGTAATAGAAAGTATTGATCTCACAGGCATGTTAGCAATATGTAATTTAATAAATTAAATATATTTAATCATTATTCTTTTATTCAATAATTCTAATATATGGGTGCAGGTATGGGAAAAGGAGTACAATTGTTTTTTACCTGCTTTGAGTTATACGTGGTTTTGGTTTGCATAGCAACCATGGCATTTTTCAGAAAAGAGGAAAAAGAGTTTTTAATAGAGAAAGTGAAATAACTCAACAACTAATAGAGTAAATAGGATAGAAATATAAGATAAATAATGACGGTTATTGTCAGCATCATTCTATGTAAATGATTTTGTACTATTACTAGTAGTTTCATCTCAAGTTTGCTTTTATCAGATATTTTCATCCAGGTTTATGGTGTCTTAAGGTATCTAAAATGCATAGATATTTACATATATTTTATAATAACTAAAGATTCTATACTTGAAAATATTTGAAAACCTGTTTATAAGGAGATCTTGATGCAGGCTATCCTTCTATATAAAAAAGAGAATTTTATCCCATCTGCAAAAACAATCATTAATGACCCCGAATTGCTCCAATTTTAAAATTAAATATATTTCAAGAAGCTAGGAGGATACTCTCCCATATACTAAACACTCAGGGCCATTCAGCCAGTTTTCTGGTTGTCGGCAATTGTTGCCTTTTTTGCATAAATGCACTTATATAATCTTAATTAATATTCTTTTCTGAAAAAACATAACTGTGAATATGAATTGAACACACAGCCTCCCTATATATTTTTTGATATTTATAACCCTTAACCCTTACCCAAAATAGGCATTACAAAATTACACCCCCTTGGTACACCTTTTAAGCACTTTGCACTATTCTACTTTATTTAACTAGTCTTGACTCATATATGTCAAGGTCACAGTGCCAAGACAACAGTGCCAAGGCCCCAGTGCGTGTCATGCAAATTTATATAAACACTACTTAGCCTGAAAATCTTGTTATTCCCTCTCAACTCCAAACTTGTTGATCATAATTTCTTCAAAATATTTTTTTTCTAATACGTACTAGACAGTGAAACTATCATGCCTAACAGCATACCTGGTCTCAATAGTACATGCAATATCAGAGTATTTTTAATAATGACTGATATTATATACCACCTAAATTCTATCAGAAAAGAAAAGTTTTAGTTGAATGCAATATTAGTTTTTTTACAAATACTTCTACATTGTCAATACAGTTTGTCAAGTATGCTTGGCTTGCTAACTGAAGTGTACAGGATAAGTACGATACCTGGTCAAATACACATCTCTGTCAATTGTGTGAAATTTGGAAAACTGCAAGTTGCTTATCTCAATATATTTTGCTCAGAGAGTGGACTCCTGGCTAATGGGCTAAAATCTGACTTTGTCAAATGGTTATTGACTTTGAGAAAGGGGAAGCAGAGGGCGGATGAGACCCTATGTCCAGGGATGCCTCTAATACCTGAAGGCCTTGACATCAATTAGTGTCAGCCAATCTTGGTTGTTGGGGCAGAGATAGGTGATAATCATTACATGATTTCAAGTATGAAAAAGAACCTATCAGAGATAGTGAAAAATGATAGTTTATCTGTTAATTGCAGCACTCCAACCCTTACTGTTCGTGATAGTCATGGACCTGCCTGGTCTATGTTTCCCCAATCAGTACAATCATAGAGAAAGTCGGATTGCAGTAAATTACAATTACCTCATTATAAGGGTAGGTTACAAACCTAACCTTATCAGTCAAAGCTTATAGGCTTATCAGGCACTGTTTCTTAGTTAACTATAAACAAAATTAACTGAGGATTCTAAATGAAGAAGATTAAAGATTATTTATAGATGGAAACTTGATTGCTCATGGTAGAGATGTTAAAGCAGATTCCGAATTATTCAGAGATATTATACTTCATCAGACTTATCACTTTTCTGTTTTCAAGAGCCTTTATGGATACATCCTACAGGTTATTTGGCCAATCTGTAAGAAATCTCTCACAACTGAAATAACTTCTTTTTAGACTAATAATAATATCCTCAGCACACTCAGAAACATTGAATATTATAAACTTTCATGTACCAATTAAATCTGATAGGTGTCAGACTTCTAGTGCTAGATTTTATAAGCTTTTCACTAATTTTATAAAACAATTTGAAGATTTCTGCTATGTTATAACTTGCTTGGATAACAGGCAGAACACTTCTGTTACTGCAGAATATTGGACTTTTTATCACACTCTTAGGAGTGAGAATAGGATAAAGGGAGTTCATGTGCTTGAGGTACTATCGTGTCTTAACAAAATTAACCGTACACCCAGGATCTGTGGCAACGCAACCCTTTTCATGATCTTATCCCCTAAACACCACTTAAAGAAATTCCTCTAGAACAACCATAACTAAACTATTAGATATAATTACTATGTTTGAAGAAATATTGCCTCTTATTTTTCACAATTATACTACAAAACTTAATTTCTCTGAACACTTATCGAGTTTACTAGGAGGAAAATCTTTAGGTTACACAAAGCTTAGAGCCAGTAATACAAAAATTCTTGCCTTCTTGATATTTATCTTAAAACTGTTAGAAGTATAATTTCCAAGTGAGATTAGAGGGATAAGTAGAGAGAGGATAGAGGAACATCTCTTAAAAAAAACCAGATCTCAGGCTAATATTACAATAGAGAAATCTCTCAAAGGCTATAAAACTAGAATTTTTGACATGTTTGAGAAAACTACTCTTCATGTTTCTATCCTCATAAGGAGGAGAATACTTGCATAAAAAGATTTTAAATTTTTGTCAGTATAAGTAGGTAAGTTAGATAGTATTCCAGCTTATTAAAAACCAGAAAAAAATAGAAAGGCATGGCTGTTAGAAAAAAAAGAGCACATAAAGGAAGACAAAATACATGAAAATAACAACTGTAATAACGAGAGGAGATAAGAAAATGAAGTCAGTATTTTAATTTCCTATAGAGTACCAGCTTTAGACTAGTATCCAGAGTTGTTTTAGATGAAGGGTACTATCAATATAGTTCAAAAGAAACATGAGAGGGGAATTACTTATTATTGAAAATCTTTTGATACAAATATTTTTCATACTCTACTAGCATCAATTATAAACACAATAGAGGAGTAATTAATTCTAATAAATGTCAATTCCAATTCCAATTTTTACAATATATTTAACTATTTTATTTAATTTTTACTGTTGTAATAAAAATGGTAGGATTGGTGGATGATGTGGTTGCCATAGGTTAAGTTTTTCCTGGTGCTGGGTGTATGGTTAATTTTGTTAAGGTACGATACAGGGTTAGAGGGATGATTTTTACTTTTTTTTTTTGAATTGTCTTCTGCATTTTGTCATGTTGGGTCTAATTGTGCCTAAGAGAAACTGTTTCAGATAGGAGATGTTGCGAAATGAGGTGAAGAGGTTGTGTGGATTGGCATGTACTCTTTCACAGGATTTCTTTGTTTTTGCAATCAACAAGTCTAGTTTCTCATTGGAAACAACCATTCATTCGGAATGTTCACAGACTAACCCTACTATCTAAGAAGTCAATTGCACAGAAATAAACATCTGGCAAAGAAACAAACTTGGTCAAACCAAGGCACAGAGTCACCTCGGAACAAATACAACAGAAATAGTGGTTCTGACTTCCTTGTTACCAACAATATAGAAACCAGTGGGCAAGGTACCAGGAGAATGAGAAGGTTGAGTCAATGTGTGTAAGGAACTATGCAGTGAGAACGGTTCAAAAATGTGACTTACTCAAGTACTCGCAAGTCCATCAAGCAGATAGAAGGGTATTTGTAGAGGAGTTTATATGGCTAAAGGTGTCCTAAAAGAATAATGAAAGCCGAGGATCCAAGCCTCAGGATCCCGTCCGTTAATTTCTACTCCTGGTATGAGCTTTCGCTAGCAAGCTGTACTGTACTCTACCATAAATTCACTAGCCTAGCGGCGAGAGACTGTTCCCTTCGGTCAGATTTTCATTATACAGGAGTAAAGCGCTTGATGGCAGCCGGTGCAGCCGAACGAACATGACGGCCGGGGGAAGGGAGTTGGGCGGCGTCTCTAGGGATTAGGGTCTGTCCTAGTACAAGCACCTGTATACCGCTACTGGTATGATACTAGGGAATGGACGTGGGTGATCGGACAGACAGTGATTAGAAAATCTATGGGGATGCATATATTTTCTAATCCTGTCTGTCCGATCGAAGCATCGACTGAGCACGAAGCCGAGATTAAAAAAGCAGCCCGAGGATACCAAATTAAAACAGAACTCGTATTCTCGAAAGTATGCCTACTCTAAATGAGAGACCCTTCGAAAGAATTTTCATAACGGAACCCCAGAGCTCGTCTCGTCGGATAGAGGTCTCACAAGTAGGGAAGTTGAGCACGTGTATTCAAGAGATGAGATCAGCTACCTATCCTAGGACCCGATGTTTTCTTAATAGCACCTATGAGGTGACTGCGAAATATTTACCCAAACACCCAGTCCTGCTAGTTGTCCTTAGTACCGGGAGGACAACGAACAGGGAGGGACATCGAGCACTAGACTCTAAAAGTTTAATGACAGACCCAAACCTGGTAAGGCCATTCCATTTCCCCTCGTTATAGTATTTAAGTTGTTGTGTAGGTGTACACTGGGGGGCGTGGGTGTATATAAACGCAACGTGGGCTGCAGTTTTTCAATCCCCCTTCAAACTCCAAATTTTCCACACATTACTCAGAAACCAACCAACCAACCCTACAAACAACCAAGGTCAGCGGTAGAAATTCCCAAGTAAGTTTTCCACATCCTAGTCTGTTTTTTTGCCATTACTCCTCCGCCCTATTTATACATATTTCCCCTCTGTCGTGCTTTTTCAATTCCCCCCTTAGTCAACACTCTCCAGGTAACAGTACCGCATGCTGGCCGTCACTAATTGGCGAAAGCAGAACACTCACGATGCCTCCCAAGCGCGCAGCATTGTCCCTAGATGATAAGCTCGGAGAGCTAAAGGTGTCAGAGCTTCGAGAATTGCGCGAGCAAAACATGTTAGAGAGGGATGGGGATAAGTCAGAGTTGATTGAACGTTTGGAGCAGCATAGGAAGGGCAAGAGACGTTGTCGGGCGGGGCCATGTAGTGAGAAGTCGTCGATAAGGGTTGGGAACAAGCGCGGCGGCAGCGGCCTTGGCTTTGCGGATTTGGAGGCTCGGATAAGCCTCCTCAAAAGAGACCTCGGCTGCCTAAAAGAAAAAGCCGACGCACGAGACAAGAGAATTACATCCCTGGGAGAGAGCGTTGATCAGCTGGCCGCTGAAATCGGCTTACTGAAGGGACTAGTTGCCTTGAGGGTGTCGGTGAGCAGTCCTCCCGACAGTCCAGTCAGTCCGTCTTGGGGGGAGAACGGGACGGAGTGCAGCTCATAGTCCGTCATTTTTTTGGGGGGGGGCTAGGATGGATTGGACTACCCTTGGGAAGGTGAGGACCGGACGGACTGTAGTAGGGGAACTATAGTCCTATCGCTTGGACCTCCGAGTACTGTACCAGCCCAAGCCGAAGTCATCACCTCCAAACCAATCATTAAAGCATCATCATCATACATCACTCGTACAGTCCCGGCGGGGAGACTCAGCGCAACCTAGTCTAATCACTAGATCCAGTCGTCCCGTCCGTCCGAGACGGGGTGAGGAGGACGAAGGACGAGACGGACTGGTTGGCGCCGTCCTGGACTGGGTAGGCGGCCGTCGACGGCCGTCGACTACAGACGCTCAAAATTAGTTAATGAGACAAGTACTAGTACTCAAATGAGTTAGGTTAAGCTTAAAAATGGAAATAAAAATAGAAAAAAAAATAAAAAAGAAGAATTGGTGCCAGAGCGGCCTACCAAGGGTGGTAGTCCGACTGCCGTCGACGGCCCTCCGACTAGATGACTGAGACGGCTGAGTCTAATCCAGAATTCTCTGTGTTCTGGGATGCCAAACTGTCTACTTCCCTTCCTGAAAGGGAGCCAGGTTAAATATATCTGATGGTGTCGCTCGCAGTTTTTCTCATGCATACCCGGTATTCTCAACACTGAATTTAAAAATTAACACAGTTTGTCCCATACCTTACTTAAAGAGGACTCCTTTGAAGGAAATTATTTACTTTTTTGGTCGAAAATAAATAAATTGCGCTGCGATTGTTTTATTGTATGTGGTGCGTTGTTTTTTCTTCAATAATTTCCAATATTGCTTATTATTACGATCGGTCTCCCCGCCCCTAGGAGACTCTCACATCACAGGCCAGAACTGTGCAGGAGTGTTCCGTGGGGTTGGCGAGTAAGTGGCCTACCGTAACAACTTGAATAATTGAACCGTGTGCTAGAGGGTTGAAATAAGGTATGAGTCAAGTGAACCAAGAAAGAGGTGTCTCAGGTGTATTTTTAATCAAATATAAGACATAAAAAAGGAAAATATTTAATATCACTCATACAAAAAGTCAACCACAACTCATTGAATCGTGACTCTGAATATGATAA
>Ga0307509_10004935_pt1 | contig 18884 bp, 24 predicted proteins | sample 10_EM_MG_FD_202245 | JGI IMG/M metagenome (GOLD analysis project Ga0307509, IMG submission 202245) | Populus trichocarpa ectomycorrhiza microbial communities from riparian zone in the Pacific Northwest, United States - 10_EM | ecosystem: Host-associated > Plants > Roots > Unclassified | place...
GTCATTTACTGCATTTTCTATGACTGTGAGCACTGAACAATAGTAAAATATAATACAATATAGCAATTATTTAAATAGGAGGCAAGCATATAGACCATCCCATACCTTCCCAGCCCAGGTACATACCTTTCCATACCTTTCCGGCCCAGCTCCATACCAGTCTATAATTAGTGTAGGTATCTACACAAGGGGTGACCCTTGTTATGGGGGTATGGAGCTACGGACCGGTATGGACTGGTCCATACCTGAGTCAGGGTTTGCTGATGTTGTACTTGGTTTCGCCCTCACCGCTGAACGCAATGCAACGCTGACCCCTTTGGCCTGCAGGGCCAGCCTGGACCTGTGGACATGGGGAAAAGAAGAAAAAGAAAGACAAAGGTGGGAACTCGTACCTGCCATGCTTTGCGATGGCCCTCACTTGCATGTGTATTCTGCCCAAGAGTATCAAATTGTCCCAACTCGGACATCGACTCGAACACTGTACATGACATGTGTTTTGCATTGGATGATGATCGATGGCAAACAGGAATATGTTCCAAATGATCTGTTGATTCTATGAGATTCCTTTGAGGAATAAATAAGGGGCTATGACAAGCACCACAAAGCCAACTTCCACAACCTCCAACACCCTCATGATGGATACAGTGTATCAAATTGGTCCGACTCGGATTTCCATTTTGAGTCGGGAGTTGGTGCTCCCTTTTGCCCAACCTGTTTTGACGGGTACACTGTGCATTTTGCCAGGACCACTCAGACAGATACACTGCATTCAGTCCAAGTGTTATCAAATTGTCCGACTCGGACATGCTGTTTTACAACGACATTGTGACTCAGGAGACTGTATATGGAACATGACATGGATTTTGCATTGCATGACAACTGATGGCAAAAGATCTATTACTCCTATGGGATTCCTTTGAGAAAACAATAAGGGACTATGACAAGACCCGTTTTCACATCCCTTACTGAGAGAACAAGAATCTCACTGGAACTGCACGCTACACCTCCAGCTACATCAAATTGGTCTGACTCGGATTCACATGTCACATTTTGACTCGGGAGTCGGTGTGTTCTTTCACCTGACCTGTTTTGACTGATACACTGTGCATTTCGCTAGAACCACTCAAACGGATACATTGTATTATGTCCAAGGGTATAAAATTGTCTGACTCGGACATCCTGCTTTTTAACTAAATGGCAACTCAGGAGACTGTATGATGTATTTTGCATTGAGGAATATCAAAACCTCCCAACTCGGGAGTCGGTGCACCTAATTAATCTCCCACCCCACCCCACACCGACCCGGATAGATGAGTCAGCAATCACATGTTAGCCAGAACGGGTCGGAACGGCACACTGTATACCCCCCCTCCCATATAGGTGTTCGGTGGGGGTCTACCAAATGGTTCAGAACGACTACACTGTGACCGTTCAGTGGCCAGTCAAGACTGTACAATGTAGCTTACCTATGTGCATATGCGCCTTGAAACCAAAGTCCTTGAGCTTGGCGAACCATTGAGGGAGGATGATTGTCAATGAATTCTTGATTGTGTTGGCAAGGGTTCGAAGCTGATCATAATTATGTAAGTAATTTCAGATTAGATAATATAGTCTACCTTGGTGAGCATCAACCGAACGGGAATAAGGCTCTGCTTTAACTCTGCAACATCTTCCTCTGACATACCACCACGCTCGTCACCGAGCCTGTCCTCATCGTTGTCTTCATCACTGTCATCTTCCACATTGTTGTCTGCCAGAATCCCATCCTCGAGTTCTTCTGCCAGCAATGCGAGTGCATCACAGGCCTTGTTGAGGTCAGGTGGGTCATCAGCTGTCTTCTTTGCCACGTTGAACTGACGAAGAATGCTCTTGGCCACCAGATTTAAAATATGGGTGAAACAGCAGGTCTGGTTAGCTGCACCAGGGAAGTTTTCAACAAGGGTCGCGAGATGTTCGACCATGGTGTCGTTATTGGGTGCGTTGTCACAGGTAACACTGAGGATCTGACACCATAAGGTGAGTTTTAGTGGTATAACAGTACTTACTTTGTCTTCAATCCCAAAGTCTTCAAGAATCTTCACAAACACCTCAGCTAGATTGACTCCTGAGTGGGACTGGGCCACCTCAACAAGATCTAAGAGCATCGAAATGGGGACCCCTTCATGCTCAAAGTGAACTGTGACAGCAACATATGCCCTGTGGTTTGGTGAAGTCCACACATCCATGGCAAAGTTCAGTGCCCCATCGTATTCCTATCAGGTGCTGTGAGTAACTTTAAACTTAAGTCAAGAATATAATTAACAATATTACCTTTAGCATCTTTGCGATACACTTTCGGGCTTGTACAAAGACTTGTCGAATGTCACAGGAGACAGTTTCTGTGGATGGAATGTGGTAACCTGGACAGCCAGTTTTCATTAAGGACTGAACGCCTCGATCATTGACAATTTGGAATGGCCATTTACTCTCTGCAACCCAGCAGACGATCTCCACACTGCCATGTTTTTAGTGGTATCAATGACAGGAAATGAGGTAGCTCACCGAGCTTCAGTGTAGTATGCTGGGTGTGGCTGTACATAACTTTTCCTTTTGCAAGCTGCTCAAAAGCGTCGGTAATTGACGAGTTCATAGATCGCATCTTTCCTAAAGCCTCGCAGGCTGCCTGGACATTTCTCATATCATCTGCGGCTGCAACAGCATCCTCTTCCCAGCAGATCTTCGCATGCTTGCGAAGATTGCTGGTAGATTTGGCATCACCAGTGTCAAGGTAATGACGCACAATGTGGCCGTTACCTTTCCCCATGCAACGTGTTGCCGCACACTCAAATTCATGGACACAACTACCCTTTATGGACACGATGGATGGTGTCTGCTTAAAGAACATGTAGACAGGTGAGTTCCAGCCCTTCAAAAGTTGTTCTATACGATTGTCAGCACAATGTCAATACAACATGCCAATTACTGACCTAATTCCACATCTGCAGACTCCTCAGGCACGTCAACCTCATCATCATCATCCCCATTGTCATCGCTGTCATCCTTGTCTTCTCTTGCGATCAAGGGCAGGCAGTCATCATCATCAGTGCCATCACTGAGCTCAAGAATATGAGATGCACTCGAGGGAAGTGGACAGTTAGGAAGATCATCATCCTCATCATCAACTTCTTCCATGTGGATGTGGCAGTGGGCCTTGTTTTGCTATTTAAGAAAGGTATAGAAAGGTTTTTATAGAGAAAGAATATTCAACTTACAGATGGTGCAGACATTTTGGCCATGTTGGCCTGAGTATCACTTGATGTCGACTTCCTGGTAGGGGCAATTGGTCCCATCTTGAATGGAAAGTCATCATCACCTTGCATCAGGTATGTTAAGCAACAGAAATCAGACTTACACTTGGGCCATTATTAGGTGGATTGGTTTTGGCAACAGTTATACCAGCTTGATGAGCTTTTTTCTTGATGACAAGAGGGTCCGCGTTGTTTAAAGCATGCTCAGTTGCCATATGCTTGTGACGGAGGGCCACAGAATCAGAATACAGAGACATAGGTGTATGTTGGATGATGGATTGGATAGAAAGACTTGAGATGACCTTCGACAATTTTTATAGAGGGCGAAATTGGTACTATACAGTAGATATACAAGCCCTGCCCAGTGGCAGCACAACTCACTCAAGTTCGCCTACCCATATTGATGGGATTCTATTTTAGGGAAACCTGCCTGAATTCTGATGGGTAATCCCCAACCCGTGCCTTGGGTACGGGTTGGATGAGGGTTAGTGAAGGTCATACCGTACCCTTACCCAAGTGTACCCTACCCGTAACCCATGCGGGTTTCAAAACCCTTGACAATCACTAGTCACAACCAGTCACATAACTAATGAAAACTGATACTAAGCAGTTAGTGTTGGTTCAGTCTGGTTATTTTAGAAATTAAGAATTTTTCTAACAGGTCTCACTCTCAGTTAGTGCCAAAAAGGGCAAAAAACCGGACCAGAGACTTTTAAGCACTAGATCCAAAGAGGAAAGGATAAGGATCCACCTGTAGGCATGGGCTAATATACAGAATCATGTAGAGAATAAGACCAAAATCAATAAATATGTGTAAGGTACAGTGTCACATGGTGCACCAGCATGTTACAAGTGGAAAGCGGGTCAGGAGCAATGGCAGGTTTAGTGTTTGAAAGTCCGGTCCGGTCCGGTCTGGTTTTTTGCCCCTGCGAGCAAAGACCGGGACCGGGACTGGTCCCGATATATCTGCATCGTCCAAAAGACCGGACCGGAACCAATTAGGACCAGACCAGCAAAAGACCGTTAAAGGTTATGTATTTTAAATATTATATACATATATTAAATTAAATTAAATTACATACATATATCAATTAAGGGAAAGCCCTCCATTGCTCGGAACGTGAGACGGAGGGCAGGTGGGTGGGGGTAGTATCAGTAAAGGAACAAATTCGACGCAACGAGAGGGAAATCCCCTCTCGTTGCGTTGAAATAGAATGAAGTTGACGCCACAAGAGGGAGGTCCTCTCTCGTCACGTCGAAATGGCAAGAACTCGACACCACAAGAGGGATGTCCCCTCTTGTTGTGTCGAAATGGAAGGAACTCGACGCGATGAGAGGGATATCCCCTCTCATCGCGTCGAAACAGAAGGAACTCGATGCGATGAGAGGGATATCCCCTCTTGTCGCGTCGAAATGGAAGGAACTCGACACGAGGAGAGGGGATATCCCCTCTTGTCATGTCGAAATGGCAAGAACTCGACGCAACAAGAGGAATATCCCCTCTTGTCACGTCAAGGCTTGGAGCTGGTGGTGAAGGTCCAGGGTGGGGGTGGGGTACATAACAAATGCGACAATGAGGTGTGGGTACCTCCTCGTCGCGTCAAAACCTGTAGTTAAAGGGTAAAAATGTCAGTAAACGATATAATGTACATTTTATTAAAGGAATACCTGTATTGGGGAAAGGGTGAATCACACCCATTCCCCACCCCTTCTCCTGCCTTCCCCAAGTCTTTGTTTGCATGGCAAAATGATGGTCGGCATGTCGTTGAGCAGGGTGGTGGTGGTGGTGGTGGTGGGTGTTGATCAATCATCAATGTCACGTCTGTCACGTACCTGTAAACAAAATATTGTTTGCAGAAATTAATAAAATTTACCTACCACAAAGACTGGTCCAGACTGGTCCAGACTGGTCTTTGTGCGGTTCTGGAATTTTCGAAATGGCAAAGGACCGCGGACCAGACTGCGGTTGCGGTCCTGTGCAGTCCTGTGATTTCCGGTCCTGAGTGGTCCGAGTCCGGTCCAGTCCTGGTCTTTTTCCAGTCCTGTGACCGGACTTCCAAACACTAGGCAGGTTGGAGGCGATACATCCTACAACATTGTGTGACACAGGAGCTGAGGTGGAAGAAGAGTGGGAAGCAGGAGCAGAAGCAGAAGAGAAAGGGGTTCCCTTTACAATCACTTCTCCAGGCAAGCATTGACTTGATACTGAGGAGAGTGAAATAGGGCGAAAAGAGATTGAGCCAAAGGTCTGTAAGGTAAGCTATCAAGATTGCCAACTGTCAATGTCAACATTAGAGTCTAAATTATGAGCCCAGAGCATACTTTCCAAGAGGGCTGTGTAAGGGCTACTGTGGTCAGGCAGGACGCAGTACTAGCAGGGGATCTGAAGGTGCTTAGATTATTATGTAATACTAATCTAAACATGAACATACCTAGCAGGGGATCCAAAGAGGAAAGGTGAGGATCCCCTGTGGGTATGGACTAATATACAGAGTGACGGATATAATAAACCAAACCGAAATCAGGAAATATGTGTCAGTATGTGTAAGGTACCGAGTTATGTGGCATGCCAGCACAGCACTAGCAGAAGGCGGGTCGGGAGCGATGGCGGGTCGGAAGCGATAGGTGCAAGGGGCGAGCCGGGAGCGGGAGGGGTTCCCCTTACAATCCCCCTCCTTCTAGATGAGCATCGACTCGATGCAGAGGAGAGTGAAATCGGGCAGAAAGGGATTGAGCCGAAGGTTAGAGCGCGGATGCGGCGTGGGGCTCCAGGTTCTTGGTGTGGAACTCCGTTACCTTTTCTGGGGCGTGGTTGAGATTTTCCGAGTATTTCCAGGTATTTCCTTCTATTCCGTAGCCTTCCCACTTGACCAGGTACTGGAGTTTCCGTCGAAACATCCTACTGTTCAGTATTTTTCCACAACATATTCCTCTTCCCCATCTACGAGTTCCGGCGGCAGTGGCGGGTTCCGATGTCTTCTGACGATCAGGTCATCGGGAGCGGGAGACAACTTCACGACATTAAAGACCGGGTGAAGACGTCTCATCGGGGGGGGAGGACCAGATGGTAGGCGTACTTTCTGACGCGTCTTTCGACTGGGCAGGGGCCTAGGCGGCGGTGCGAAAGCTTCTTTGACGGGCAGGTGGTCTGGATGTCTCCGGAGTCAAGGTAGACCATGTCACCGGGAGAGAAGGATGGTGCGGGAGAGCAGCGGTGGTTGTAATACTGTGCCATCTCGTCCTTTGCCTTAGCTAGCGCCGACTTGGCCTTTTCGAGGGTGTCTTTCATCCGATCCGTGAATTCATTAACTGCTTCAAAGTGGGATGGAGGTTGATGTGGTTCGAAGCCCATCAGAGGGTGTGGGCTGGTATCGAGGAGGAAGGGTGTCTGCTGCGTGGACGAGTGGATGTGATTATTGTAGAAGAACTCTGCCAGGGGGAGGAGTGTGTACCAGTCGTCCTGTCTTTCTCCGACGAAGATCTGCAGGTACTGTTCCAGTTCCTGGTTGACCCATTCCGTCTGTCCGTCGGTCTGCGGGTGGTAAGCGGTAGACGTCGCGGCTTCGATTCCTAGCAGTCGGTATAGCTGTAATGCACCATGTCTCCCAGGTCGAAACAGAAGGGCTTGACCTCAGGATATTACCCTGTGCCCCTGCAAACCACCATGCCCCATTTCAGGAATGGTCAGAGACCAACAAGGATGTGGATAAATCCACCAAGAGACCCAGGAGTAACAAGAAGACAAGAGGGGTGTACAAGTTTGATTTCCAAGCTGGAGATCTAGCTACAAGTACCTAGCTATATATACATGAAGGGAACAGTGGTAGCTAGAACAATGGAACAATGGACAGTGGACAAGGAACAAGGGAACAAAGGAACAATGGTAAGAACAATAGAACAATGAACAATGGTAAGAACAATGGACAATGGACAATGGAACAATGGACAATGAACAATGGAACAATGGACAATGAAACAAAGAACAATGGAACATGGACAATGGAACAAGGAACAATGGACAATAGAATAAGGAACAATGAAACAAGGAACAAGAACATTGGTATAGTAAGTGCCCATAGAACAATGAGAGACAAGGAAAGAGATCATGAAACAATGAGAAAGAGGACAAAATCATGGTATGTGACAATAGCTCCTTCATGAAGGTGGCAACGAATTGCGGTCCGCAGTCAGACACAACTTTCCACAGGAGGCCATGGAGTTTCCAGATGTTCCAAAGGTAAAGGTTTGCTGCTCTGGCGGCGGTGACTGTGGTAACTGTTTCGACGAAGTGGGAATGTTTGCCTGTGGAGTTGATGGCCACCATGATGGAGTCGTACCCGCCTGATTCCAGGAGTTCCGAGATGAAGTCCACGCTGATGACGTCCCAGCGTTCTTCCGGGATCGGGAGTGGTTGGAGTTCCCCAGTTGGTAGGCGGTGCTGTATCTTAATGTGGAGGCACAAGGCGCAGTGGGAAACATACATGCCTACATACCGCGACATGTTCGGCCACCAGTAGCTCTGGGAGACGAGCTCCAAGGTGTTGAAGCGGCCTGGGTGTCCAGCCACCTTGGTGTCATGGCAGAGCGAGACTATCCTGTGGCGGAGGTCGGAAGTGTCTGGGACGTAGATGCACCTGCGGTAGTAGAGGAGGCCGTTGTGTTCCAACCATTCCGTGGATCGGAGGGAGCGGGTGGACGACTTTCGTAGTTCCTGTGCGGCTCGGGTGACGGGTTCCTCCTTCGGCTGCTTAGTTCCCTGCTGGATGTCTTGCAGGATGTCCTGTTCCGGTCCGATGAACTGCAGACCCTCCAGTGCACGCACCGCAAAGAGCTTCGGAGTGAGGAGCACGACGTTGGAATTGTCGTCAGCGCTGGCGCCATGGTCGGATCTGTGGGAGAGTGCATCTGGCTTACCCATTGACTTCCTGGGTTTGTGGTGGAGTGTGAAGTCGAAGCAGGAGAGGTAGAGCGACCATCGGGCTTGCCTCCGGTTCAGTTGCTTGGCTGTCATGAAGTACTCCAGGTTCTTGTGCTCCGTCCAGATCTCGCACTGATGTTCCGCACCCTCAATAAAGTGCCGCCACTCTTGGAGGGCTTGGATGATTGCCAGCATCTCCTTGTCGTGGATCTCGTAGTTCCGTTCAATGGGGGACAGGGATTTGGAGAGGAAGGCAACCAGGTGCCACTTCTCGTCTTCCGAGGATATCTGGGAGAGGACCACACCCGTTGCAAGGTTGGAGCTGTCGGCTTTGATGTGGAAGGGTCTGGTCGGGTCGGAAGAGATGAGGACCGGAGCGGAAGTGACACTTCCCTTCAACCTAGCGAATGCAGCGCGCTTGGCCTCTCCCCAATGCCAACCAAAATTGTTTCAGGTCAAGTCAAAGAGCGGGCGGGCGTGTTCCGAGAAGTCTCGGATGAACCGTCGGTAGAAGTTGGTGAATCCGAGGAAGGACTGTACCTCTTTCTTGTTCGTCGGAGCGGGCCACTCAGTAACACCAGCAATCTTGACTGGGTCCATTGCGACGGGATGATTACTCCGAGGTACTCGATCGCGGTTTTCTCGAACTCACACTTGTCGGAACGGAGGTAGAGCTTATGCTTCTCCAGCAGCTCCAGAACATGGCAGGTGATCTTCCGGTGCTCTTCATGAAGATGAGGATGTCGTCCAGATAGACCACGACCACGCCTTCCGAGATGAGGTCCTCAAAGATGTCGTCCATCATCGTCTGGAAGGTGGCAGGACTGTTCGTGAGGCCAAAGAACATGACAAGGTGCTCATACAGGCCACGGTTGGTCCGGAAGGCGGCCTTCCATTCGTCTCCTTCCTTTATCCGGACATTGTTGAAGCCCCATCGGACATCCAACTTTGTGAAGTACTTGGCTCTGCGGAGCTTCGCAATCAGTTCCAGAATTAGGGGGAGCGGGTACTTGTTTTTCACGGTCATGGCATTCAACGCGCGGTAGTCCTGTACCAGATGGAGCTTTCCGTCCTTCTTTTTAACAAAAAAGACCAGAGCGGCCATCGGGAATTTGGAGGGTTGGATCCGTCCAGATTTGAGGTTTTCCTTCAGAAAGGCGTCCAGCTCTTTCTGTTCGGAGGCGGAGAGCAGGTAGACCTTGCAACTTTTCGGAGAAGCATTGGAGGTGAGCTTGACGGCATGGTCCCACGGCTTGGTCCCAGGTAGTTCATCAAAGGAGTCCTTGAAAAATACCGAGTGGAAGTCGCGGAGGTGCGGCGGGATGTGCTTTTCGTGATCCGCAGGTTGGGAGTTCTGTCGGAACCCTTCCGCCAGCCGTTGGGAAACTGTAGCGGTTGTGCAGACGTGTTCCGCCTGGGGGAAGAGTCCAGTTGCCCAGATTTGGTTGCCTTCTTCAAGCGGTTCATCCGGGAAGTCGGCCTCCGGGTTGGGAGACTGCTCGGGTGTCAGTTCGGCTTCGTCTTCCTCATCAGCATCTTCTATGAAGGCTGGGAAGGGGCCGGTCCGGCAGGTGTTTATTTGTTCGGTGTCCTCCCTCTTTGTGTTCTGTTCCGCCTTGCGGTCGGCTTGACAGCCAACACAGCAGCGAGGGAGGCATCTGGTCATTTTGACAGATCAGGCGCAGAAGTCAATTTCCGGATTGTGCTTGTCCAACCAGGTGAACCCGAGTATCATGCTCTGCTTGCCGAGGTGGGTGACCGCGAGCAGAATGCGTTCAGAATGTCGGTCGTAGGTCATGATCATGTCGACGACTTCACGGATGCTCCTGGCCTCATTAAGTGTTCCATCCACATTGTAAACTGGGATCGGCTGGGACAGCTTGCGGGTCAAAAGTTTTGCTCGGGCGACGAAGTCCTGGTCAATGAAATCTCCGGTGGCACCGGTATCAACCATGGCTTCCGTGGATGTTTCTTCCATAGTGTCCGTTGCATCCAGCTTGAGAGAGTGGATGACAAGCTTGTGCTTTATCCACTTTTCCCATTTAGGCCGGCATGGCTTGCAGGGTTCGGTTGGCAGGAGTGTGGGTGTATCGGGCTTTTGTGCATCTTCATCAATGTTTGGTTCAATAATTTCAAGAACGGAAAACCGATTACTACTTAGCAACAGGGGCGCACGGCTCACCCGCTGCGGGATACAAAATCCTCTACACTAACTGGAGGTTCCGCCTCTTCCGATGTTTCCACAGGTGCTACATCCTTGGTGGCGAGCTTGTTCTCGAGCTCCATCTCTAGCTCGTCTGTATCCATGTATCGGACGTCGAAGCGGAGGTTGCAGTCCTTTGCCCAGTGTCCAGTCTTTCTGCAGCATCGGCAGGTGTTAGGAGTGGCCTTAGCCTTCCGGGTCGCGTCTATGTCCATCGGGAAGGGATTGCCTGGTGACGGGTTGGAGTGGGCGAAGCGTGCGGCAGGAGCAGCCTGTGCGGGTTGGGAGGCCATTGGAATGCGCCTTATGCCAGGAGTCGGAAGGTTGGGTTGTCGGTGGGAGGTGTGGAAGGCTTCATCTGTGGCACGGTTCTGGTCCATTCAGATGGCAAGGCGGAACCAGGCTTCAGGATCTGTGTCCGTGGGTCTCCTGTAGGTCATTCCTGCAAGGGCCGTCGAGATTTGACAGTCGAGGCCTTGGCGGAATTTCACCACAATCGTTTTCGGGTCGGAGTAGCTGGAGTCCTCAATGAGGTCTTGAACTGGTCGAGGTAATCATCGACCAACCGTCTACCCTGAAAGTAGGACATAGTTTCCAGCACATTTACAGCTGCGGCTTTGGAGTCGAGGGGCATGAAGTCTTTTTCGGAACTCCTCTTTGAAATCGACCCAGTAAATAAAGCGGAGGTGTCCGGACTTCGCTTTGTGTTCAAATTCGCAGTTCACGCAGCGGCCTGCACATCCGGCTTTCATGTAGGACATTGCCCAGACGACCTTTGTAAGATCATCTTTGAAGGATTCCAGGCAGAGGCGGATGTAGGTCCGGCAGGACGTCAAGAATGCCTTGCCTGCAGATCGGTTGCCATTAAACTCGGAGGGAGCGGAAGGCTTAAGAAAGTTCTGTCTCTGCCCCGCGGAGGAAGTGGGTATAGGGGAGGACTGGGCGCTGCCACAGGTCGGGGGTTGGATCGGGTCAGGCACGTTTCGGGCCTGTGCAGGGCCGAGTTTGTCAAGGACGTCTTGTAGGAGCCTGTGGGTGGCCTCGTTTTGACTCCTCATATCGTCTACTGTGGCTTCAATGGCGAGGATGTGGTCGACGTGAATCGGGCTATCCTCGAACATATCAGAAGGCGACATGTAGACGGAGCGGGAATCGGAATAGGTGGCGGAGAGGGGATCTTCAGGATTGGAAGCATGTGCAGAGGCAGAGGAGTCCAACGGGAGTCCAAATCGGCCTATGGTGTGCACAACATTTTCGAGGATCGGCTCTCTAGGGGATCCTTTCCTACTGTAAGGGCTACTGTGGTCGGGCGGGACGCGGTACTAGCAGGGGATCCGAAGGTGTTTAGATTATTATGTAATACTAATCTAAACATGAACATATATGTGGCATGCCAGCGCGGCACTAGCGGAAGGCGGGTTGGGAGCAATAGGTGCAAGGGGCGAGCCAGGAGGCGGAAGCGGAAGGTGAGCAGGAGGGGTTCCCCTTACAGGCTGTAGGGTTTGCACAACTTGATATTTTCTTCAAACTTCCTGATGGAAGTCTTCCCAGCTTGTCTTTATCTGCCAGCCAAGTCTGGTAGATAGTCATTGGCAGGAATGCAGATTGGAAAACAGGTGCATATGTCTTGCTATGGATTAGGATTATAGTGCAAGGATACAACATTTCAATGATTGCACAGATGATCTGGGTGAACCGGTAGCAGTGATGTGCCAGCAAGGTCATCACGAAATTTGACCATTCAATGCCTGGACATGTATAGCTGGACATGGAGGTAAAAGACTTGTATTGAGCACAAGGCTGTGTTTGTACTACATTGGCCTCGAAATTGCAGAATCTTGACAGATATGTATTCTACAGAAGATTGGATTTAGTATGTATCATAATGCAAATTCCATATACCAATGTATTCATCAGCAATACTGAGCCTCTCCACTCTTGTCCAACCACCCACCACCTCGGTTCTGCCACTTTGAGCATGCAAGTGCTCAAATTGGCAAAACCGAGTCTTCCCACTACACTGTCCACGGTTCGATCCGGACCAATGCGGACCAAGGTCCGGACCGAACCGAACCCACAGGTCCTGGGTTCGGTCCTATGTGAGGGTGGACTGGACCCATATTTACAGGTCCGAGGTCCGAGCCTCAGTGGACCAGACCTGGGAGTCGAACCCAGTTCGGACCTGGTCCGGACCTCTAAAAAATGTGGTGAGGTCACTGAGGTGACATTGGCTGGCGCATCACTTTGTGACATCTGCCACATCACTCAACGACGACCAACACCGTGGACAGGATGGCAACAACAGCTGCAGCTGCAGTTGCCAACGCCAACGACAACGACAACGACAACGACAGCTGCACCTGCAGCTGCACCACCACCAACGATGACGAGGATGACAACAACAGCTGCAGCTGCAGCTGCCACCGCCAACGAGGATGACAACAACAACTGCTGCAGCTGCCACTGTTGACGAGGACAACAACAGCTGCACCTGCAGTTGCCAGCGCCAATGAGGACGACGACAATAACAGCTGCAGCTGCAGCTGCCACCGTCGACGAGAACGAGGACAAGGACAACAACAACGGCAGGAGGGGGTGTCCTTCCTCCTGGTCATTGGTTTGAACATGCCAACGAGGAGGGGCTTTCCCCCTCCCCATCCACTTCCTTTCAACACAATGGCAGGAGGGGGTGTCCCCCTCCTCGTCATTGGTTTGAACGCGCCAACGAGGAGGGGCTTTCCCCCTCCCCATCCACTTCCTTTCAACACAACGGCAGGAGGCGGTGTCCCCCTCCTCGTCATTGGTTTGAACGTGCCAACGAGGAGGGGCTTTCCCCCTCCCCATCCACTTCCTTTCAACACAACGGCGGGAGGGGCTGTCCCCCTCCTCGTTGTTTACAGTTTGAACGTGCCAACAAGGAGGGCCTTTCCCCCTCCCCCTCCCCTTCCTTTTCAACACAACAGCAGGAGGGGCTGTCCCCCTCCTCGTCGTTGGTTTGAACGCGCCAACGAGGAGGGGCTTTCCCCCTCCCCCTCCACTTCCTTTACAACACAACGGCAGGAGGGGCTGTCCCCCTCCCCCTCCACTTCCTTTTCAACACAACGGTGGGAGGGGCTGTCCCACTCCTCGTTCACTTTCTTTTCAACACAACAGTGGAGGGGCTTGTCCCCCTCATTGTTTACGGTTTCAATGCGACGTTGAGGAGGGGCTGTCCCCCTCCTCGTTAAAGTATATTTTTGTATATAATATGTAAATCTATACAATTTATTATAAATGTATGTAAGGACCGGACCTGGACTGGACCTTCCAGACCTGGTCTTAGGTGGACCGGGTCCAGGTCCAGGTAAGGTGGACCGGACCTTGAGGTTCGGGTTCATGGTCTGCAAAAAGTGCCCGGACCTGGACCGGACCTGACCGAGGACAGTGTACTTCCCGCTCTTGGCCGACCACTCCCACCTCTTTTGAGCCTCCCTGCTCTTGGCCAACCACCCACTATCCCCGGTTCTGCCAATTTGAGCACACAAGTGCTCACAAAATTGAGCATGTCCTTGCCCTCATTTTTGCCAGTTCGAGTGTGCAAGTGCTTGAACTGGCAAAATTGAGCCTTTTGTGCTTGCTTGACTGCCCATCACCCTCATTTCTGCCAATCGAGCCCATTCTCGCACTTGCCTGACTAGTACTTACCCTTGCCCACCCTCTACCCTTGGTTCAGATAAAATATACCATCTAATAAGCTTAGCCAAATGATTGATCATGGTCCCATTGATCTTGCATATTTCACTTCGAGCTCTTGAGCAAGCCAGGAGAATCAGAATATAAAAGGAACCAGCTCCACAAAGGGCAGCAATGCTCATGCCATCCATGAAATAATGATTGAGAGTGCGGCAAGAAAAAATGGTGGAAGCATCAGGTATTTCTAGATGGCACCTTTCCACATACTCCTGAAGTTTGGTAAAAAATGGTGTATTTTGGCTTTTGCATCGCTCACATGGTTCTTCATATCATCAGAATTAATATACCAAGGTGTTTAAAACTGCCATACCTGTTCTGGGCAGCCAGCATCATGGCATTGACCAAGTAAGTGAGCTGGAGACAGGCATCTCTAATCTCTAGACTCTGACATTGCTCCACCACTAGTGTTTGGAAGTCCGGTCCCAGGACTGGAAAAAGACCGGGACTGGACCGGACTCGGACCAGCCAGGACCCGAAATCACAGGACCGCACAGGACTGCAACCGCAGTCGGGTCTGCGGTCCTTTGCCATTTCGAGAATTCCAGGACCGGTCAAAGACTGGTCTGGACCAGTCCGGATCAGTCTTTTGATAGGTAAGTTTATTAATATCCTCAGCATCTTTAGGATTCTTATTTACTAATTGTAGCCGCAGTTTATAGATACGTGAATGGCGGGCTTTTTCCCAGGAAACCCCGCTATTCATCGACTTATGAATGGCGGTTTTTTTTGGTAGGAAACCCCACCAATCATCAAATTATCAATGGCAGGGGTTTTTTGCATGAAAACCATACATTTGTTAGTCTAACACCCACCATGCTGCTCATAATGTTGTATAAAATAAGACCAGTCTGGACCGGTCGGCAACCGGTCCAAGACCACGGTCTTTTGCTGGTCCGGTCCTTACCGGTTGCTGTCCGGTCTTTTGGACAATGTGAATATATCAGGACCGGTCCCAGTCCCGGTCTTTGCTTGCAGGAGCAAAAACCCGGACCAGACCAGACTTTCAAACACTATCGAAGGTAGAGGAAAGCCATAGTCATCCAATATCATGTGAGGTGACAATGTGTGATGGGTACTTACATAATTTCGCGTCACGATACAGTATGATGATCGACTTAAAAATGTTGTCACGTGAGAGTCCAAAAATATTGTAGTTATCAGCTTTAATGAAATAACAATCTCAAGGAGCAACAAATGAAAAATATATTCCCAACAAAACTTTACAATCCCTATTTATAATATATTGTCGGGAGCAGATTTCTTTTAAGTGCCCGCTAGTAATTGTTATTTCGATTTAAGCTGTTTGTCATGCTTGGTCATGTGATTTTGGATGACTATGGCTTTCCTCTACCTTACCACCCTCATTAGCACCTGAATCCAGAGTACCTTGTGCCTCCAATGTAGATTGGCCATGGATCAGCGCTTTCATGACTGTTGGCACATTGGTGATTAAACCAGCAAGGCTTTGAGCCTCCAAACCTGCGCTTCGATAGATGAAGTCCCGAGCAGCCGAAGCCAAGACGGAAATCATGGGACCACTTCTCCACTGAGTGGCAGCACTTCTGGATCTGGACCACCATAATCCACCTCCACATTCTCGCCGCCTAACCACTCAGGCCCAATATACACAGCATGGCGGCGCACTCGGACAGCTTGCCCTCCATGGTGACACTGTTGGTGAGCTGGATCTCCATTGCCTTCACCACCTCCCCTGGGACCCCCCTTGCCAGTAGGTCTTTTTCTTAACTGCTGTTTTCCAGAAACCAAGTCTCCACCCAGGCTGGCATCTGTGGGCAGATCAACATCGACACCCAGATGGGCATCTAGCTCTTCAAGTTGTTGCTATGGGGAAGAAGGTGCCAGAGTCAGGGGAGACAGCCTCATCTTGGCCAACTCAGGCATAAGGGTTGGGGAAAAGGGGGGCAAAGAATGAGGGCTTAAAGATCCCAGCAGGATAGCAGAAGGAGTTCCTGGCTCAACATCTCCTGTCATCATGAGCACATCAAAGTTGTTATCAAAGCTGCCAGAATCAACGTCCATAGTGTCCACATTCATCAACGAGAAGAGCAGGGAAGGCTTGGCACATTCCTGTACCAGGTTCTTGTAAATGCAGGCAAGCATCAGCAAACTGGACAATAGATTACTTAGCAATACTTAGCAATACTTAGTCCACAAAGGTCCTAAAGGGTGGAAAGTTTGTAACCCACCATGCATAACATTAATTCAACATCGAAAATAAATAAAGTGACAACCATGTTAAATTTCCTATTTTTTGTGGAGAAACTTTGTGAACTTTGCAAACTTTGGGACAAAATAAAAAGGAATGTATTGTTGGGTGAAATTTAGGATAGCGATAATAACACCCTTAAACTTTGGAACTAGAAACAAAGTTTCCAGACACCGTATTGTATCCATTGCTAAGAATTCCAATATTAACACATAATACTGGCATAAATGGCAATTTATTGGATAAGAACATAAGCAAGCAAAAGAGAATCCAGGTGTGCACAAGCAAGTGAACAACAAATACTAGTACAAAATAGACAACAGCACGAAAGTGTAAGCAAAATGAGATTCTGGTTACCGCCTCTGAGTCAAACATAATCTCGAGAAGATGATTTGCCAGTCTGATAACGTGGCGATCACGATCACTCTTGGCCACGAGCTGATGGAGGTGAGCTTGAGTAGGTATGGTAATGGTGCTCACTACGAGGAACATTGCCGTTGTGGTGCTGCAATGGAGTTAACGGTAGCTGCTGGCGGCGATGATGCGGTTCAGAGTATTGACTTGCTGTGTTCTCGTTGTGAGAATGATAGGAAGCTGAATTTTGCTGCTGCAAACTCAATGCCGAACCATCCAGTGGCCAATGCTGTCTGTGAGAGGGTCGTGGAGCGCCATAATGGCTTAGAGATGCGGATTGTTGCTGATCAGCACCTCTCGAAATGCTAGTCCTGTGTATAGGCGGTTGGGTTTGTAATTCCCGTTGATCTTGTGGAGTAGGTGGAGGTGAAACTTGTGACCTTGAATGAATGCTGTCACCATAAGACATTATAAGAAGGCCAAATGACTATGAAAGAGAGAAGCAATGCAATGAAAAGCCTGGTGCCCTCTGTCTTATAGATTGTTGAGTCTGTTTCTGATTCTCCTTTCGAGCTGCCCTCTGTGCACGTAAAAGATCAACGGTCAAGGGTTCTCCATCTTGTTCATCATCACTTGCATTGTAGGGAGTTCCAAAGACATGACTGGGATGTTCCTTAATTACAGATAATGTCCTAGAGATCTTGAACTCCCTTGTTCCACCATTCCAAGGTATCCTTCACCCATTTGTCTTCTGGGTCGTCAAGGAAGGAGACCATGAAATTGAAAAATTCCTCTCAGTCGAAAAAATCGTCCTCAGTGCGCCAGTCATCCAAGGAGGTGATGCAGTGTCGAAACTTGGAACAAGTCAACAACTATCAAGTTCAATTTGAGTCACTTGCCATGAGCACTGCATAAGTGATGGAACCCGGCGTAACAGCTTTCATGTTGTTTAACATCGCTTGCGGTCGTTTTATCTTGGGCCTACTACACATTGTTTTCAAATCCTGTCTTGCTGATGTTGGCGCCGTGAATATGTGTTTGTAGAACTAGTGAATGTCATGAGCGTCAAGCTTCAGAAGTTATCAAATACTTACACAAAGAAGTATCGGATTGCGGAAGAGTCCACTTTCGAGATCATCGGAATCATATCCATCATGTGGATACAGCAGTGCAGGAAAATCGCTGGCAACAACTCGAAGTTTGTTGTTGCACAGCTTCATTTGGAATCTAAGCACAAACAAATTAAATATAGATAAACGATATGCAGAAAAACATATAGACTCAGCTGGATTAGCATCGAATTCTGCAAGATATTTGACGGGACACAAAAGTCAAGATAAGATCGGATGGTTGTGACCACAAACAGAGTTCTTTGGAGCAGCTGGGTCAATCCGTGGACTAACGTCTTTCTCTGGTTGCTCCAGTTCAATGTAGGAAATGCCCTTTTCACGTCAGCTGTGTATATCGGCCCCTTGGGACCTTGAAACAACATTGTTGAGCTATAAAGTAATTATATGGATGTAAAAAGAGACAATAAACAAAATTGTACTTGTCTTTGCAAGGCCTCAAGCTCTTCAGATGTATGTTGTAACTTATAAAAATCCCCTGCAAATTGCAAAATTCCACCGCAAAGTCAGCGATAAACATGCAGCAATTTGTCGTTCTCTGTATGGAACCTTTGATAACATTAAGAATGCTAGTAATAGAAGCAGTGAATAAAGATATGGACTCATCTCTGGATAAATTGCTGAATTGTGAGGTCTCCCAGGCCATTCCCGCGTCCAACACAGAATAGTAGTTCACGAACAGGTTTTCGCTCCAAGTGTAAAAGGCTACAAACTTTTGGTATGGACCCAAAGCATCACTTCTACAATTGTAAGTTGGGCGATTAGAGTCTGTTGTGAATATATATAAGGCACTCACTTCCTTTTCTTACACTGTCCTAATGCAAGACTGATGCTGAGTTGGTTCTTCCGTAGTTGATTCATATTCTTGTCACTCTGAGCCTCATCTTCATCACCTTCCTGAGCACGCGTGTGTAAGGGGAACCCCTTCCGCTTCCGATGCCCACTCGTCTTCCGCTTCCGCTTCCGACTCCCGCCTGCCTTCCGCTTCCGCTCCCGCCACCTCGTCCCTCTTCCGCAACGCCTTCGGACGAATGAC
>Ga0307509_10004937_pt1 | contig 18878 bp, 14 predicted proteins | sample 10_EM_MG_FD_202245 | JGI IMG/M metagenome (GOLD analysis project Ga0307509, IMG submission 202245) | Populus trichocarpa ectomycorrhiza microbial communities from riparian zone in the Pacific Northwest, United States - 10_EM | ecosystem: Host-associated > Plants > Roots > Unclassified | place...
GGGACGCCAGTCGGGGTCAAGATGGCCGGGGGTCCAGGCGTGACCGGGGGGGTATTTTCCTTTCGCGAATTCTTCCGCTTCCCAGGTGTGGGGGTATTTTTTGGCAAATCCCTCAGGGTTGCCATACAGTGTGGGAGGGGAAGTTGACATGTCGTATCTCGGGAGATCCGGGTCAGCTGAGGGGGAGGGCCAGACCATGTTAGGTGGGGGTGGGGTTGGAGCCGGATGAGCTCTTTCTTTCCCTTTCTCTTGGCGAGCGGGGTTGGTGTTGTTGGTGGGGGTGGAACGAGACCCTGCAGAGGGGTGTGTGGCCTGTTGTTGAATACTAGGGCGTTGGGGAGGGAAAGAGGCCTGTGCGGCTGACGGAAGACGGGAGGCAATGTCCCGGAGGGATGCCTGGAGTGGGGCGAGGTTTGGGGGTTGCGGGGAGAAGGCCAGGTTAGCAACCTGAGAGGATAGGTCGTGGATCTCAGTCGAGAGAGTTCCAAGGGCCGTCGCGATGTGGACGCTTGATTGAAGGGAGGTGCAGAGTAGAGGTAGGAGCATTTGTTCCCCGATGGAGAGGGTGGAAATGTTTGCAGGAGTGATGGGGGGGAAACCCGTGGCGGGGAGCCCAAGGTCAGCCGTGGTCTGGTGGAAAAGCGAGACCAGATGGTCGAGATTCCCAGTGGTCGGGAGGGGAGAGAGAGGGGCTGGAGTGCCGAGTCTCGAAGGGCCGCCCTGATGGGAGGCCATGTCTGGAGGTGTGGTTGGGGACGCGAGGCCCAACAATGAGGACGAAAAGTGTGGGAGAGGAGATCGTGCGCAGAACGACGTGATAACTACTGTGACTGAGTCTCCTCCTTATATAGACTCTTCATGCCAACAACCCTAACCCTGGTGACTCATAACTCAAGTCACGCGGTCCTATGACTCATAATGAGTCATGCCCGAAATACATCAGATGACTCCTATGAGTCACTGCGCAACATACCGTAAACCAATCATAAAACATAAAATATATCAGGTGCGCAATGCGCGCCACCTGCGTGGAACTCGTGACTCATAATGTGAGTCACGCGTGAAAGTCATTATATCATTATGACTCACAATCGTGAGTTATAGAAACATCAACCAATCATAACATAATGATGACATGCAAGTGCGAGTCATGTGAGAACTATGAGTCAACTGACTGCATAGCGTGAAACGTAAACATACCTTATGACTAATAACTATTAGTCATGTGAAATCTCGCTTGCTTAGTCACGATTTGTGACAAAGAGTGTTGTCTTTGGCATGGCGATCCAATGGCTTACACTTTTTTATTGTCCGTGGACAAAATTAACTGTGGATTAACCAAGAGGGAAAAACTTAAGCCATGACAACAACACGCTCCCTACAATCCCCATTATCACCGTAGCCAAGAAAAGAATCAAGGATATAAACAGGATAGAAAACATAGTAGAAATTAATATTGGAGGCAGAGAAAGTTCTTTAAGTGGTGTTGAAAGTGCAGGTTGATAGGGCAGGGTCAGTTTCCATTGATCGCTGATCCGCGTTCAATTTTGTCCACGAACAATATCAGGACCTAACTCAACAAGTCACCTCCAGAATCATAGTCCAAAAAATATTTGAAATAAATAATATATAATCCTAACTAATATCTTTTATGTTATCCATTGGCTTTATTGAGGCCTGTCTTATAGTAAAAGTATGGGGTGTTTGAGAGTGAGTGGCGGGGTTGCAATGCTCTGTGGTGGAACTCCACAGCACCAAATGTTGGGTTAATTTTGCAAAGGCACAATAGTTTACATGTCTGCTCTGGTCCCAGCAGACTCACTTAGGCCTCGAAGCCCTAGGGCAGTCTGGGATATCCATAGATGCTTGTTTCTACTCTGTTTCCCTTTAGTTCCTCTCTCTTTTCTACTTGTCTCGCTTGCTAAGGATGTTTCATTGTGCTGGGGCAGGGATATGGCATTTACTGATAACTGGTATGATCAGTTTCACAATTAGGCCAGCTAGGCTAGGCCGCACTCTAGACCTCGAGTCTAAGAATTAGATTCCCAAAGGGTAGGCCTACTGTAATGCTTTGTTTACTGTTATATTTTTGCTAATTCCGGTGCCTTGCACTTAAAATCTAACTTACCGCTGTTGTGTGCCGTCAACGTGGCTTTTTAGTATTGCCACACCTTTTCGGGAAGGGCAGGCCAACTCCCAGGATCTGTAAGTCAGATATAGAATAGAGCGCAAAGTTTGGTTTCTGCATTGGGAAATGGCTTAATTTGATGGTCCAGATAGTATTCGGCCTTTTTTTTTTTTGGAAGGGAGTGCTCTGCCGTAGTAAGTGTGAGTGATGTGATGTGAGACTTCCCTGCCTCCCCGTTATCACTACCGGGCGTTTATCGCAACTAGAGATAGTGGCGCATCGCCCCATGTGAGCAAGATCGGATGTCGGCATGTTGTTTAGTTGTCAAAAATGTGAATAGATAGGTGAAAAACATCCGAACTAAATTCGGATAAATTAAGGAACAGTTGGGTAGGTTAGGGACAAACTCTCACGATAATTAATGATCTTATGGAAATAAGCTTGCAGCAGAAATTGAACAATTGACCCATGTGCTCTGTAGCCAGAGATCCCCTTCTCTAGAAAGTGATCTATAAACCAGTGTTCCCAACGGTCCAGGGGCCCAACAGGGCCCAGAGGACGGACTGCCAAGAGCCCGGGACCGGACGGGACGGCAGAAAATGTGCCGTCCTCATCCGCAAAATCTAAAAACGGCCGTCTTTAGCGAGGACGACGGCCCGGCAATCTGAGACACTGATATGCAGGGTGTGCATGAAAACTGCGGGTTTGTTGTGGGAATTGTAGTCAACAGTCGCGGACGACAGGGGATGGTGGGGGCTGGGGGGGACGGCAGGGGACGACGGGGGATGGCGGGGCAGGGTAGGGGACGGCGAGTGACGACCGGTGACGGTCGGCACCCGTAGTCCCTATGAAGAAACGCTAGGGATGGCAGGTGGCGGCAGGGGATAGTCGGTGACTGCAGGGAAAGGCAGGGGCCATAGGGGACAGCGGAACACTGTTTGGTGACTGGGATAAATGATGGGATGCAGTTGGTATGGTGGACTGGCGTGGATGACACTTATACCAGGAGTCCAATCAGCAATAGAGTCTTCATAAATCAAATCGAATTATGAAGTGGGGAAATATGTTATGGTAGTATCGAATACCGATAATAAAAAAGGCTGTAAAGTCTCCAATTGTTTAAAATAGAAGATAGTATCAGATACAAATTGCAAGATCCTTTTGACACAGGAATTCACCACCAAGTTTGACTTCACCTATTTTTCATATCTCGATTCTCCAATTTCTACAATCTCTATCCAGTATGTCAATTCCACTTAAGGATTCCACTTAAGGATTCCACTTGAGCATTCTGCATCGGAAGAAACCATTTGGGATTTTGATGTTAGCACAGTTCCAGGTATCTCAACACTCCCGACCTCGGCATAATTAAGGGTATTGAGGAGTCCCTTGGTTATAACGGCAGTCCGACTACGAGTATTCTGAGTTGTGCGCCAAGGGGCCTCTGACTCCGACAATGGCAAGCGGCTCAAACTTGCGTGAGAGAGGAAGTGGAAATGGGGCTTACTATTTTGTGTAGCCTTAATTCTTGGCGTTTCGTTTCAAAACAAATCCTGGCGCAAGAATCAAATGGCCAAACTGAGACATTACATGGGTTAATATAACGGTGGGGGACTGCGGGGCCTGACGTCCTCTGCTCGGAATCGTCGGGCAATTTGGCTGGAGGACGGGACGGGACGGCAAAAAGTCGTCCGTCCTGGTCCTGACCCAAGACGGACGGACTCCCCCGTTGGGAACACTGCTATAAACACAGTATTACACAACCTCCTCTATTTCTGGCGGCTCCTACCGGAAGAGTGTGCGACTGTTTTTTTTTGGCTCGCTGCCGTGGCGAATATTTGGCATCACTATCACAAATAAAGACGCCGGGGGGCAAGTTGAGACTTGGTATTCAGGCGCTAATATGGCTATCACATTCGGAGCGAGCCGTGGAGGTCGAAGAGTTATGCCATACCCTAGGAGTTGATTTCGGGTCTACAATCCTAGATTGTCAGAACATCCCTATGATAGAAGCACTAATCGGATCCCCTTGGGGGCTTATGATGGTTGAGGTGGCCACATACACTGCCCGTCTTATCCACTGCAGTCTAAAAGATCATCTATCGGATAATATCGGCATGTTTCACAGACCTCACTCAGCAATTGCTGAAGCCTCTTTAACATTCCCAACTTCCAGTGCATCAGGGACATTTCCTCTGTTGCTGATTTGTCCCCGTAAGTAACGCCATTGGTTGTTTAAGTGCCCGTTTACCTAGAGACGGCCGTCTAATAGCCTCAGACTATGGCGACTGTAAAGGGGCACTTGACAATGGAGGGGGATGCGACAAACTAGATAACCTTTACCTAGAGTGGGCAACGTAACCTTTTGACGGTCTAGCTACACGAATCTAGGGCCGTGGAAAATTAGCCAAACACTTTCTCACAGTCTATAGAAAACTCTCAAGACGCGACTGTCTAGTTTAATCACTTAGTATAAATTTAATTTTAGAAATAGACAGTTAGATTTACCGGCTTTAAGCTATATGCTAGACAGAATATTAGCTAAACAGACAACTATTCTATTTTCTTTACATAAATTCAACTATATATAACTTTCTTTGATAGTCGGCAGCACTGTCTCTGGTTGCTAGACGGCCGTCTATAGGTAAACGGGCACTAAGCCTTCCTGTACTGGGGAGCACATTCCACAGGGGAGATCATGGAAAATGTGAACATACACGCAATGATACTCCTGAATGGATTCTATAAGAATATATCCTCTCAGATACTCTTCTACAACAGGAGTTATAATTGGGACATCGAATTTCCCCGCAGTGACTCCACAGGATTTACAGGGTTCCATGGCATTACAGATCTTGGGATAGTAGAAATAACTGTTTCTTTATTACAGATGAGGATATGGGGCCCCAACAATACTGATGTGGAGGGTAATATTGAATTTCTGTTAGTTATTAGAAGAGGACATGAGGCTATAGTGAACATGGTTTTAGCACGGGGAGGTGTAACTCCCAACCTTGTGGATAAAAATGGTCGGAAACCTCTATTGTGGGCTGCTGACTATTGGTTCTGGGGCAGTCCGGCCATCCTTTTGCAACAGGAGGATGTGGCTCCGAACATTGCGGATGAATCCGGTCTAATCCCTCTCATATGGGCACTTCAAAGGGGGCATGAAGATATCATCAAAATGCTTTTAGAGAGGAAGGATATCACTCTCATCACAGCTGATAAAATGGGCCGATTACATCTCTGTTGGGCAGCTTATATGGGGAGCAATGGTGCCACAGAGATGGTTTTTAAACGGGGGGATGTCGCTCCCAACACTGTTGAAATGTTCCGTATATTTCCTAGTATATTTCATAATACTACGGTGTATTTCTTTACTTAGTTTGTGTTTCAGCTACGCCTGTCCACCGCTTATATTACTACAGCTAAGACCTATATTATAGTCTTTTATTGATTATTTCAGGGTTATATCTGGGGATTTAACATGTGGTTTCCTATTGGGTATTCAGGATTTACAGTTGTTTATGCATCTCTTATGCACCACTCTTTGTCATGATATTTCTAATAATCTCCTCACACCCTCATGGATTCACATAAATTATTTGGGATTTACTTGCAAGGTTTTCAGGGTCAAACATGTTCGCACTTATGTTTCTTACATTGTTTTGCCTATATTTCTATCGCTTATATGGGTGTGCACTTGTGTATAAATATGGTTGCTACCGCCCACCTCGCTTAGAAGAATAAGAACCAGAACTCCTACCAATCTGCTCAATACCTCCTCACTTAGCGTGCCACGCAACCCCCCTCACACTTGCGCAGTATTATCCACATAGAATAGATTGTTCCTTTGGCGTTCACATTTTGAACAAACACTAAGGATAAAGAGGGTCGAACACCTCGCTCGTTGGCAGCTGGAAAATAGGTATGATGGTATCGCAAAGATTCTTCTGGAACAAGAAGACGTCACTTCCGATTCTGAGTATGAACATGCCCGGACTCATCTCTATTGGGTAGCGGGGCGCAGACATAAGGGGATTGTGAGGATGCTTCTCGAACGGGAGGAGGTTTCGCCTAACACTATAGACAAGTGACATAAAACACCTCTCTACTGGGTGGCCATGAGGATGTTATGAAGATGCTCTTGGAACTGGATTAGGTTAACCCAAACACTGCCGTTAAGGGCATCCAAGCATCTCTCCAGATTGCTACAATATACCGACATATTGGGGTTGTCAAAATTCTCCAAGAAAGGTGTAGACTTCTCCGGAAACGGCAATTTCAGGCACAACCGGAAAGGCCTCACTTAGCCCACTGTCGAGAGGCAACATGATCGAGCTCTAGAGCAGCGATCGGAAAATAAAGGCTCGGTTCGTTAGTAGGCTAGTAGTAGAAGCTCACGAGACCTCCTCCTACCCAAGCCCTCCCGCTCGTCTCTGCGTCTCTGCGCCAGTCCGAAATCCCAGGATGTTTTGAGACGAAAATACCCCGAACCCGACGAACTCACTCAGTTGCAGCCATACGCTATCACTGCTAAACTTTGCTATCCATTGACACTTTCTAGTCCTCCATTTTTCCTTCTCGTGGGTATTACTTTCTCCCGTCTTGGCTGCCTCCACCCCCGGTGTCACATACTGTCCACCCATTTACCTTCCGGAACCCTAAGGTCTAGTGCCTATGCAACGTCACACTTCGCTTGGTGCTTCTTTTTTTCTCCCCGTCCACAATTGCTCACGCTCCCGCTCAGATCCTTCGTTCAATCTAACATTCTGCCGGAATTGGGATTGTATTATGCGATACTCTGGGTAACCTTTTGGTGCCATAGCAATTTACTACTATTGAGTGTTAATTTAGTGTTAAGTATTGTGCTTGTTTACCTCATGTCTATATGGGTACTTACCCCGATCCCAGGCATTTCCGAGAAACGCGAGCAGAAAATCTTAATATCAAGTCTAGTGGCTTTATATGTTTATTTTCTTTCCTTCTTTCCTTTCTCAATATCTACCTATTCCGATTAGAATCGATTTTGGCGCGCTTTATACAGTTTCATATTCTTGAGATGTACTGTAGTTAAAATACTAATAGAATAATTAACTCTCCACATTATAGAGGGTGTTCCCTGTGTAAGCCATCAAGACTATGTAATATGAATTACAACTTACCTCAAGTCAGGCCGGATTAAATTTCTAATACCGGCAGTTCCTGAAATAAAGCGCCAAACCCAACTCAATGTACTGGGCATTCAGCAGATAGCGTAGAGTGTACCAGACCGGGATAAATGTGGAAACTATTCCCTCCTTGGATGGCCGGTCGGGGTGCTCTTAGCCCGGGAAACACTCTGCCCCGATAGCCGGGGGATCCTACAGGAATATTACTTTCGTGTTTTCAATTAAACCCAAGCTAACTACTGATTCCATTTTTGCCCTATTTTTCCCCCATCCCTCCTATTTGCACGAGTCCGTTCCGTTAGGTTTGCTAGGCATGCTCAGCTGTTGCAAAGCGCAGGTGTTAGGATAAACGGAGGAAAGGATATCTGGACCGATGAATTACTGGTCCCTGATGCTTCATTTTATGCCATATTATAGAATTTACGAGTCCCCGAATGAAAGGAACCAAGCAGTGCTGTAATTACAGGTAGGAGGCAGATAAAAGGAGACAATTGACAATGAAAAAAGAAGAGTATGTTACTAATGATAGACTACAGACCACGACAAGACTCCCCGCATCAATCTCAATTCATAGTGATACCCGAACACAGGCTCTCATATGTGACTTAAATCCGGGAATGCTTTCTCCAGCGCCTACCCCGCATGTATAATCCAGTAATCATCTAAGATATGACAATAATGAAATGATTGAGAATGAGGGACAAATACCCACGAATAAAGAGAAGAGGAAAATGAAAGAGGAAATAATCATGAAGGAGCGGACGGCTGTTCCGAGAAAGGGCCAGGGGGGGGGGGGGGGCTGCGGCGGTGAAAGGCAAACCGACGGGATAGACTGGGAGGGACTTGGAGGCAAGTCAGATGGATCGGGTAGCGGGTCCCCTCGGGCTTTGTCAATACCCACTGGCACGGGAAGCGGGGGTTCAGATGGGGAGAGTAACTCCACAACCTGTGTGTGTCCACTAGAGGCAGCTAATTGGAGGGCTGTTTTGCCGCTAAGGTCTGATATGTCGGGGTTAGTGACATCTTGTTCTAATAGCAGCTTTACTACTTCTAGGTGTCCGCCCATCGCAGCCAACATGAGCGGTGTTCGGCCATATTCGGTGTCTGTAGTATTGGGATTGATGTCCTCGCGCCGTAATAGTAGCTTTAGTACTCGCTCGTGCCCGCTCGCCGCAGCCCACATGAGTGGCGTTTGGCCGTCGGTGTGTGTACTGATATCCTCTCGTTCCAATAGCAAATTTACTATTCCCTCATGTCTGCCCCTCACAGCACATCCGAGTGGTGTCTGACCATATTCGTCTGCGATGTTGGGGTCGGTATCCCCTCGTTCCAATAGCAACCTTACTATTTCCTGATGCCCGCTCTCTGCAGCCGATAGGAGTGGTGTCCAACCATATTCGTCTGCGATGTTGGGGTCGGTATCCCCTCGTTCCAATAGCAACCTTACTATTTCCTGATGCCCGCGCCCTGCAGCCGATAGGAGTGGTGTCCAACCATATTTGCTGGCAATGTTAGGGTCGATATCCTCTCGTTCTAATAGCAACTTTACTATTTCCTGATGCCCGCTCTCTGCAGCCGATAGGAGTGGTGTCCGACCACCTTCGTCGGTAGTGTTAGGGTCGATATCCTCTCGTTCCAATAGCAACTTTACTATTCCCTCATGCCAGCGCCGCGCAGCCAATCCGAGTGGTGTCTGATCATACAGGCCCGCGGTGTTGGGGTCGGTATCCTCTCGTTCCAATAGCAACTTTACTATTCCCTCATGCCCGCTCCCTGCAGCCGATAGGAGTGGTGTAGAACCATCTTCGTCGGTAGTGTTAGGGTCGATATCCTCTCGTTCTAATAGCAACTTTACTATTTCCTGATGCCCGCTCGCTGCAGCCGATAGGAGTGGTGTCCAACCATCTTCGTCGGTAGTGTTAGGGTCGATATCCTCTCGTTCCAATAGCAACTTTACTATTTCCTGATGCCCGCTCGCTGCAGCCGATCCGAGTGGTGTCCAACCATCTTCCTCGGTAGTGTTAGGGTCGATATCCTCTCGTTCCAATAGCAACTTTACTATTCCCTCATGCCCGCTCCTCGCGGCCGATCCGAGTGGTGTCCAACCATATTGGCCTGTAGCGTTGGGGTCGATACCCTCTCGTTTCAATAGCAACTTTACTATTCCCTCATGCCCGAACTTCGTAGCCAACAAGAGTGGCATATGGCGGTCCTTAGTGTCCGCGGCACTGAGATTGAGATTCTCTTGTTCCAATAGCAACTTTATGACACCCTCATGACCTCCTCTAGCTGCCCACGCAAATGCTGTTTTTCCTGTAATATCTACCGCGTTAATATCATATTCCTTCATCGTCAATAACGCTGCAACTACCTCCACCATCCCGAAAAAGGACGCTCCGTGGAGCCCTGTGAAACCCTTAGGACCACCCCCCACATGAAAATGCGGCTCCCACCAAAGCCTCTCCTTCTCGTAGTGTAGTAATAGCAGCTGAGAGGATATATGTCGTTCGAATTCAAAGAGAAGTTGCAGTGCAAGCGGACTCGTGGCACCCCTCTTCTCCCTTCTCATGTGCTTTCCCCAATAGATAGACGCATATCCGACGAGGGGGACCATCGATGGGGTTTGATCAAGGGTTGGCGAAAGTTCCCGCACATACTTAAAATTGAGGAATGTCAGGCAAACCTCGGCTATCATTGAATGTGGACTTTGGAATAGGCCCGGATTATTACATATATGCTCTTGCAGACTGAAGTGGACAAGCCGGGTGGTAGAGGAGGATGCCTCAACAGTGATGAGCCCTAAAGAACTGGCAAGGAGTGTTTTAATTGCAGGAATATTTTCAACATTCAGATCTGGAGATCCTATCTTCACCCCTAAGGCATGGCATAACTCGCTGGTGTGGAGTGGTCGCTCTGAGTTGGACACCCACATCAGGGCTTCCATTCCAAGTCTAGATCTACCCCCCTTCTGCGCCTTGATTCGTGTTAGGGTTGTCGCATATGTAGCCTCTAAGTGATTGCCCTTAGCCATGGAGTTCAACTTTTGCCTTCTCTCAAAGATGGTAACTTCTCCTAGGATATCATCGATGTGTAGCGAGACAAGGAGGAATCTACAGAGTCAATACAAATAATTCACGGAGTGGGACAAGAGATTCTCTTACGTACACTTCAGAGATCCTTTCGGGAATGATCCGCAGGATATCCGCACGTAAAGCAGGGGACATAGCCTCGAGATCGGTGTCCATATCCAACTTATTCTCCAAATATCTCTCTATATCGTTCCTTTTCGGACTAATGGGTACTATAACACTAGTGGCGAAATATCTTAAGATTTCCGTCTCAACCTGAGGCCTCCCGGTGACAAACACTCGCATACTCGGTAGCTCCTCAAGGATATCCTTCATTGACCCTAGAAGCTCCAGCTGATGTTTAGGAAGGCACTCATCCAGGGCGTCAATACAGATAAACACCCGGGGTAATTCGGCGATAGCCTGCTTCAGCATCTGCACCATATCCGGATGCCGCAGACCTCGACCACCGACCTCATTTTTCGCCTTTTGAAACGCCGTTCGCACGTTCTCCAGCACTGTCCCTCTAACCACCAACTGCTTTAGGATAGCTCCCACGATATCGGTAGCCGTCTGCTGCTCGTGGTCGCGGAAGTCGCAGTAGAACATTGCGATTGCAATGTCTTCACCGCAAGGCCGATCGCATAGGCTATCGATCACTAATGAACTAATATTGCCGGTGGTCGGTAACAACTCTTGCTCCTTCCGGATAAACTAAGGGCTTACCTGAGATATGTTTTTCCCACTCCCGGGTTCCCGTGGCAAAATAAGACAGCCTTATCAACTCCACCTTCACCACTCTTCCACTCCCGAAACTCACTTGTTTCCAAAAGCCAATTACCCACACCATCCAGCCTGTTGGTGCGGACATCGTGATGTCTTCTTCCGGGGTCGAGTGGGGAGAGCCACCTCATAATCTCTGGGTTTTCGTCGGATACGACCTTGTTCACATTGGTGATGTTGTTATAACTATTCGTTACGTTATAGCTGCTGACATTACCGGAGTTAATGGAGTACGGATATGACGGGCAATCCATGGCGATATGTCGAAAGTGTTGGTGTAGATACGTCGTAGCGATGAGCGTGAGGGCACTGTTGAGGGGGTTGATGGAATGCCTTTTCGCGAGCTGAAAAAGGATGATGAGGCTCTTGGTGCTACCCGAGCACCTGCAAAATTACTACCCAATCATTTCCCGCCGAGTAACCGCCGCCACATGGTAGGCGCATCACAGAACACAACACCAACACTGAGGCTCGTGTCTCCGTAATGTCGGAGCCTTTTCAACGAGAACTCAACTAGCATTGCAAACTACCCAATGCATTCAAAAGCGCCAGACTTCGTTGGCACGCAATACCCCATAGACTAAGCGATCTTAGCGCAAAAAAGGTCAGAACAAGGTGATCTCAAGGTATTTCACAAGGCAACACTTCTCGGCATCTTGTTCCCTGAATCATAAACACATAGGCGAAGCTTTAAAACCGGCGCCCATGATGATAAACAGTTGCGAAAATCCTGCCCGAAAAGCTCCTCTCTGCTGTCATGAACTCGGGTGTGCCGCCACACTTTCTTTTTGCTACAGTCATGTGAGAGTCACGTGGTGAAAATGCGTCGCCTGGCATCCCCCCGGCAGTCGTCCTCTCGAAAGGCGCTTCGACACTACCAGCCGCGGCGCAATCCACGCTTCAAGTTCTGTTCTCAGTCGGATAGCCCAATAATCCATCAGGTAGACTCAGAATCCCAGGTCACCTAGCAGTGTTTATTAAATCTAGATGCCTGCATACCTATACCCGAGTCTCCAATGCATGAAATTACCTTTCGGAAACCAGAATCACCAACGAAGTTCAAATATTGCAAAGTGCCCCCACCATCCCTCGACAATGGACAAAGCACACGAATCGTGAGGCCAGCTATTACACCTGCGTGATCCGAATCGTTCCTTTTTTAGGGCCAATACCACAAAAGGAAGGCAATTGCAATGCCGAAACTTTGGGTTTCGCTAATCAAATTGCTTGACATTATAATTTTTTAGTATGATAGGATATTCTAATGGGCATTTACTTGGGTAGCCAAATCCTGAATGGGCCAGGTGAGTTATTGTGCAGCGACAAAATTAACCGAACAAAGAACGAAGTCTCATAATATTTTACCCTAACATTAGCTTACAAAGGTAATTAAGAATAAAAATAATACATAGCAGAAATCAACACTTAGCCTATCATCAGCATTAATATCATATCAATAAAAGCAGAAGAAATTAAATTGCGATGCAGAGGCTGTGATTTTTTTTTGGGAGGGTTTGTTGTGGGGAGCAAGGTGGAGGGGATGGTTCCTCTGTCGCCCGGAGTTCGGTTGATTTTGTCACCTCACAATACCGTATCCACCAGGGTACTCGTAGAATCTCTTGAAAAAGATTTAGGTGATAACCCGTCTCAATCTGCTAGATCCCACTACATCCGCAATCGAAAAGAAAAACAAAAGATTTAGGCGTTCATTGCGGCGCTGGGTCTGCGGTAATTTCTCCCCCGAACCCAACCGCAGGGGGTTTTTGGCCCTAGAGTTACGCTTTGCACGGCCCAACCTCTTGAGAGCATGATGGCGCGCGTGTTGTGGAATCGCAAAGTTTGTGAGAGTACAGTACCGTACAACAACCAGAAATTTGCTAACCTGTTGTTTATGCAATCGGATCCTGTTTTACACTCATCACCACATGACCAGGAGTCTATCAACTGGAGCGCAGCCGAGTTCCAAAAGTTCCGGCACCCGGCCCCGTACCGTGGAAAAAAGTATTGAAAGACAACCGGCGACCCCTGGAAACATAGTTTGCCGGTATTACTGCTGTCGCGCAAGCAGACTCGCTTAGGCCTTGGGGCCAGGGACAGTTCGCGATATTCATGGATTCTTTTTTTCGCTCCGTTTCCCTTTGTCTTATTTATTCCCCCCCTCTCTCGCTTGCTTAAGGCCTCTTTGGCAAAAAATGGGGCCGTTCTGTTGGGCGACCGTTTCTGCTGTGAAAATCACCTCTCCGTTTTGAAACGGAAGGAAAAGAGTCATTTTCATGGGAGAACGGAACGGAACCGTTGCAGCCAACCTGGCGCTAAGGCTGTTTCGTTGTAGTCGTAGGGCGGGAATGTGGCATAGAGGAGAAATGGGTCTTATTCGTTGATTTATCTGATGATCGTATAGCACTCGGTGATGATAGCTGGTGCTTTCCACAATTAGGCTAGCAAGGCGGCACCTCATACCTGGAGTCTTAGAATTTGCTCCCCAGAGGGGTTAGCCTACTTCAGTGTAGTGTTTATAGTTGTGTTTTTGCTAATTCCGGTGGTTCGTACTTAAAATCTCCCCTTCCTACCTTCCTTCAGCTCCGGGTGTTAGGGTTGCCACGCTTTTCAGCAAGTGAAGGCCTACCCCGGGTACCGGTAAGTCAGACATAAAGCGCGGAGTTTGGTTGTGGCATTGGAAAATGGCATTGTTTGATGATTTGGATAGCATTCTGCTTTTTTGAGGCAGGTGCCCTGGTGCACCATGTGCGAGTGATGTCATGTGAAGCTAGGCCACCCTACTCCTGTTATCACTCCCGGGCGTTTATTGCAACCTTATATGGACTAGTGCTGCCATGTGATAGGTGAGTAAGTACCGCCGTAGATAAAGTCGAACAACCAATGTGACAACCAAATGCCAAGCTAGAAGCGAAAAATGCGTTTATCCGGCGAACCACATTTGGGCTTCTTGTCGTAAGTTAGAAGCGATAGGCTAGTTCATATAGTGAACAACAAAGGAAAAACGAGTAGTATTTATCCTTCCGATATCATAAGCTTCACCCCCAGCCGTAGTCTGCCCTTTTCCACTTCATAGACAGCTGAGAGCGGATGGAGGTAGAACGGGCACCCTACCGGGCCTAGTAGGACTCTAGGGAGCCCCCCGTCAAATCCTTTAAACTGGTACACGCAGAGACTTCAAGTTCAGGATTTTCTGTCCTTTACTGTTTATGATCCGGTAAATCATGTGTCACACGTGTAAATTAATAAACAATAAATGATACGTCTGAAAGAAGAAACTTGCCCAAAAATTGGACGCGGATATCCGCATCAGTGGTGGCCGATTGAAGTTTTTAAGGAAGCCTTCGGTAAAATCTCAGGCATTCTATGGAGAGTACACATTGGAGCAGTAAAATACCGCAAGAAAGGTGCAGAGTTATCCAGAAAGCGGAAATGACCGGTACTGTACAACCGGAGAACACCAACTCAGCCCCACTACATTGAAGCAACATCACCGGGCTCCAAAGCGGCGATTAGAAAACCGGGGTTCAGATTGTCTGTCTGCAAGTAGCGGTAGCTCACGAGACGTCATCCTACCTGATCCTTCCAACTCATCCCCAGGCTACTGGAAGGACGCCGGAACTCTTGACATTCACGAAGAAACTCCAAACCCGACGAACTCCCTCAGTTGGAGTAATATGCTATCACTCCGATAAGCTTCGCTATCAATTCACACTTTCTCGTCCTCTTTTTTTCCTTCTCGTGTGTTTTGCTTCTTCGCGTCTTAACTGTCTACCACCCCCGATGTCACATACTTTCTCACCCATTTACCTTCTCGAACACGATGGTCTTGTGCTTGTGCAATGCCACGCTTCGCTTGGTGGTTCTTCTTTTTTTTCTTTCCTTCTCCCCGCCCCCAATCACTCATGCTCCCACTCAGATCCTTGGTTCAATCTAACATTCCACCGGAATTGGCATTATATTATACGAGTAACGCTAGGTAACCTTTTGATCCCCTAGCAATTTACTTCTATAGAGTGTTAATTTAATGTTAACCACTATTCCCGTTTACCTCCTGTCTATTTGGCTACCTGCATATATCCCAGGTATTTCCGAGAAAAGCGAAGAGAAAATCTTATTCTAGAGTCCGGTTGTTCTATATGCTTATCCCCTCTCTTTCCTTCCTCAATATCTACCCATTCCGATTAAAATTGATTTTGGCGCGCTTTATAGAGTTTGATAGGCTTGAGGTGTACCGTAGTTAAAATACTATAAAATAATTAACTTCTCACCTTCTTGAGGGTGGTCCCTGCGGAAGCTATCAAGACTATGTAATATGAATTACACCTTACCTCAAGTCAGGCCGGATTAAATTTCGAATACAGGTAGTGCCTGACATTAAGCGCCAAACCCAATTTAACGTACTGCGCATTCCAGTATATATATAGCGAAGGGTTTACCAGACCTGGATAAAGCTCAAGAGGAAGGCTTCGCCGATCAACATATCCTTCTCTGTTCCAAAAACTGAACTGATCCACTGGAGGACCGCCAGGAGCAATGAACCGCCATGCTCCCTCCCAGTACAGCTGGAAGATCAGCTCTTCTATCCACAGTCCAGCCTGAAATGGCTGGACTTCATCTTCACCCCCGCCTTTGACCCAAGGTCCCACTTCTCTAGGAGGTATACGCTTGCAAATGCCGCCCTGGCCACGATCCGCCGCCTCTCCCCCCCTGGGATGGGCCTTCCCCCCTACCTTTGTCTCTCCTTGGCGTGTTCGCTCCTTGCTCCTATCCTTCTGTATGGGTCCGCTGTCTGGTGCCCTCCCCCGTCTATCATGGGCCCAATGTCTGTTTTTTGGCATCGGGTCTGTAGGTGGATCACCAACTGCTTCTCCTCCACCAACCTGACATGTCTGCACAGGGAAGCCTGTCTTCCCCCGCTACTTATACTTGTACGCCACCAACGCCACCTTGCTGGCCTAAGGCTCATCTGCTCCCCTCCAGAAATAAACCCTGCCACGGCACGCCTCCCTAAGTCTGTCCCCACCTTCTCGCCGCACCGCGCCGCCTCAATAGCACGTGGGAAGATTACCTCCCAACCTTACCTCTTCTTTAACCTCGACTGGCGTTCTGCCCCGGACAAGTTAAAGAATCCGAGATATCGACACAATGCCATCACAGCCTTGGCCAATGCAGCCGCCCCCCTCGTCCACGACGTAGCCACCCTACCACCCATCTCCCTCCACTTGACTGACTATCTACCCCCGGTACCCGGGGTTGTCCCATCGTACGCACGCCTTAAATTGAGGGCTAAACAACTCCTCCTTTCGGACTGGTCTTCCACCCCAGCCCCACCATACTACCCCTATCCGCCCTCAACGCGCCCCCATCCCTTCATGGGCCTGGGCAAGTTTGTTGCGGGGAGATTACACCAGATGCGTTCTGGGAAAAGCTATCTCTCGGCTCACCCCTCATGGGGCGATCCTGATGCCGACACCTCCTGCCCTTTATGCTCTGAGGCACCTCAGACCTGCAAGCATGCCATCCTGTCCTGCCCCTTCTCCGCCCGTCAGAGATCCCGCCTCCTCCAAGGGGTCTCAGACTTGGCTCCTGAGGCCCCAGTCTGGTCCGACCAGCAACTGCTCATTGCTCTGGCTGAGTTCATCCGCACCACTGCCACTGGTTTCCCTCCTGGGATGCCCCCGCTTGCTCCCTCCGTCCACACCCCCGCAAATCCCTTCTTTCCCTCTACCCCCCTGGCCGCCCCTGGACCTCGAGACTAGTTAAGCGGTTTTATACTTTCATTTATTTTAGCTACGGCTGCGCTGCGACGATTATTGGTCGCGTTGGGGGAAATGGTTTTGGTTATTTCCTTTGTTGATTGTTGTTTTGATTTTCGGTTTTGTTTTGACCATATCGTTAAAGATGCATATCATTTCTTGTACCGTAGAAACAATGAACATATGATTTAAAAAAAAAAAAAAAAAAAAGAAAAAAAGAAAAAACCAGACCTGGATAAATGTGAAAACGATTCCCTCCTTGGATGGCCGGTGAGGGGACTCTTAGCCGGGGAAACCCTCTGCCGATGGACAGGGGATCCTACAGGAATATTACTTTCATGTTTTCAATTAAGCCCAAGCTAAAGGACGGGTTGAAACAACCCATTGCCAATTGGGCAAAGCGTAGGAATTAGCACCAGGGAAACGAGGGAGAATTTCCGAGGACGACGGAAAAAGGTATAGCCGGGTCTTGGCTAGCGCGGGGTCTTAGCTCAAACACCCTTGGGGTCCGTGAAACCCCAGACATATATCCCTTCCAGCTTTCCGGATCTCGAGATCATCACGCTTCCTCGGTTTCCACACCTCGCGTTCTTTGATACTCTCACCTTCCTGCTTAATAAAGCCACTCCATAACCAATCTTAAATCATACCCAGGCATACCATCGATCCCATTCACGAACACCATGGCACCTAGGAGAGCATCAACTCGTAGAGGAAGCTTGAGGGCATCCAACACGCGTAGCTCAACAAGCGGAATACGAAGAAACACGCGTAGCCGTCAACCACCGAGCAGGTATGGCCATAAGCAGGGCCAAACCGGCATGCACACAGATGACTCTGCAAGCAACAGTGTGGAGCCGGAAACAAGCATCCCGGAATATAGCCACTCCCCCTCTAGCAGTACCAGAACACTCAGCGGAAGGCCTGCTTCGCAGGATACTATACCAGCACAACCGGAGACCGAGATGACCCCAAGTACACACAGTACCCGGCATCTACCTACACTATCCTCTAACTGTTCCATTAACCTCTCTACTATGAAGGAACTTCTCCGTGCCCACGAGCAAAACATTATCGACAGAGTAGTTCTCCAACTCCGAACCCAGCCTCCCCTCCAACCTACTGTCACCTCCCCCAATTCCCCGGTCCTACACTCCCACCACCCTGGCACCCAGCCAATTCAATATTGTCCCCCCTCTGGCACTCAGCCACCCCCACCGAACTCCACAGCTACCCGCATATCTGAACTAGAAAGCCAATTGCCCAGTTGAGAGCAGCAAATCCGCCGGATCAGTCCCGGTTCGACAAAAGCCATCTTGGTACGTCATACCCCACCCAATATCCGATCGAAGCAGAGGGAGAGAGCGCAAGGGGTATTGTCACTTCGGTAGAGACCCTTTTTCCTGGGGTAGAACGGAGCACTTTGGTACAAATTGGCGAAAACCGATTCAAGCCGACAAATATCTATCGTCTTCTGGCTAGCGAGAAGGAGCGTGCAGAAACCCACCGGACGATCAATATCGGTGGAGTAGAGTTTGAGCAGATGGAGAAAGAGGGGAAGGAGAGCAAATACCGAATGAGCGGTTTTTTTAAGGCCTAGGCAGCCTACTGTGGAATCCTTAACAAGCTCGCGCCTTATGGCCTGCAAGGGGAGCTCGAAACCGCACTGGCAATCTACACGATGAATCTCTATGATTTGTTAGAAAAGTATTCCTGGGAGGGAGTTCGAGCATATCACTTCCAATTCCACAGGAAGCGAGTTGCTAGCGGGAAAGACATATACCATCCAACTGAGTGGCGCCAGCTAGACAGCCAATTAATTGCTTCCAAGTGTTTCGCATACCTGGCCCCACGCTTTTCCTGGCCCCCAACGCAAAAGCCGACCCCTGGGCAAACTTACAGCTCTGCAACTCACACTTTTCCTCCACCTGAGCGGCGTAACAACTACAGCCTACAAAACCCAACACCGATC